>JAEEGH010010992.1_pt1 | contig 20632 bp, 17 predicted proteins | sample 9134181 | NCBI WGS metagenome assembly JAEEGH01 (sample SAMN16246544, study PRJNA631951) | gut metagenome | biome: gut microbiome; feature: rumen; material: DP-attached | host: Bos | place: Iran: Karaj | collected 2018-10
TACTCTGTTTCTCCATCAATCACTTTGTAGCGGTCTTCGAGAGGGGCTATGCATAGTTTTCGGACTTGTACTCCGCTGCGTGATTTATCGAGGAATACGGCCTCCTTTATTGCATACTGGTATATATCGTCGGATTTGAATTCGTGCGGGACATATACGGTGGTGTAGTCCGCCTCGCCATAGTCATCGTACACCTCCATCTGGACAGTATCGTTCCTGGTGCCACGCTCGATGATTTTGGAGCAGTCAAGGGGTATTTTCAGTTCATCGTCTTCAAATAGCTCTATCTCTCCGGCCAGGATGGCATCCCATAGGACATAGGCCAGATTCTTTCGCCCACCTACTCCTTCGGGCTCTACCGGGAAGTAGAAATACTGGTTTTCTTTCTCCCGTACATCAATGATACGCCAAAGCAATCTTCCCCAATACACATCTGATTCGCGGACAAAATCGAAATTCTGTGGCTTGATTATCCAATCTGATGGCCGCACAAAGATATCGTTTGGCTGAGTCTCCAGCCACTGTGCCTTTGATTCAGGAAGTGATAAGAGCAAAAGTGCTAACGGCAGTATTATTGTGAAGAAACGTTTCACTGTGGCTTGTTGCTCAATTGTTGACGTTATATCTCCAATAAAAAAGAGTTAAGAACAAGTGGGCCTTATCCTTAACTCTTTTTCTTTGTCAATTGTTAGAATCGCTTCTTGAGTTTTCTTGTGATTAGTATTCCCACATATCAGACTCGATATTGAAGATGCGCTCTTCAATGGATTCTGCTTCAAGCTGAGCATCCTCACCTGTCAGATAGTCATGGATTTCGCGGTTGAAAACGTTTGTCTCACGGGTAACATAACTGTCGAAGTAACGGGTAATGAAGACCTCGTCGTAGCTGCGCTCTGCGTTGTTATTGTAGATATCGTATGCATCGGTGCGGGCAAAGATATTACGTACACGCATGTCGTTCATAGGAATCCAGAAGCGGGTTGTAGGATTGCACTCCATTTCACCGTCGACTTCCTTGCAGTTTTCGTCAACAAGTGCAAGAGAAATAATGCGGACTTTCATTCTGGTGTCCTGTTTGTCGATGTACCAGTACTCTTTCAGATGAATCTTGTAGTAATCATCAGAAGTGAATGACTTGTATTTAATTGTGTCATGTCCTTCGTCAATCATCTCACCGTAGTCATCGTAAACGGGGTCGGTAGTTGTGGAGTCGGCTTTGTTGAGTTTCTTATACATAGTCTCCCAGTCGACAGGAATCTTCAACTCGTCATCGTCAAAGATTTCAAACTCGCCATTGGCAGCAGATCTGTAAATAAGATAGGCGAGGTTGATACGGCCCTGGTTGTTGTTGATGGAGTCTTCTCCTTTCGGGAAGTAGAAGAACTGGTTGAATTTCTCACGGAAGTCAATTGTGCGCCATATAACGGTTGACCAGATGACATCGCTTTCACGTAAACTGGGATACGGAATAGCTTGTCTGGTGGTAACCATTGTACGTGTGTAGAAGTTGCTCAAATTGGTTTCATCTTCTGCGTTGAGGATGTTCTGTGCCTTAACATTCGACCCACTGAAAGCGAGAAGGATGATACTGAGACCAAACAATACTTTTTTCATGGTATATACTTTTTATTATTATTATCGAGTGATTCGGAATGTGCTGCTGATATTACGTTTGGAACCATCGGGCATGGTGACGTCAATACTGAGTGTAATTTTGCAGCCGGGTTTGGCTTTCTGAATATAGCTCATGACATCTGCACCCCATTGAGGTCCTCTGTTTTCAAGGTCTGTGGCACCATTGACTTTGGTGATATCAATGGTCTGTTTGATGATTTTGGGAGTCTCCATGTGGAAGGCAAACTCCGGTCCATAACGTACCGATGGACCCTTCATGTTTTTCAGGTCATTGATGGGGATGCCCTTACCTGCCTCAGCCTTGCCTAAGAAAATCTTTGGGTCAGGCAATGGACGAGCGCGGAATTCTGTGGAACCGGCAAAGCGGGTCTGGTTTCCATCCTTGAATGAAGCGTTGACTTTGATTTTGCCTTTGTTTACTTTCGGTTTGATGATGTAGTTTCCTGCACCGGCTTTTGTGTCGGGCACGATTGTGGCTTGGCTTGGGTCAGCCAGTGTTGCAACCACATTGTGCGCAGCAATACCGGGAACGGATATTCTCACAGGGTTGTCAATTCCGGCATAAACCACGTTCATTTCTGTCAACTCAAACACTGCCATGGGCTCAGCCACAAAGTAAGTCTCCTTGAAATCGTAGCTTTCAGTTCCATTGTCCTTTTTGACATATACGGTACCTGTAATAGTCTTGGGGCCGGTGGAGTTGCACACGGTGCTATAGACTACTGCTCCAGTGTCGTTGGCTGTGAATCGGGCACCTCCCACGGTGGCTTCGAATTTGGCTTTCGAGTCGTATGCACCGACATTGACAACCAATTCATATTTACCGCCCTGCATTATATAGGAGGACTTTGGACGAGTGATGACTGCCACTTTATCAAAAGAGAAGTCGTTCTGTTTAACCTGCTTGAAAAGCATATTCACGGCATCGAATTCTGCATTCATCACCTCAGCCTTCATACGGGTAAGGGTAACAAGTGCTGCGCCTGCAACAGTGTTGTTGAAGTTCAACTGTTCCCAAGAAGTCGGTTTACCTTCACTGTTCAGGTGAAACTCTTCAACATTAAGTCCTAATGTAACATGGCTTGAATCGGGGCCAAGGCTCTCTTTTACGGCTTTCTTATATTCAAGAATTCTTTTCTTGATTTCAGCGGCAGCGCCTTCTGTCACTTCTTTGCCTTCGGCGTCACCAATAAAGTAACGTGTACCTTCGTGGTTGTCGTCGAGTTTGTTTATCCAGCTAAAGCCTCCGATTTTCAGTGCCTCGGCAATGCTGTCAAAATTCTTGGAGCCGTCAGCATTTCTAAGGTTAATAGTACGCTCTATGGTTTTGTCTGGATTATTGGGGTCAACTAGTGTGATTTCTGCTTTGCTGGCCAACTTACCAATAAAACTATAGGTGACAGTGTCGATAGTGTATATTAACTCGTTAGAGAGTTTTTTGATTTCCTGAGCCTTGTCGTATTTCTCTTTAACTTTAGCAGGGTTGTTTTTGAGTGCGGCTTCGAAGTTGTCATAGGTGTCGTCAAGTTTCACGACCATGTTCTCATTGGACTTGGTCATGGCATTACCGACGGTCTTGAATCCCTCGACAACCTCAGCCGACACGTTCAGTGCCAGCATGGCGGTGTACACGAGGTACATCATCTGAATCATTTTTTGTCGCGGGGTTTCCGGACAGTTTGAAGCACTCATATTCTATGTAAAAGATTAGTTAAATATGGGGTCATTTTATAGTCTTGTCTGCATGGCAGCAAGCATGTTGCCATAGACATTGTTAAGTTCGGCAACTTTACGAGTCAGGGCGTCCACCTGGTCTTTGTACTTCAGTACACCCTCGGCAGAGTCGGCGAAGTTAGCCATCATATTCTGGATGCGCTCTTCGACAGCCTTAGTGGCTTCCAGCTGGCTGGTAGAGGTCTGCAGCTGCATCTCGTACATGGCATTGACAGAGGCAAGGCTGCTGGCCAGTTTCTTCATCTCGTCAGCGTATGATGCATCGCCGCTGGTGAGAGCCTGGGCGGTCTCCTGATATATAGTGGTAAGAGTATTAACAGCCTCGGTTGCCTGTTTAAGACTGCCCACTGCTTCTGCAGCACCGTCAAGAGTATTGACAAACTTGTCTGTGGAGGCTGCGGCAGATGCCATGCCATTCATAGCCTGGGCACTGTCGGCTAAATTCGACATGCCTTTACCAAGGCGCTCAATCAAGTCGGATGTGATGTTTGCCTCTTCAAGCATTTTATCAAGCTTGGAAGTCAGAGGATCCTTGTCTTCAATGGCAACTAAATTGTCAATGTTTTCCAACTCGTCGGTCTTGGCATTCAGTCCCTCTCCGCCACCGATACCGGCAAGCTGAGGGTAGACGAGTGTCCAGTCAAACTCCACATGAGGAGGTTCGAAAGCCGAAAGGAAGAAAATCACAGTCTCAGTACCCATACCGATAATCAGCATGATGGTACCGCCGGGCCAGTGGTTAATCTTAAAAAGAGCTCCAATAATTACAACGGCTGCGCCCCATCCGTATAGTTTCGCCATGAAGTTTTTATAACCGTTACTGCGTACAAGATTGTCTATAAAGCTCATAGTATATTGTTTTAGTGTTACTTAATAATGTTTTGATGTATTGTCTTTAGTATAAGGGTTTTCTCAAATGAACCTTGGATGCCTATCTATTAATAGACATTGGAAGCGGTCTTCAAGTTATCGCCTTTAACACGGCCGAGATAGGGCTGGATGCAACGGAAACCGATATAGCATTTGCTTGTATCCTGGAACTCGAAAGAACGGGTCTGAACTTGGATGAAGTACTTCTGGTCTTTCCAGCTTCCACCACGGACCACTTTACGTTTCATGGCAATGGGGTCGCTTTCCTTTGCGTTGTAGTTATAGTAGGGTGACAGAGCATTTGCAACGATGTAGATCTTTTCATCGTAAGCATCGGCACACCATTCGGCGACATTGCCGGCCATGTCATACAGACCGTAGTCGTTGGGGGCGTAGTGGCCTACAACCAGGGTGCGGACACCGCCGTCATCGTCATAGGCGCCACGGAGAGGCTCGTAGTTGGCCAGGAAGCATCCATTCGGGTTGCGTACATACGGACCACCCCAAGGATAGGACTCAGCAGCGATACCGCCGCGTGCGGCAAATTCCCATTCAGCCTCGGAGGGCAAACGGAAGTCGTTCATGTGGGCATAGTGGATGGATTCCAGGTAGTCATTGAGGAAGTGGCTGCGCCAGATGCAGAAAGCTTTGGCTTGCAACCAGCTGACACCGACAACAGGATAGTTGTCGTATGCGGAGGAGCAGAAATAGTTGCGTGTGAAGTCGTCATTCATGGAGTAGGTATAGTCGTGAACCCAGCACAGGGTGTCAGGATATACGTTGATTCTCTCCTTGTGAACGAAAGCAGTGCGGTTGTTCAACCCACGGGGACGTGCCGTATACATGGTGCCACGGTGTTCCTCTTTGTTCTGAACGCCGGCCTCTTTGCGTGCGGCATCAGCGTAGTCAATCCAGTAGTATTCGTAATTCAGTTTGGAAGCGTCAATCTCGCGGCGACCGAAATATCTGTCTTTCTCGGCCACATACAGGTCATTCAATGCCTCGCGGGTCTCGGCATCGTTCCAGCGGATTTTTGTCTTTTTGTTCAACATGGGGGGATCCAGAGGCTCACCATATTCATTTTCTTCAATCTGGTACTCTCCTTCAACACCGGCTTCTGCCAGCATTCTGCGAACGATGGAGTCGGTGACCCAGAATACAAACTGACGGTACTCGTTGTTGGTGATTTCAGTCTCATCCATGAAGAAGGACGACACCTGCATGGTGCGGGGCTGAAGGGTGACACCGTAGGTGTTGTTTTGAACACCGGCACCCATACTGAAGTTGCCCTGATTCACAAAGACCATGCCTTTAAGGTCGATGTCCTCGAACTGGTTGCGGTCAAGAACGCCTACCAGTTCACCATTCTCTGAGCGGGAGGAGCAACCGTAGAAAAGCACTACGGAGGCTGCTAACAAGAAAAACAACTTTTTCATATAATCATTAGTATTTATTTATTCTTAATTTTGTTTGTTCTTATTCTTTTTGTTTGGATAGTTCTGCTTTTTGTAATCGTATATACGATTTAACGTGGAAAAAGTTTCGTTTTTAATTTTTTTTACAGATTCGGTATTAGTCCAGATAAATTGTATTGCCATAGGAAGTGCCGGGCTTGCGCGGGACGACAATCTTGAAGCAGTACTTCAGATAGAACTCCATGGAGCCCATGCTGCGCCCTGCCTTGAATGAGCCGTGTCTGCTGGTGGTGAAGTCGTAGGAAACACCCAAACGGAGCTGTTTCCAGTGGACACCGGCCATGACGTAGATGGCATCCTGTACACGGTAGCCAAGACCACCCCAGAATGCATTGCGGTAGTCAAGCAAACAGGTCAAGTCGGCTTGGAAGATGCTGAAATTTGCAGTCTTTAATAAAGCCGAAGGTCTGATTCTGATAGAGGGAGCGCTTGCAGGAGTATATTCATATCCGCCCATTGCATACACAGTGCGGGCGTTTGTAAAGGCAATCTCGTCACTATGGGCGGCCAGCAGGTTCTTGACAGACAGTCCGAGGTAGTATTTGCTTGGCACCTGATAGTAAAGACCTACCGAAGCGTCAAACATCATGGCTGATTCACCCAATTGCGCAACTCGTGGGTCGGGACCGTCGGGACCCCACAGTGCTTCTTTGTCGAGGCTGCTGTTGAGCAGATTGAACTCAACACCTGCCGAGAGATTTCCTTGTCCCCAGAACATGCGGAAGGCATAGTCGACAGAAAGCTCCAAATTGTCGTGATAACCAATCTTGTCGGAGACAAAGGTGAATCCGAGGCCGCCATGCAGGAATCTGACGGGCATGTCGAAGGTGAAGAGAATGTCGGTGGGTACAGAACCGGCTTTGCCCCCTGCAGTGGGTGCATCGAGCTTAAGGCCAAACCATTGCTGTCTGTACATCGCCGCAGCACAGATGGAGCCGGAACTGCCTGCATAACCGGGATTGTACGACATTCTGTTGAACATGTATTGTGAGAACTGGGGCTCCTGCTGGGCCATGGCAACACATGAAAATCCCAACGCTATCAACAAAAGTGATAGTTTCTTGAGCGGTCTGATTTCCATGTGGGCACTCATTTTGATATCATGTAACTATTTAATAATCTTTTATATGTACGTTGTCCTGACCTGCTTTTTCATAGAAAAGGCAACTCAGGTTTTGACTTGCAAAGATAACAATAATTCTTTACATGGAATGTTTTTTTGTATTTTTTTTTTGTTTTTTTGTTTTTTTACTCTTTTTAACCATAGTTTGGATGACGGGATTTATGACAGGCGGGCATTCGTTTTATGTGGGTCGGTTGAATCCCTTTCAAGTTTGTGACATATATCGGTGAGATGCCGATGAGTGCGTGATGCAGAGGATGATGCATGGCCGGGATGGCCTGCCGCCAATAGCCATTCTGTCTGCAGGGTGGCAGGATAGGGGTTAGTGCGTTGTCTTGGATGTGATTATGTGGGTTAAAGCCAGGGTGTGAAGGAATGGCTGGCGTGCCTTATTTCTCGTGGGGGATGAGGCAGCTGTCGGGGAATTCGTCAATCAGCATGGCCTGTGTCCTTACGGCATGGCTTCGCGAGTCAGCAATGGCCAGGATGACATGGACTTGGTTGTTAATCTGGTTCCGCCTGAACAAAGCCTTGTCCTGTAAATCGTTGGGTAGCCTGCTCACCTCTCGTTGCGCTGCCACCTGTGTGTTGACAATACAGAGTTCAATGTCATACAATGTCCCCGTGTGGACGGGCGTCTTTGCCGGAGGTGTTTCGGTCACTATGGGCTGCTGGATTTCGACGACAGGTTCTATTTCTACAGGCTCGTCCGTCTCGGATTCAGCATTGTCGGCAACCGCCCTCGAAGGTTTTCTTACGGTCTGTTTTGCCTGTTTGGCGGCAGACCGGTCGGTGGGGGAGATGGGGTATGGCGAAATCCGTTTGCGTCGGCTTCGGTCGCGAAAGGCATAATAATCCTCCTCGCTCATGGCCAGCGTGTCTTGGTTTGCCCACATCCTTGCACCCGTTTCCGCATCAAGGGTAGTGACTACTACTCTTCCCGAGCCAGTGATTCCCAAGGAATATACGGCCAGTTTCGTCATATCCAGTATGCCGGGTTTGGGGCAGCGGTCGTTCACGCGCACCACGATTTGCCGGTTGGTCGCTGGATAGGTGACCAAAAGATATGTCCCCATCGGGATTGACTTATGGGCGGCGGTATATTGATTCTGTCTGAAGATTTCGCCGCACGAGGTCTTTCTCCCCACAAATTTGTCGGCGTAATAGGTGCCGAGCATCGTGATGCCGTTGCGGCGCGACGACGGGCTGTCGTCGGTGTCGCCCGTATTGGGTTGTGCCAACGACGTACTCCCACAGAGCATAATTATCAATATGTACCGTAGCTTCTTGATGGTCGTTTTGCTTTATGTTGTTTACCAATTCAGGGCCTCATGATTCTTCACATCGGGGTTGAACCAGTTCCCGTGCAGTCGCAGCACCTGTTCGATGATGTCCCGCACACAGCCGTGCCCCCCGCCGTAAAGGGATATGTAGTCGCTGATTTCTTTTATCTCTGTGGCCGCATCGGCCGGACAGGCTGCCACGGCGCAGTGCGACATGATTTCATAGTCAGGGATGTCGTCACCCATGCACACCACCTGATCCTCGGTCAGTCCGTTGTCCGACAGAAACCGCCGGTAGGTGTCCATCTTGTTGGCGCAGCCGGTGTAGCACTGCGTCACACCCAGGGCGGCCATCCTGTGGTCGATACTGAGCGAGGTGGCACCAGAGATAAGGGCGATTATATAGCCCTTCTTCACGGCGTATTGGATGGCAAAACCGTCCTTGATGTTGCCGCAACGTACCGTCTCCCGGTCGGCATAGGTCCACACGCTTCCGTCGGTCATCACTCCGTCGAAGTCGAAAACAAAGGCCCGGATGCCATGCAGTTTCTCTTTGTAGTTTATCATTTCAATGCTCCTTTCGCCATATTGTGGTGTCTAAGTTATTGTTACGGCTGTGTGGCATAGTCGAGCAAATCCTCGTATACCGCTCTCCAGCCTTTCCATTCAAAATCCTCGCAGAGATTCTGGTTGTGGAATATGCAGCTGAACGTACCGCCCACAGCCCGGACTTCGTCCACCAAAGCGTGCAGCATCTCCGTCGCCTCTTTGGGCGAGGCGTGCATGTGCTTCTGGAACGTTGTGTCCATGGCGGCGAAGGGGTGTATGTGCAGCGGACTTTCCTGGTCGCTGCTGAGGTCGAAAAAGGGCACGACAGTGCATGTGCCGCAGCGGAACCCCGGCAGCTCGGCATATCCCATTGTGTAGTCATGCATGATGTTCTGGCGCACTAGGTTGCGGTAGGCTGTTGGTAGGTTGAACCGAATGAAGTGGAACCGGTTGCGCACAATGGGACGGTGCAGGATGTCGGCAAGCCGCTGTATCTCCCGTCCCAACCGGTCGGGCTCGGCAGAGGAATAATACGAGCCGTGCACTCCCACCTTGGCATAGTCGCCAAGGTGCTGCAGCAATTGCCTGAACTCATTGTTATGGGGCGAGGCAGGCTTGTCGTATATGCCGTAGTCCCCCATCAGTGCAAAGAAGATGAGCACACTCCGCTGAGAGTAGGGCTTGCTGGTTGTCAGGATATAGTCAAACGTGTCGAAGGGGTCCTCCTCTTTCCGCCTCAGCACACGGTAGCGTTGTTTCACAGCCTCCACGTCGTGCCGGTGGATGCTGTCGCGCAGGAATCCCATCACGGTGCGGAATATCCCCTTGTGGAGATAGCAGTATGCGGCATCGATGTCGATGGTCTGTACAAACGAATACTGGCGCTCCTTGAACACTGTGTCGGGGTAGTGCTCCTTTATCACGTCGCGCACCATCAGCGCCCAGCGGTCAACCACTGCGGTCTGCAGGAAGCCGTGCTTGTAGGCCACGCTCTCCGTGGACACAAAGCGGCCGTGCTGGTCTTTCAGGTGGGGCAGATATTCCTCGTAGCGCGAAAGCATATAGAAGATGGCGGCGAAGGGGTCGAAAGGCAGTGCCGTCTCGTTGCCGAATACGGGGAACAGAACCGGAACACCCTTATACTGGAAACAGCGGGTGCTCTGCTCCTCGATGGAAGTCTCCGACAGCAGCCCCGCTGCCTTTACAAACGGAGCCGGGCATCCCTCGACAGGCCGTGCCGCATAGCACAGGCGCGCCCCCTCATGGCGCTTGAAGGTCTCGGGGTCTGCTGTAATGGCAAAGTCGGTCTGCAAAATATCCCGCATGACTACATTGACGGTGTAGCCTATTCGATTGGTCAGTTTCGGGACATAAATCAGCAGCATAGATGTTGCTTTTAAAATGCAAAGATACAACTATTTTTTTGATTGACAAAAAAATGTTGTCCACTATGCTGTAATTTAACGGGCGAAACGCAGCTCTGTCCAGTCCCCCACATGCAGGCGGGCTCTCCGTCCAAGGGGCAGCGCCAGGTTCTCTGTCCCGATGTGTCCGGCGGCAAGTCCGAAGCACACTGGGTAGTCGTATTCCGCCACTGCGTCATAGATAATCTGCTCGGCCGTGTGTCCGAAGGGGACGGTGTTGTCGTGCATCTTGCAAAAACGTCCAACCGCCAGTCCGGCCAGTCCGGCCAGGTGGCCGCTCCGCTTCAGGTTCATCATCATGCGGTCGATGTGATAAAGATATTCGTCCAAATCCTCTATGAAGAGTATCTTGCCCTCTGTGTCAATGTCGCTTGCCGACCCGCACAGGCTGTAGAGTATCGACAGATTGCCCCCCACCACGGCTGCCTCCGCTTCACCCTTGCGGTTCAGCGGGTGTGCCTCCCAGCGGTATGAGGTTTCTTCGCCCCACAGGCACTGGTGCAACGACTCGGTGGAGGGGTACGACTCCGGGCCGGGGATGTCTATGGGCATTGTGGCGTGAAGGGTCTCGATGCCCCAGTGGCGGTTGATGTGGCTGTGCAGCACCGTGATGTCGCTGTAGCCCACAATCCATTTGGGATGCTGTGCAAAAGCTGAGAAGTCCAGCCGGTCGATGATGCGCACGGTGCCGTAGCCGCCCCGGGCGCAGAATATGGCGCGCACATCCGGGTCGTCGAGCAGCTGCTGCATTGTTGCGGCACGGGTTCTGTCGTCTCCAGCAAACTGGTTCTCGGCATCGTAGAGGTGCTCTGGCAGCACCACGTCGAGTCCCCAGTTTGTCAGCAGCTGTATTGCCGGGCGCAATTCGTCGGCGGCAATCTTGCGTGCGGGTGCTGCAATGGCCACCCGGTCGCCGGGAGAGAGATAGGGGGGTGTAGTCATAGTCTCATTCTTTATAGGCAGCTGCCATGGCAGCCGTAGTTCATAACGGCCAATGCCCTTTTTTATTGTGCCGGTGTATGTACCGTGATATCCCCTGCCCCCTCTTGCAAAAAAGCGGTCCCGGTCAGCAGTTGTCGGCAAGTAGAGAGGGGGTAGGGTCGTCATTTATTCGATTTGTTTCCTATCGTTATTCGATCGATGTCCGTTTCCAGAAGGGAAAAATGAGGGGTTTCGAGGGGAGAACGAGAGAGTAAGGAACGATGTTGCCACGTCGCCATGACAACTTTCGCCGGGAGGGGGTGCGGACAAGAAATTTATCATATTTTAACTATTAATTGAAAATTTATTCGTATATTTGCAAATTCTTATTCACCATTTATAACAAAAAACTGATATAACATGACACTGCGAGAAATAGTTGGAAAGCTTAACGCTACCGTGTATCTGGGCAATGAACGCCTGGATGAAGAGGTGGACAGGGCGTTTGCATCGGATTTGATGAGCGATGTGCTGACTCTCAAGGAGACTCCTATGTTGATAACAGGGCTCTGCAATGTGCAGACCATACGCACCTGCGACATGGCCACGCTCGACATTGTGGTTTTTGTGCGCAACAAGAAGCCGACTGACGACATGATAGAGTTGGCCGAGGAGAACGACATGGTGCTGATAGGCACCAGCTATTCGATGTTCAAGACCTGCGGACTACTGTTTGCCGAGGGCATCGAACCGTTGTATTGATTATTAAACCATAGATGTTATGCATCAGGAATATACTGTAGTAGAAGGCGATTTTACGAATGCCGGAACGGCTTCGAGTTCGGTGAAGAAGACGCTGAAGCAGCTGGGTGTTGCCCCCCAGGTGGTGAAGCGCGTGGTGGTGGCCTTGTATGAGGCCGAGGTGAATGCCATTGCCCATGCCTATGGCGGCAAGGTGCTGGTGGACATCGAGGCCGACAAAATCCACATGGTGGTGGCCGACAAGGGTCCCGGAATCCCCGATATCGCCCAGGCCATGCAGGAGGGCTATTCCACGGCACGCCCCGAAGTGCGCGACATGGGGTTCGGCGCCGGTATGGGCCTGCCCAATATGCAGAAGAATGTTGATGTGCTGAACGTCACCTCGGAGGTGGGTGTCGGCACCACGGTTGAGATGATAGTCAACTTTGTTTAACCTTTATCTTTTTTAGCCCATGTTTTACCACGCCCTGGAGATTGACAATGGCAACTGTATCGGCTGCTCGCGGTGCATGAAGATTTGCCCCACGGAGGCCATACGCATCAATAATGGCAAAGCGTTCATTATGGAGGATCGCTGCATAGACTGCGGCAAGTGCCACGCAGCATGCCCGGTGGACGCCATCTATATCAAGCAGGACGACTTCAAGAAAGTGCATGAGTTTCCGCACTCGGTGGCGTTGCTGCCGGCGGTGTTCCTCGGCCAGTTCCCCGACGACATCCGCGTGTCGCGCATCTATGCCGCCTTGAAGGATTTGGGCTTCAAGCATGTGTTTGAGGTGGAGTCGGCTGCGGCCATCTATGCCGATGTCAAACACCGGTATGCCCGCGAACATGTCGACGACGAACCGCTGATTTCCAGTTTCTGTCCCGCCATAGTGCGGCTTATACAGATTAAATACCCTTCGCTGGTGGGGAACATCATCCCGGTGAAGGCACCGCTCGACATCTCGGCCATGTATGTGCTGAAGATGCTCACCGAGGAACGCGGGGTGCCGCGCGAGGAGATTGGCCTGTTTTATGTCACTCCCTGCGCTGCCAAGATTGCCGCCGTGAAGGCCCCGGTGGGCGAGAAACGCTCGTTAATCGACGGTGTCATCAATATGGACGCGCTGTTCAACAAGGTCTACCGCAAGATTAAGGAGCAGGGCAAGGGCTATTCTTTCACTGCCTTGCAGACTCCTCAGCTGTCGGCCGATGCCGTCCTCTCGACACTCACCAACGGCGAGCGTCGTATCTGCCTGGCCAAGCGCTCCTATGCCATCGACGGCATAGAGAATGTGATGGACTTCCTCGACAAACTGGAGAACGACGAGGTGGAGGGTGTGGAGTTCCTTGAACTCAGGGCGTGCGACCAGAGCTGTGCCGGTGCACTGCTGTCGTGCGAGAACCGTTTCCTCTGCGGCGAGCGCATGTACACCCGTGCCCGCAAGGCTGCCGAGCGCGAGCGCAACGGCGAGGTGGCACGTGCCCGTGAGATGGATGCCTATAAGGATTACCTGATAGAGAATTCGGAGGTGGAGCCTCCTCAGCCCCGCTCAATGCTGACACTCGACAAGGACTTGACAAAGGCCTATCAGAAGTTGGAGAAAATCAACAAGCTGAAGATGTATCTTCCACAGGTGGACTGTGGCATGTGCGGAGCCCCCACGTGCGAGGCATTCGCCACCGATGTGGTGTGCAGGCAGGTGGGTATGACCAAGTGTGTGTTTTACCAGCGCCACCTTGAACGCCTCAACGACATCACGCGGCAGGAGTGCCTGGCCGCCACCCGCTCGGTATGGGGCGAAGACCCCATAGGCGACAACGAGCCCCCCGAGGTGAAATGATACCCTGATAGGCCTATCAACAAATCTGTTTGAAATCTTATATAACCGAGGAGGGTGCTATGCGGCACCCTCCTCGGTTTATAATAGGGTTTCAGTTCCTATAGGAACAGATAGCGGGCAATGAACAGGATGGCCAGTATCCACATGGTGACGGAAATCTTATTGAATTTGCCGCACAGGGCATTGATGAGCACATAGGATATCATGCCAATCAGGATGCCGTCGCTGATGCTGTAGCACAGCGGCATGAGGATAATGGTCAGGAAAGCGGGAATCGACTCGCTGAAGTCTTCCAATTCAATCTCCTTGATGGGGGTGAGCATCATCAGACCCACGATGACCAGTGCCGCCGTAGTGGCTGCCGAGGGAATGTGGGTGAAGATGGGGGCAAAGAACAGGGCGAGGGCAAAGCAGCACACTGTAGTGAAGGCGGTGAGACCAGTGCGGCCGCCGGCTCCTACACCTGCTGCACTCTCCACATAAGTGGTAGTGGTCGATGTGCCGAGGCAGGCACCGCAGGTGGTGGCCACGGCGTCGGCCATGAACACCTTGTTGATGCCGTCGATGTTGCCCTTCTCGTCCACCATACCGGCCTTCTGCGAAACACCAATGACTGTTCCCATGGTGTCGAACATGTCGATAAAGAGGAAGGTGAAGAGCACCACCAGCATGTCAAGCGAGAGCACTTCGCTCCACTGGAACTGGCAGAAGATAGGCGCTATCGAAGGGGGTACGTCCACCACGCTGTCGAAGGTGGTGAGGGCTCCGCGTGCAACAACTCCGTCGGCTCCGGGTATCTGCCAAACGGGCAGCATGCCCAGCAAGGCAGTGACAATGATACCAATCAGTATATTGCCGGGCACCTTGAGGATGAGCAGCACACCGGTAATGACAATGCCGATGATGGCCAGCAGGGCCGTGCCGTGGCAGATGTCACCAAGACCCACCAGCGTAGCATCGTTATTGACAATGATGCCGCCGTTCTTCAAGCCGATAAAGGCTATGAAAAGACCGATACCGGCACCGATGGCGTGGCGCAGGTTCAGGGGGATGGCATCCACAATCCATTGACGCACCTTGGTGACGGTGAGGATAATGAAGATGATACCCTCAAGGAAAATGGCGGTGAGGGCAAACTGCCAGGAGTGCCCCATGCCGAGGCACACGCCGAAGACAAAGAAGGCGTTCAGCCCCATGCCGGGAGCCAGCGCAAAGGGTTTCTTGGCATAGATGGCCATGACCAGCGTGCCGATGATGGCGGCCAGTGCCGTAGCCGTGAACACGGCGTTGGTGGGCATGCCCTGGTCAGCCAGTGCACTGAAGATGCCCGGATTCACAGCCAGAATATAGGCCATGGCAAGAAACGTGGTGATGCCGGCCACTATCTCTGTTCTCAGATTATTTACAGCGGGGTCGAACCCGAAAAGTTTCTTTAGCATAACGATGTAGTATTATTGATTCTTAACTTAGAAAGCCCATTTGATACCAGCGCAGGGAGCCACGTTGAAGCCTTTGTTCTTTGCAAAGTCGCCACCGCCGTGCCAGCCGCCGGCAAAGTTGTAGGCCAGTTCCACTTCGCCGCCAATCATCAAGTGGTTGCAGCCGAAGTGCTGACCGATGTTGTACCAGATTTGAGGCTCGGAGAGGATGACCAGCTTGGTGTTGTCCCACTCCAGATAGTCCTTGAGACCCCAGTTGACGTTTTCACCCCACACATCGAGGAAACCGCTGAAGGTGAGACCGTGCACGCCGAAGAGGTTCTGCATGCCCCATACGAAGGTGAACTGGATGGGAATGTCGCTCACTTTGTCGAAAGGCCGCGCTAAGACGGGAAAGTAATTGAGGTCCTTCTGGCCACTGATGCGCTTGTACATCAGTTCGAAGGTGAAGGTGTTGGTGTAACTTTCATTGTGCAGGAAATACTCGATACCGAACAGCCAGGCGTTGCTTGCAAACTGGCCACCGTTCCACTCCACGTGCAGGCTGAAGGGAGCCAGCGAGGTGTTTTGCCAGAAATTCAGTGCACGTGCTATCTCGGTGTAGTAGCCAGTGGGAGCGAGTTGGTCGGTGGGGTGGTAGATGTCGTTGAAGAAAAATGTGCTACCGAAGGCATCACTCTTGAACATCTCCAAAGTGGTGGTGAGGTGTCCACGTTTGAAGTCGTACATCTCTTGGATGTTGGTCTGAGCCTTGGCTCCGACAAATGCCAGCAGCATGGCTGCAACAAATACTACTTTTTTCATGGTGTGATTGTTTTTGTTGATAATAATTGTTTTATAGTGATATTTAACATTTCAGTTGCCGCTAAACGACACTGCAAATGTACATAAAAAAAACGAAACTATAAAATATTTAACTTTTCCCCTGCCATAAACAGGATTCAAGAATATGAAAAGGAAGTGATAAATAATTAAGATGCCTTTCTTAGCAGTTGTATTAGAGAGTCCTGCGCTTCTTCCCATGCTGTCAGTAGGTGCACTTCTTCCAGTTTTGCTGGCCAGAGGTCGAGGTTTTGGGGTAGGGTGTCATTGCCTCGTATGAATAGGACCCTTTTGTTGTGGTCTTTGTTTAGAACCACTCGTTGGGCAGTGGCCATGAAGATGTCTGCCGAATCATACTTGTCAATTATCCCGATAGGCATGACTGCCACACCATTGCGGATGAAGAGGGCCCAACCACCACGGTTGAAATGATAGAACGAGTCGACACTGGTGGTGTCAATCTTGATGCATAGCAGGGTGGAGTTGTTATATACTGGCGCGGACAGTACATCGCCTTCGAAATAGATGGTCTTGACCAGTAGGTCGAATGCTTTGGCGGACTCACAATCTTCGTGCTTGTCGTGTCTCTGCATTAGATAAAAAAGCAGGCATGGCACCATCAACATTGCCACAAGCACTACCGCGGTTTTGATCTTATTCCTCAAGCAGGACCTCCTTCCCGTTTAGGAGTATGCTGACCAACTGCCATGAGCCGTCGGGTTGCTTGCTGTAGCGGTATTTATATACCGTCTCGGTGGGATTGCTGTCTTCGTCGTAGGTGGTCTGGGTGCAGCGGGTGCGGTTGCCGTGGCTGTCGTATTTGTTTTCCTCTGTGTAGAGGAGGTATTCATCCACTGAATATACCTCTTTGCGTATCGGGCGACCCTGCTTGTCGTAGCTCTGCAGGGTGCGGGTCTCCACCACGCCCGTGCTGTCGTAGGTGTAGGTAATCAGTACCGCCAAGCGGTCGTTGGCATCGACCACCCCGTGCGATGAACTGACCACACGTCCATGCTCGTCATATTTCACCCCAATCTCCTGCGCCCAAAGTGAATTGAGAATTGAGAATTGAGAATTGAGAATTAAGAGTATCAGTATAATCTTTTTCATGGGCTTGGGAAGATTTTGAATGTGTGAACGTGTTAATACATTAATGTGTTAGTCAATTTGTAGCCGCATCAAAGACTCATGAACTAACACATTAACGAATTGACACATTCAAGTATTATTTCATCAGTTTCTTGTAGCGCAGTCGGTGGGGGGTGTCGTCGCCGAGGCGTTTGCGGCGGTTCTCCTCGTATTCGCTGTAGCTGCCCTCGAAGAAATAGACTTGCGAGTCGCCCTCGAAGGCCAGTATGTGCGTACAGATGCGGTCGAGGAACCAGCGGTCGTGGCTGATGACCACGGCGCAGCCGGCAAAGTTCTCCAAGCCCTCTTCTAGGGCGCGCATGGTGTTCACGTCGATGTCGTTGGTGGGCTCGTCCAAAAGCAATACGTTGGCCTCGCTCTTCAGCGTCAATGCCAGGTGCAGACGGTTGCGCTCGCCACCGCTCAGCACACCGGCTTTCTTGCTTTGGTCGGTGCCGGTGAAGTTGAATCGCGACAGGTAAGCACGGGCATTCACTAGTCGTCCGCCCATGGGGATAAGCTCGTTGCCCTCCGACACTACGTCGTAGACGCTCTTCTCGGGGTCAATCTGCACATGTTGCTGGTCCACATAGCCTATCTTTACGGTCTCGCCCACGGTGAAGGTACCGGTGTCGGGCTTCTCCAACCCCATGATAAGGCGGAAGAGGGTGGTTTTGCCGCAGCCGTTGGGACCGATGATGCCCACGATGCCTGCGGGGGGCAGGCTGAACGTAAGATTCTCATACAGCAGCTTGTCACCATAGGCCTTGCTGACGCCCTCCACTTCCAACACCTTGTTGCCCAGTCGTGGGCCGTTGGGAATGAATATCTCCAGATTCTGCTCCTTCTCCTTCACGTCCTCGTTCATCATGCGGTCGTAGGCTGCCAGACGGGCCTTGCCTTTGGCGTGTCTTGCCTTGGGTGCCATGCGCACCCATTCCAGCTCGCGCTGCAGGGTCTTGCGGCGTTTGCTCTCCTGCTTCTCCTCCATGGCCAGGCGTTGTGTCTTCTGGTCCAGCCAGCTGCTGTAATTGCCCTGCCAGGGGATACCCTCGCCGCGGTCAAGCTCCAGAATCCAGCCCGCCACATTGTCGAGGAAATAGCGGTCGTGCGTCACAGCGATGACGGTACCTTTGTACTGGCGCAAGTGTTGCTCCAGCCAGTCGATGCTCTCGGCATCCAGATGGTTGGTAGGCTCGTCGAGCAGCAAGATGTCCGGCTCCTGCAGCAGCAGACGGCACAGCGCCACACGTCTGCGCTCGCCTCCGCTGAGGTTCTTCACAGGTGTATCCTCGTCGGGACAGCGCAGGGCATCCATGGCGCGTTCCAGCCGGCTGTCGAGGTTCCAGGCGTCGTATTGCTCCAACAGTTCTGTCAGCTCGCCCTGCCGTTGGCACAGCTTGTCGAAGTCGGCATCGGGGTCGGCAAAGGCGTTGTTCACCTCCTCATACTCCTTCAGCGCATCCACTATGGGCTGCACAGCCTCCTGCACCACCTCTTTCACCGTCTTGCTATCGTCCAGCTTGGGCTCCTGCTCCAGATAGCCCACGCTGTAGCCGGGCGAGAAAACCACCTCGCCTTGATAGTCCTTGTCCACCCCCGCAATAATCTTCAGCAGTGAGGACTTACCCGAACCGTTCAAGCCGATAATGCCGATTTTGGCACCGTAGAAGAAGGATAAATAAATGTCTTTCAATATCTGGCGGGAGGGCGGTATCAGCTTGCCCACACCTACCATTGAGAAAATGATTTTCTTGTCGTCAGCCATAGTTGAGGATGTTTTTTTGTTTTCTAAAGGTTTACTGAGGTATCCCGGGAAGTGATAAGGAATCCCCGGATACGCTTTCTGTTATCGTCTGGTTCTAGTCTTCGTCGAAGTGGAGGTCCTTGACGTTGATTTGTATCTCGGTCTTGCCGTTCCAATAGTTCTCTTCGAGGGTGTAGCAGATGGTGAAAGGGTGCCCTTTCTTGACGCGGGGGAAGCAATGCCCCAGCTGGAAACCGATGGCGGGGTAGGTCTTCGACCGCGAGAGGAGGGAGATGACATTAAACTTGAGGTGGTTGGAACCCACCACGCGGGGATAGCCCGTGTCGACAAGACTGTGCGACATGAACACCGGCACGTTGTTCTCTGGACCGAAGGGACCGAATTGCTTCAGGATACGCAGGAACTTGGGTGTGATATGTTTGCCAAAGTCCAGCTCGGCGTCAATCTCTATCTCGGGAACCATACTTTCTTTCGGCAGGGTCTGGGTGACCACCTCTTCGAAACGCTTGGTGAACGCCTCTAGGTTTTCGGGTTTCACCGACACCCCTGCGGCGCAGCGGTGACCGCCGAAATGCTCAAGCAAGTCGCTGCATTGTTCGAGGGCGGCATGTACGTCGAACTCCTTGATGCTGCGTGCCGACCCAGTGAAGAGGTCGTCGGTGGAGCGGGTGAAGATAACCGTGGGCTTGTAGTAGGCCTCCACCAACCGCGATGCCACGATGCCCACCACACCCTTGTGCCAGTTCTCGTCAAACAGCACGATGCTCTTGCGGTTCCGCATCACGGGGTTGCTCTCTATGCGGCGTTTGGCCTCCTCGGTTGCCGAGCTGTCGAGGTCCTTTCGCTGGGTGTTGTACTCGTTGATTTCCTTGGCCAGCATCTCCGCCTGCTCGGCATTGTCGCTCAACAGCAGGCGCACCGAGTCGAAGGCGCTGCGTATGCGTCCGGCAGCGTTGATTCGGGGGCCGACAAGAAACACGAGGTCGGTGATGTTCAGCTCCTTGCGGAAGTACGACTTGTCCTCGGGGTGCTGGCGCTGTTCCTCCTCGGAGCGGCGTTCGATGTGGCCGTAGGTGAGGATGGCCTCGATGCCGGGACGGGGTCGTGTGTTGATAACCTTCAGTCCGAAAGCCGCCAGCACACGGTTTTCGCCCATGATGGGTACGATGTCCGAAGCAATGCTCACCGCCACAAGGTCCAGGTATTTCAGCAGACGCAGCTGCAGGTCGTCGCGCTTCTCGCGGCGGATGTCGTCCAACGTCTCGGGCGGGTCGCAGAGGCGCACGCCTACGCGCTGCTCCTGGTGTGCTTCGACAATCTTGAACCCAATGCCGCATCCCGACAGCTCCTTGTAGGGGTAGGGGCAGTCCTCGCGCTTGGGGTCCAGCACGGCCACAGCGGCTGGAATGTTGTAACCGTCAGGCAGATGGTGGTCGCCGATAATGAAGTCGATGCCGAAACTTGACGCATAGGCCACTTGCTCCATGGCCTTGATGCCGCAGTCCAGGGCAATAATCAGTTTAACACCCGTCTCGCGGGCATAGTCGATGCCTTGAAACGAAATACCGTATCCCTCGCTGTCGCGGTCAGGGATGTAAAAATCAATGTTGCGGTGGAATGTACTGAGGTAGGAGTACACCAGGGCAACCGCTGACGTGCCGTCCACGTCGTAGTCCCCGTATATGAGGATGCGCTCGTGGCGGCGGACCGCCTCGTTGATACGAGCAATAGCGCGGTCCATGTCCTTCATGAGGAAAGGATCATGCAACTGGTCCAAGCTTGGTCGGAAGAAACACCGTGCCTCTTCGAACGTCGTAACACCACGCTCTACAAGCAGCGTGGCGATAATTTCGTCAACTCCTAATGCTTCCGC
>JAEEGH010010993.1_pt1 | contig 20630 bp, 16 predicted proteins | sample 9134181 | NCBI WGS metagenome assembly JAEEGH01 (sample SAMN16246544, study PRJNA631951) | gut metagenome | biome: gut microbiome; feature: rumen; material: DP-attached | host: Bos | place: Iran: Karaj | collected 2018-10
CCAACTCTAGAAGAAAAATGTGAAACTATATTGAAACATTTAGATTATAGTATTGCCTGTGATGAACGATTTGATGAAAAAATAGCAAATAAATCATGAGAAATTTCGACTCAAGATTTGAATATTCCACTTGAACGACTCGATAATAGAATCAAAGAAAACCAGAACAAATCTGACCTTCAACCACATACAATAGTAGAATTCAGAAAATTTCTCTTTCAATATGTAAAATGAATTCCATGATCTAAAGAGTGGAAGCAACAAATCTTGAATTGCAAAGATTATCAAGAGCTAAAGAGAGAGATTCATAATTTATTTTCAATATGTTAGTCTGTCATTCTGAATGGAGCGATAGCGAAATGAAGAATCCAGTATAAATTGGTAACTTCTAGATTCTTCGCTTCGCTCAGAATGACGAATAAGAAAAAGCTGACCATAAAGATCAGCTTTTATTTTAGTAATTAAGTTCTATTAATTTTCAGATTTTCTGAAGAATAATACGTATGCTCCATAAAGAACGATAGCTGCAATAGCTATATATAACAAATTATCGGCTGGACCAACACGCTGTGGAACTACTTTTTCAGGTTCTGCTGGTTTAATAGCAGCATCAGCCTTATATCTAACTTCTCCACATCCATTTGTAAGCATGAAATTTTGTTCTCCATTCCATTGCATCTTATATGAGAATTTCTCATCACGCATATTCACTGCTCCGAGACTTTTCCAGTATGCTTCTTCAGGATCAAATACAGCGATTTGAACAACATCTCCGTCTACAGCAGTCCATTTAAGAGTGATTGTATCACCATTTACAACATGTGTAATGTTTGCCATATTCATTCACACACAAGCTGCTCCATGATTTTCCTCCTCTTCACTTCTTGTGTCCTCTGGTAAATTAGATGTAGGATCCATTACCAATCAAAAGGCATCACATCCTTCTCATTGATTATATGTGTTTGTAGACATCTTGAAACAAATCTCATTTGATGGTGATCAAAATCCATCATACATATCTACAGGTGAAATAAATCCATAGTATGCTTGTTCTGGATCTAATTCATAAGCTCACAATCTAAATTCTACATTTTCAGCATTATTAGAAATCTCAACCTGCCTCATTATTATATTAGAAATATCCACTGAAGGATCTCATGATTTAATTTGATCTACACGATATGGACTAACAAATAAATAATAAACTGTAGCATTATCAAATCCAATATCTTCCATTACTGGTGATGTTACATGCAAATCTCAATTTACAAAATCTCCTCATATTAAATCATTTTCAGTATATCACCAAGTATTATCATAATTATTTAATACTTGAATGTATGCATTATCTACTTTAGGAGCTCAATTAGAGAATACGTCAGATACAAACACTTCAGCATTCGCTATACCAATAAACATAGCAGATAGTGCTGCAAGACCTACTAATCATAATAGTGGTTTTTTCATGGTAAAATATAAATGTAGATAAAAAAATTATTCAATACAATAAGAGATATATTATTATATTTAAAAAATGCAAACGAAAGTGTCTGCTTTTTCTTAATAATAAATTGTCTTTTGTGTTAATATTGTATATAAATATTTACTTATATATATATTATGTAATAATTTATCAAAGCAACAAAGTACATTATAGATTCAGTCGATATAATCATTGTAAGAAAATTTTAATGCGTGTTGATTGTAATTTTTAAAACTGTCAAGCTATTTTTATTATATATATTGGCAATGAAAATATGAAATTATATTTTAAATTTGATTTTTCTAGCAATAAATTTATAAGGTGTCGGTGAGATTTTTTATTTACTTTGATTACATGAAGAAATTATTGATATTTCTTTCGGCGATCTTTAGTGTTTCACTTTGATTTTCATTCGCTGCAAATCCTAGCATAGTAAACTATTCATATGAAATAGCTTGAGATGATATCAAAATATATTGGACGGATATTTCAAACTGATGAACTATTGATATAAATGTTCAAGATCCTGCAACTCAAGACCGATTACATTTTGGTACTGCGAAAATGAGTGATCAAATGTTTGTGTATCCAAAACAGCGAAAATGAGATCAAAAAATCTGGATGATTCCTAGTGATGGGTGAGATGAAGTTACATTTACTATTGAGTGAGAGACTTCGGAAACCACAATTAGTCCGACAGCGACTAGAACAGTTATTCCGGCGGTTCCCAAAACTGGACCTAATGGAAACATAATATGAATCATAATAGCAACATTTGTAATCTTTGGTGGATATATTTACATAAAAAAAAGAGCTGACATTTAGTCAGCTTTTTAAAAATCTATAATTATAGCATCTTTTTATTGTTCTTTTGAGTTTGCTGTATTATATTTATTATATAATTCTTTAACTGGTTCACTGAATTCTGGGCTATTTATAATTCAGTAGATTATTTGTTTATGTTCTACTGGTCAATTTCCGAACACATCCTCCATTTCACTAATTACTTCATCAGAATTTGCTGGTTCATGGCTCAAAATACCTTCTGCTAATGCAGTTCTTGCTTCAGGACTATCAGGCATATATTGAACATTTTTACCATCATCTTCTTTATTCTCAACTTTCTTATTATCTTTATTAGTTTGTTCTTCTATGGAGGAATGGTAAAGATTCATAACATTTCAAGTTATTTCCTTATATTTACCTCTTAAATCACTAAATCTTCACTCTTTATCATTTTTAAAAACGCCCACTAATTCTTCAAACATATCTGTCACACTTTTAGTTTCACTACTACTTAGAACTTTATCTGCAGCTTCTCTTCTTCATTCTGGAGTCTTTGGCATGCTAGCAATTTCTCATGCTACTTCTTCAGCAGTTCATTCACTTATATAATTAGCATCTTCTTTTTTAACAAGTTTTTTTCATCCTTCAGAAAACTCTCATTGATTTAGAACATCTTCTGTTTTTGGAGTTTCTGGCATTCTTGATAATCCTGACATTGTTATGACATTAACAAATAAAAATTATTTTATAACTAGATGAAATCCATTTTTATCCTTATGTAATGTATATACCCAAGATTCTTTTCAAATTTCTATAGAATATTTATTCTCTCAATCAGGTATACTATATACATTTTCACCATCTTTATCTTCAATATGAAGTACTAGTAATTTTGTTCTTCTTTGAGAATCATACCAAAAATTAATAGGTATTAAACAATCTCAATTAGGAGTAAGAGTTGGTTCAATATCATTTCATATAACTTCAAATCAAAACTGTTTTCAATTTCTGCTTCAAGATTCAAAATCGACAAGTCATCCATCTTGTAAATCTTCTTTAATAAGACGAAGATTATGTTTTGTAAGTTCTTTTTCTGCTTTCTTGTGTGTAAGATTTTTAGAGAAAGAAGCTAAATCAGATAATCAACTTTTTTCATCAGCAATTAATCATGCTAGATCTGCTTCTAATCATGATAAGATTGATTCTTGAGATACATTAACTCCTTGTACCTCATTTTTGTCTTCTTTGTTTGTCATTTTTACAAGAGGTTAGGAATTAAAGATCATTAAGCATAGAATCTAATTTGTTCAAGCTTTCAGCATCTTGTGCTGCCATTTCTTGTTTTTGTCTATCAAAATTTTGCACAGCATGGATTGTTTCAAGCATTCTGTGTTCTTTGATGGCTGTTTTAATTCTATTCAATGCTTTGTTTAAAATTATAACAAGCGTATTAAGTGAGTCTTCATCTAACTGGTCATTTTGAACCATGGCTTTAAGTCATCGTCACATTTCCCAATCAGGCAAAGCATCTATTACTTTTAGGATATACTCTTTATTTGTCATAGTGAGTAATATAATTTAAAATCCATACTTAATTATATTCGAAAAATCAAAAAAAGTCAAAAAAAATCAGACTTTTTTATACCATAGAATGTAATTTTATAAACAATCAAAAATCACCTAATTTCTCTATTATTAATGCTGTTCTCAAAGCTCAGATTCTGCAAATTTATTATCAAACAATGATACAGGCTTTGCAATTAATGGCTTTACAATTATTCAAACAATAGCAAATATTCAGAAGAATCAAAGTAATATCAATAAATTCATGTAGAATATTTCCGGAATAACTCATCAAATGGACTCCCTCATCGCCTTAATAGCATAAGTGAAAGGCAAATAAGGATTTATTGTTTGAAAAAATGGATCTGACATTTCTACAGGAAATGTTCCTCATGATCACGACAATTGTAAAACAAGCAATATTATCATAATCGCTTTTCATGAATTTCAGAATGTATATACACAAGAAAATGCTATCATGGAAAAAACCATAGAGCAAACTAATGATGTTAGAATAAATGCTCAAATATTATTAACATATACTCATAAAAACATCACTTCTCACAATGAAACTATTAGTCATTGTACAATAGAAATGTTTAAGAAAAATAACCATTTCCCAAAAAACTTTTCAATTTCTTTACAGTTAGCAAACTCAGCCTCCTTAACTCTCGTAGTAAACATGGCTATCATTAATAGACTTCATACTCGAATTGCTAAAACTGTAAAAAATGGAGACATAGAAGATCAATAATTCGGAATAGAAAAAAGCTTGTGTTCCACAAGCTCAATAGGTGCGCTAAAGAAATCTGCGATACGATCTGGATTTAATAAAGCAACACTTAGAAAGTTATTCATAACATTATCATTTTTTATCCCCTGTAAGCTACTATCTATATTAGAAACACCTGACTCAATATTCGGCATTTCTTTCTTTAAAGCATCTAGCTTTTCGAGTGTATTATTTAATATATCAATGCCCGAATTTATATCACTTTGAATATCTGGTATCTTTCATTCAAACTCATCTAGTTTGTTTTTTCATTTTTCTGATATATCAGATAGTTGATTTAATACGTTTTCAAATTCTGGTATGATTTCATCATCTATGGTATCGGAAATATCATCAAAATCATCTCTAATATCTCAGATATCGGATTTTAAACTATTTATCCTATCAGTACTATCTAATAATTCTTGAGAATAAGATAATGCATCGTAAACAAGCTTTAATCTATTATCGATAGATGTATATTTAGATATCAATTTATCAACAGGCACAAGAGCTTTTTCTATCATTTTGTTTTCTATAACTTCAACTTTTCATTCTATAGTATCTCAAGAAGTAATATTTCATGAACTAAGATTTTGTAATATAGCTTTTACTCCTGTTAAAAATGAAAGATTATCCTCAACTTTTCATTTTAGTTTTACAACATCTCAAGAAATCGCATTTATGTCATTTGTTATTTCTTTTCTATGAGTCTGTGGAATATCTAATATTTTAGATACTTGTCTTTCAATCGAATCGAAGTCAGATCTTGTTGATGTTATATCTTTTTTTAAGGTTTTAGGCATTGTATTTAATAAGTCCAAAGTATTATCTGTTAATCTCATTGTGTTATTAAGAAGCGACAGACCATCATTTATGACATCATAGCTATTTGGTAATTTTGAATTTATTGTCTGTAACTTGCTCTTTAATGTATTAGCATAACTAATTATATTATCTAGTCTTTTATCGAAATTTGAAACATCTGATTTTATATCATGAACTACATCAATAAAATGATAAATGTTTCCTTCGTCATTTTTTACTATTAATCAAATTTCATTCATTTTAGACATAACAATCTCGTTTACAGTGCGTATAAACTTTCTTTCAATATTTTCTTTAATTGTAGAAGTTCAAGCATCTGTAATTTTTGGTGCTATTGCATTAACCTTTTCATTAACTGTATATATTAGTTGTGGTTTTTGAGGAATCTCATCCAGAAATGTTACAAAATGTTCAGAAAATCATGTTTCTATTACAATATTAGCATAATAATTTCATAATCTTGTTCATTCTGCAGCAACTTCTTCATCAACAAAGACCCATCAAATATTATCATCCTGTTTTAATTCTTCTACAATTTCATTTCATATATTTAAATAAGACCCTTCAAATAATGTTCATTGATCGTTATTTACTATCGCAACTTTTAATCATCTTGTATTTCCATAAGGATCCCGAGAAGATTTTAAATAAAATCGTGCATATAACGATGGAAGAATGCAAATTGCAATTATTATAAGAACAGCAACTCGGTTGCCGAATATTTTTTTACAGTCTGAAAAGAAAATTTTAAATATATTTTTCATAACAAAGACAATACTATAAATCACTATCTAAAGATTGTGTATCTTCAACCAGGTTTTGATAATCTTCGATTAATTTATTTTCAAGCTTTTCCTTTAGTGTTCCTATTTTTGTTTTTGCGCTTCTCATAAGCATAATCATTACATATCATCTTAATTCCTTTAGGCTAGGATCCGTGTTTGAAATAATTCATTCATCTTTTAATTTTTCCATATGGGTTGTATAATATTTATCTAATCAATCAGCTAAGCCATACAACATTCTAGATAAAGCTGTCGCAAATTCTGCTCTTGTAACTGGATCATATGGCCTAAATTTATCAACTCAAATTCACATAATTCATAATTGGTAAGCCAAGTCTACAGCATTTCCATATTCTTCATTTAATTTTTCAGATACATCTGAAAACTCTGGAACTATAACATCTGCTGGTTCTTTACCTAGAACATTTGTAGCATAATTTGATAACATTTTTGCCATAGAAATCCTATTCAATCATCATTCCATATTAGCTAAATCAATAGAATCCATGGTTGTGATCTTATTTTTTGATGCAAATTCATAAGCATCTTTAAATTCTTGTGAATAAATTTTTTCATGTATATCTTCTTTTATCTTCGAGATTAAACCCACTTTCCCCTCATCATCTACCACTTGTTCATCTTCTTCGTTAGGTGTATCCTCCTGCACTACAGTCTGAGAAATTTCTCCATCCGTTACTTGTTCATTATTGTTGCTTGTTGGTTGAGGCTCTGCATCATTTGATTCTTGTATATTTTCATCACTTACAGATGGACTGGCCTCATTATCAACAGTTTGGTCATTTTCTTCACTTAAAGTTTGTGTGTTATCTCCGGTTGTTGCTAGAACAACTTCATTATTTGCTGTTGTATCTTCTGTGTTTGTTGATTGGGCGGTTTCTTCATTTGTAGCTTCTGTTTCCTCAGTACTTACAGCTTGAACATCAGCATCATTTATTTCTGGGTTATCATTCTCTGCATAAGAAACTCAGCAAAAGATTAGGGTTAATCACATAAGTAAAAGTAAATTTTTCATGTTTATATATTTATTTAAATAAAAGTTTTTTGAGAAAATCTATATTAATCTTAATTATCGTACATTCAAGTACTTTTTCATATGCAAAAATGAGATAGATATTATGTTATATTTTCATTTAAAGGAATCATCCATTCTTCATATTTATATTCTATTCATGTTTTACACAATAACATATGTATATACACTTCTTAAATTAAATAAAAAAAAGAGCTTTCAGCTCTACAATTCTCATTATATTTTTGCACTTCTAGATTCCTAAATGGGGCGGGCTATGGGATTCGAACCCATGACCCTCTGGACCACAATCAGATGCTCTAACCAGCTGAGCTAAGCCCGCCATGGCATCAAACGCAAGGGAAATAGTAAATATTTCCTTGATAAATTCAAGCAAGATTTCCCAACTTGAAAATTTTATACAAAAATATACGATACAAATTGTGTTATGAATTTATTCTTGAGTAAAATATGAAAATTGCTGGAGCTATAATTGTATGTATTCTACTATGATATTTTTGGATTTGGCTAATTCAGCATATTTTTGCTAGGCAACAAAGAACGATATCTCGAAAATTATTCTGAACCAGCTTTTTATTGGTTGGATCTTTGTTGGCGTTTAATTTTATAATTAAAGAAATATTTCCTGGACTAGAAGCAATACAAAACGGGGTGATGTCTCTTGGTCGATGGTGATTATTCTTATTATACTGCGGTTTGATATTTCTATTTCTGATACTTTTGAATTGAAACTGGAAGAAAAAGCAGATTCGATTTTTATTTTTAATTTGGATGGTATTATTTGCTGTAGTTGGATTTTTCTGAGTTAAAGTGTGAATATCTGCCAGCGTAATTTATTATTTCATATTGGCTTATTCAGAGGAATTTCTCAAAATTTGAGCTACTGAAAATGAGGTAAGTAAAACTGATTTTTATTCATCAGATTTGTTATTCTTTTCCATATTTATAGCGCTAGGATTTAGTATTATTGAAAATATTTTTTATCTCTGAAGTGAGATATTCTCTGATTGAGAATGAATTTGGGGACTAGTTTTTTGAAGGTGAATTTTCACATCATTACTACATTTTATAGCGACATGATTGATTGCGCTGCTACTGTATAAGCTTTATCAACAGCAATATTTAAAGGATTTAAATATTTGGCAAAAGATCTGGAGGATTGTGGTAGCAATACTGATTTGAGTTTTGATTCATCGATGATACAATCTATCGGTTCAACATATGAATTTATTGATTTATATTGTGTTGGTGTTTGCTGGATATTTCTTGTTAACATATTTATTATTCTTGAGTGATTCATTATATAAACCAAAAGAAGAATAAAAAAATCAGATTTTTATTCATTATGATTGAAATATGAATATTTGGATTAACTGTTTATGTATCCTAGCATTAACTACATTTCTATCTCGATGTGGAATCAAAATTTTTAGAAAATTAAACATCTTGGATAAACCATGAAAAGATCTGAAGTGAACAAGAAAACCAGTCCCAACAATGCAATGAATCGTAGTTTATCTAATATTTCTTATCATAATCGCTCTATTTTTCCCTGAAATGCGAACAAATAGATTATTACTCTGATTCTTGGCGTGAGGAACTTTGATAGTGATTGTAGAAATAATCACTGAGCTCGAATATATAGGGAAAATTAAGTTCAAAATTCCAGCATGGGCTAGATTTTTGGTTCATTTAGTTGCTGCATGCTTAGCTTTGTATATTAGCGGAATTCACGATTTTGAAATTGTGCTATGATGAAATGCTATTATTTTACCTCAATGGCTTTTGTATGTTGCTTTTGCGATTTGGTCTGCATTTGTAACTAACGCTGTGAATTGGATTGACTGAATTAATGCACAGTGAAACGGAATCTTAACAATCTGATTTTTTACTATTTTTGGATTAATACAGCGAGTCGTTTTCCCATCATATACTGAATATACAAATTATGATACTTTGGTTCTCGTTCAGAATTTATCTCTCGTTTTAGCAATAATTTCCCTAGTTTATACCGTTATAGAATTTAAACCTAGCGCATTAATCAGAGATATCTGAACAATGTTCCTTGCGTTTGGTTTAGCATATCTCTCAGTTCTCTGATGAACGAAGATATGAACATTAATCGTTGCCTTATCGCTCGTAATTTTTGATGCTGTATGGATTATATTTTATAGGATATTTATCTTGAAAAGATCTCCAATGCAATGAGATTATAAGCACATGCATCATCGTTTACTTCGCCTCTGACGAACCAGATGAGAAGTGCGTGCTTTTGTATGGATATGGTCTATCATAATGATGATATTGATGCTAATGCAATGAACAAACAGAATGAATAAAATAATTATTTTCTTGATAATGGCATTATTATTCTTCGGTGTAAATGTATATCTTTTCCTCATAAAAAAACTTCCTTGTTGACAGGATGACAAGAAGGAAGATCATTTTGAATGAGAAAATAAGAATTAATTATAAACTTCAATATTTTTTGGTTTCATGTAGCATAGCAAGTACTTTACCATCTTTTATAGTTATGTGTACAGGATATTCCCTTCATCTATAATTTATCAGCATAAGAGAATCCAAAGTCCAGTCATTAATAACATAATGATGGTTTCTTATAAAAGCTCAAACAGACATTTCTTGCATCTCCGTACTAGTTATATTCAGAAATTTTACTACACACTCCTTTGCACATCGCTGTAGATAAAAGTTTTCTCGTTGGCTATATGGTGAATCTGGAACATGTACATTATGTAATAATGATTCATCTCTTTCACGAATGTATTCTAGATCGATTGCTACTTTTTTGGTATCTACCACAAATCATATCATATCTTCACTATGAGAAAGACTGAAAAAGAATTCTTCACATGAATATACTCATTCCATGAAAGAAAACTGGGTCTTTCATTTTTTCCACATATACTGTGTAACTAAGTATGCTCAGATTAGAGAACTAGGAGCCCTTACCAATAAATCACTTCTTCACTGTGATAGAAAAAATCATTTAGCTTGTTCATATAGTGTATTGTCTGTTATTGTAATAGAGAAATACATAACTTTGAAAGGAATAATGGATAAATTATTTCTTTTTGCTTTTTGTTGCTTTTTTTGCTGGAGTTTTCTTAGGTTGTTCCGTAGTTCATTCAGCCAAAAGCTTCTTTAATTGTACATGATCGACCTTTCATGTTCAGAGCATTGGAATCTCTTTTAATTTAATTATCTCATCGATAGAAACCAGATTTGTCACTCATTGCTCATGTAAGTATGAATTTATCTCTTTTAAATCAAGATTTTCTGTAGTAAATAACGTCAAAGTAACCTTTCAGTCATCTTCCTCTGACTCAATAGCTAGACATTCTGTTCAGTCAGGATGTTTCCATTTACGAGAAAGAACTGTTTCAATAGCTGGAAGAGAAATCATTTCTCACGCAATTTTTACAAATCTTTTTAGTCTTCCAGATATAGTTAAGTATCCATCATTATCCAAGAATCATAAATCTCACGTTTTATACCATTGTTTTCAGTCTATTTCTACAAATGGAGATTCCAAATTTTTATCGATATATCATCCAAACATATTTAATCATCTAACATATATCATTCATTCTTTCTTTGCTGGAAGTTCTTCGTTAGTATCTATGTCTAGAATTTTAACGCTTTCTCACAAGATGGGCAATCAGACTGTTCATCTTTTGATTTTTGCATTACGTTTTAATGGATTTACTGCGATAATTGGGCTACATTCTGTGATTCAATATCATTCTATTATTGTAGCATTAGGAGATTTTTTGGAGAATTTTGTAAACAAATCTTTAGGGCATCTCTCTGCTCATACCACAGCTATACGTAAAGAATTAAGCTGATTTTCTTTTGCGATTTGAACTACTCAATTAAGGAATGTTGGAGTAGATGCGAGAAGCGTAGCTTTTGTATGCTCTACTAAATTAGCGATAGTTTTGGAATCATTTGGATCTGGAGTAAATACAACTCTAACTCCTGTTATCAATGGAATAGCGATTCATAATATAAATCCAAATGAATGGAATGGAGGCAAGAAACAGATATCTACATCGTTCATCTTTAGTCAGACTAATCCTGCCGTTCATAGAATGTCATGCAAAACATTTTCATGAGTCAATTCTACAGTTTTTGGTAAAGCTTCACTTCATGAAGTGAATAATACAACAGCGATATTTGATATTTTCTTAGGAAGTTTAAATCTTTTGGCCTTAATTACAGCTGTAAGTTTTTGTCTAAGAGATATTGTCTTGAGCATATCTTCAAAGAATGTCATTTCGTATTTCTTTAGCCAAGGAGTCTGAATCTTTTGGAAGAAAGATTTAGCAGTCAGAATAGCTCTCACGTCTTGTGATTTGATACAATGGCGGAAGGCTTCTTCTGATTGTGTCCAGTTTAGCATAACTGGAATTTTATTAGCCAAATAGCATCCAACTACTAATAATGAAGTAGCACTCAATGATGGAAGCATTATAGCGATTCTCTTTCCTGGAATGGTTTTGAGCAAATCTGCGATTAAATACGCTTTTATGAGAAAATCATTTCTAGACTGAACTCAGAATATTGAATCATAGCAGAAACTATAATTTCTATTGTTCTTCAATGATTCTTTCATCAACGATAGAACCGTTGAATCTTCTGCGATTAAATGTTTCAAATGAGCATAAACTATTTTACTATCTTTGGTAGCAATCCAGTTACAAGGTTTGAGCTCTTCGTTTGAGGCTGATTTTCAGATAGCCATCATAGCCACATCTCATATAGTTTTTAAATCTAGAAGAGGTGGATTCGATGAATCTGAAAATAGAGATTGAACTGAAGATTTCAGCTCTGCCATATCAAGTGAATCGAAGAAACAATCTAGTACTAGATTAGTATCAAGCGATATCTTTCATGAATATTCTGGCTTAATTTTCTTCACGACAGCTGTAATTTTCTTCAAAACATCTTCAGGGATATCTGCGTTTCAATTGAATGCTGTCCTTTTTAGATCTTTGATTGATCACTGAATAACGTCTGGTTCTTTTTTATTTTTGGTTGTATTGCACCAAAACAAACCAGTCAAATAATTCAACTTTTCTTCTCCTTTAGCGTTATATATCTTTTCTAGTTCTTGATTGAATGCGTCTACTCATTTTTTACTTACTTTCTGTAATAACGCAGTAGAATCATGAATTTCAACTTCTACTTTTCTTTTTGGTACAAAGAAAATTAGATTGAATATCGTGAATAGTAATCCTTTCAATGCAAATAATGGTAAACTAGGCGATTTTCATGTCCAAGCTCGAGATGAACGTGATCATCGAAGTCAACGGATATTTACTGTCAGAATTTTTGTATCTTTTGGAAGCTGCTTAGCAGCATAAAAAGCTGTTTTCTTACCCACTATCGATTGAAATCACTGACGCGCAAGAGCTCACTGCGGATAAAGTAATATATTACGTCAATTAGCCAACGCATTAGTTATATTTCACATGATAGCATCTGTATCTAGAGTCTTGGCTTTATCTCATGTTAGATCTGGAATAGAAATCGCTCAAATAGATTTGAATATCCATTTAAGCACTGGCACTTTGTAATAATCTTCTGTAACTACAGGGCTCAATCATTTCTTTTTTCACAAAAATGCAGAAATAATTACAGGATCTACTAATGCTACATGAGATGGAAGCACTAATTTAGCTCAATCACTATCCATCAATTCTAGTCCCTTAATATCTACACGATAACGTACTCTCAGAAAGAGTTTTAGTAGTGCTGAAGATATAGTCATAAATCTAGATATAAATAAAACCATATTTCACAAGGATAGCATAGATATAATCACTTCATTCTCAAGAGAAAAATATATAGAAAAAACTCCATCCCGAGGGATAGAGTCTTTTCTATATCTAAGAAGATATACTAGTCGTTAGCTGAGATCTTAGCAACGTCGTTTCATACTTTGAAGTAATCGCTGTATGGATTCTTCATTATAACAACATCTCCTGTACCATCCTCATCAGTTTCATATGTATAAGTAATCTTTGTTATGTATTGAGCTTTATCTTCATTTGTTGTTCTAAGTTCTTCTCCATCGTTAACTGGACCTGCTGCATACAAACTAGCAACAGCACCACTAGCTGTGTAAAGTTGAACTTTAGTAACTGTAGCGTTAGTATCTCCGTCATCAATCTCTAGAGTGAATACAGTTTCATCTCCTACCTTACTTTGACTAGCAATCTTAACTAGAACTGTCTCAAATTTCTTTGAGAATTTTCTTGTTTGTCATTTATTGTTAAGAGATTTAAGAGTTGTTTCATATGTTCATGACTTCTTAACTGTAAGATTAACTTCAACCTTAACTGGTAAGTCTAATTGAAGACTTGTACAAGTGAAAGTTCCTGCAGAATATCTACAACCATCTTCTTCTGATCCATCAAATAACAATTCAACTTCATTTTCTGATAAGTTTGCTCCTGACTCTGTAAGAACAATCTTAAGTTCATCAAGTTTAGTTGAACTATCTCCATCAGATGATTTAACTGTAAATGTTGCAAGATTAGCTGTTGATGAAGTACGAAGAACTGTATTTCTAGCATTACCAGCATCAATAGTAACAGATCCAGCTTCTTTAATGTTCATCTTAACAACCTTAGCAGCTCTATCCTGAACATCTTTATCAAATTCATCTGTTCCACCAAGAACTACGTATACATTGTCAATTGATCATGTATGAGTGTTAGCTTCAACTTCAGCTTCAACTCTAACTTTAACAGATGCTCCAGCCTTAACTGTTACATCATCAAACATTTCGTAAGCATTTTCTCCATAAGCATCAGTATATGCTACTTCATCATCATCTATATACAAGTGATATGCAACGCTATCAACTTTATCAGATTTAGTTCCACTCATGTAGAACTTGTTAAGATTAATAAGAGCTTTCTTAGCTGTATAAGTTCCATCAAATACAACTTTTGTATCAGTTGTTTCTGTAAGGAAGTCTACATAATCTTTAGACATATTATTCTTAAGAGCAGATCTAGCACCTTGAATAGTTACTTGAGAGAAGCTTATTGATCCTGAAACATCTCCAGTCTTTACATATTCTCTTGTGTTATCGTATTTAGCTCCCTTAAAGTCGTCTCTATTGAAGTTGTCTGTAAGTTTAACTGTTCCAGTTACACTATCAGCATCCTCTATATCAATCTTGAATTGGATTTTTCCAGATTCAGCGATTTCTACATTAGAGAACTTGAATGTAGTTCCATCTTTCTTAGCTTCGTACTCTTCTCCGTTAACAAACATTCTTAATGCTGATACTCAAGTATTGCTTGATACAACATTAAATGCTAATTTGCTAATTGGTTCGCTAACTGTAACAGTACCTTCAGCTACTACTACACCTTCAGATCCTTGAGCAGCATCAATATTACCAAGTTTCTTGTTAGCCAACTTGATCTTTCCTCCGTTGAATGCGTGAACTTTAGCTTGACCTCCACTTAGAGCAGTTCCAGCAACTTCAACTCTTGCTCCAGTTTTCTTTTCAACAGCATTAAGATCTGTTGTTTCTCCTAAATAGTAAGCTATTTCATCTCCATAATCGTCGAAGTCTGCAAGAGAAGCAGAGATTACGAATAGAGCGCTCTTATTCATTTCAACAGTTACTTCATCGAATGAAACAACTAATTGATCATCTTTATTTACGCTATATTTTAATCCACTAACATTTTCTCCTTCAACTTTAACAGTTAATTTGTCTAAGAATTCTCCCATATCAAGAGCCTTAGTAGCATGATTTGTTAATGTGAATCCTTTGATGTACATTACAGCAGGTCCAGCTTTAGCTTGGAATCTTGCTACTTCGTAAGACTCACCTTCTTCGTAGTTATAATTTTTATCTGTACCTTTAACATTTACTGTTAATTTAGCTCCTGTATAACTAACCATTTCGTAAGTGTATGGAGTGTAGTCATCAAGATTTAAGTTCTTAGCAGTTGAATCTGCATCTACAACTTTGAATCCGATAGTTCCTCCTAAGTTGTTTCCAGTTAATCTAGCTACAACTGTTGCAACGTAAGTTCCGTCTACATTTCTGTAGTCTTTCTTTATAGACAAAGTAACTTTATCTTTAGAAAGAGATTTTTCATCAGCTATGATGTTTCCATCTTGGTCTTCTAACCAAACAGCGTCAACATCATCTTGTGAAGAATATCCATATCTTTCAAGAACTACTTTATTGATTGTTACATCTTCAGAAGTTCTGAAAGTAAGAGTATCTAAATCAGATACACCTGGCATAATAGCTCTTCTTCCTTCAGCAGCTTTAGCAGTAACATATAAGTCACCAGCTTTAACTACTACAGGTTTGTCATCAGCTTCTCTACAAGCAGCAGGACATGCAGATGTTTTAGTTGTACATGCTATTACTGTCATTGGATCGTCACAGTCTACTACTGCATCGTTTCCTTCTGATCTCATAAGCATTAACATTACATATCCTCTAATTTCTTTTGTAGATTCAGCATTAGAGATTTGAGTCATAATTCCAGCAGCTTTAAGAGCGTCTAGGTGTTTAGCATAGTAAGGAGTTCCTCCTTCGTATTGGCTTCCCCATAAAACTCTTGATAAAGCTGTACCGAATTCAGCTCTAGATATAGTATCGTAAGGTCTGAATGCAGAGATTCCTTGACCCATGATACCTAATTGACAAGATTCAATAATGTAATCGTGAAGATCACCTTTTACTGAAGCAATGTCAGAGAATGTACAAGCAGCTGTTGTGTCAGGAGTCATTCCTAATACTTCAGTAGCGTATACAGATAACATTTTAGCCATTTCGGCTCTAGTGATAGCACCATACATGTTGGCGTTATCGATAGGAGACATTGTAGTAACTCCCTTTGAATAAGCCCAGTTGTAAGCGTCTTGAAGCTCTTGGCTGTAAGTAGCTGCCAAAGCTCCAGTAGGGATCAACTGAACTGCTAGCATTGACACTCCAGCCAATACTGCGAACAATTTTTTAATGTTCATGTTCTTTTGTTGAATAAAAATAAAAAGTCACAAAATAAATTACCAAACAGGGTGGGGTTTCTGTGTCTCCACACAGTAAACTAATCTTCAGTTTAGAAATATTAGACACAAATGCAAGAGATTTTGACTAAAGTGGACATCTAATTAACCTTGAACCCCTACTTAAAGGGAAATAAGAGATAAAATGCTGACACACTCTGGTCTAGATCATCTAAGATTCGCGAGTCTCTCGCATGTCGATGATCTCCCTTTCATCATTTCTCAGAGAAATGATTTCTGGCATCTGCAAGCACCGTTTAACAAATCTAAGCCGAAAACGACCCTTACAGTTGAGACTACGATTGTTTTGCTCATTTGTGACAAAAATTGTCAAAATTTATACAAATCTGTACCCATTTCTGTGAGATTTATCAGTTTTTAATTGTGTTTTTGGTTTCTTATTTTGGCTTGACTTTTTATAATTTTTGTTAATCGAAAAAATATATTTTGACCAAAAAAATATACAATAATCCACTATTTAACTAGCCTTTTAAAGAAATATGTATTCTTTTATGGCTGTCTTTTTAAGAAATAAACAAAGTTTTTAGACACCTTATTGATATCTTGAGCAACAAAAAAAGATCTAAAAAATATTCAATTAGTAAATCATCCATAATTTAATCACTGAATAATACACACATGTAAATCAAAAAAATTTGCTATATATATAATATTATGTCATACTACACTTTTAGACAACAAAAATAATAGAATAATCCAGCTTCAAGATTGAGATTATTTAATGTTTTCTATAAAAATTCACTATTGTTGTGAATTTCACTATTTTAGTGAACTTTTAGACAACAAAAAGCAACCATTTTATAAAAATTCACTATTTCATAGAAAGTGTGAAAAAATTTGCATTTATTTTTTTTTGGACTATACTTATAAAAATTCACTGTTTCATAGAATAAGTGAATTTCACTATTTTAGTGAACTTTTAGACAACAAAGTGGACATCATGATTGAGCATCCATGAGTAGAATTACAGGTTCTTATTAGGGAAAAATGACTTACTCAAAAGGCTTTTTCTTCCATTTTGTGAAAAAAAGTTAGTGAAGTAAATGAACTTTTAAAATGAAAAAGAAATATCACAATTCAACGAGATTATCTACTACATCAAACCCTATGAACACCAATAAAATACCGAATTTTAAAACAAATTGATTATGATTATTCCCTACTTAATATCGAAAACTCTGACGAATCTTCGGCTTGAATATTAACAAATGACCATATCTGAGATACTGATGAAACAAACGTACAAAGCGCCCCATCAGAATGACAAACTGAATCACAAGAAACATCCACTCAGGAACCGACTAAACAAGATAATGAAGATCTCAAAAACAGAGCTCAAATTTTCAGATCTTTCTAAAGTTTTTTCTTATTAATAGAAATTACTTTTATTGCAAACCCCACAAAATTCTTTATATTAACTGTGTTTAAGTTTTAAGCAACATGTCTACTTATCTCTGACAAAATTTTCTTACTGATTCAACCATCAGACATCGAATTGCCGATAAGGCACAAGATTTTTATACTAAAAATAATTGTAAAACTTTAATTGAAATCTGACCCTGAAAATGATCAATAACTAAACTAATACTTAATATCTCTCAGGATTTTGTTCTTTTTGAAAAAGATGAAATCTTGAAGGAAATATTAGAAGAAGTTATATCGAAGAAAGAGAGTTGAAGCGTAAAAATTATTCGATGAGATGTTTTAGAATGAGATTTAGAACAATTTGAATGAAGAAAAGATCAGACTTTTGTAGTAGGAAATCTGCCTTATTATATCACCTCTCCAATTCTTAGAAAGTTTTTTTGATCTGGAAAAGGAGAGTTTGCTGGTGGACTTTTTATGGTTCAAGATGAGGTTTGACAAAAACTTCGTTTCGATGCTGGGAAAAAATCATATTTATATTGGATTCTTAATTATGCTTATGAGGTTCAATACCTTAAAACAGTTCCTGCGAAAGCTTTTTCTCCTGCACCTAAAGTTAAAAGTTGTCTAATCTGACTTATTAAAAAAGATAAGATTCCAAATATTTCATTCGATGAATTAATCAAATTTCTAGATTTATTTTCTCCGTATAGTAGAAAGACATTATGAAAAATTTCTAAAATAATTAGTAAAAAATGAGGTAGTTTCGTTATCCCTGAAAATTTAAGCAACAAAAGACTAGAAGAATTGGACTGGAATCTACTAGAAGAAATTTTCATCGCTTAAAATTTTGTTAAAAAAAACTTGCATTTTAAAAAAAATCGTCTATAATAGCACTGTCACCAAAACGGTGCTATTTTATTTCCTAACCAATATAACCATGTTTAAAGGAAAAGTTTATGTTTATAGGAACAACAACGGAAAAGAGGAAGAATTCGAGAAGGAATTCGACAATCCTCAAGAGTTCAATAACTTTAGAAAGACTTATCGTCAGCCTGAATTTGAGGGTCCTTTTATGTGACTATGAGATTGGGCACATTTACAGAATTATTTCAATAATTTAATTGATAGGAGATTCTGACTTGAATCTATGCCTGAGCCTGAAGAACAAAGAAGTCTTCCAAATGGAATTAATTTAGATGAATATGAAGATGAACTTCAAAAGATTGAATATAAAAAAACCCACAAAGCTGAAGAAATTCAACAATTGAAAGACACTCTAGCTAAGTTAAAGGATTATAAAAAAAGATTTAAGGCTGAATGAAGAGATGATATGGTAGAAAAGATTGATAAAGATATCGCTACTATACAAAAATCTATCGAAAAGATGGAAAAATAAAGTTAATGAACAAGTTAAAAGTCTCACAAATGTGAGGCTTTTTTATTTTAATACATATTCAATTTTTGAACCAATTTCAATCTCTTCTCCATCAAAACATTGAACTACATTTTCAAGCTTAACTTCATCAATTGGATCTATTTCTGGACAATGAATTTCAGGACGAACCGAAAGTAAAATCTGATCCTTCCTTTCATAGATTCATTCCACGAATCAAATCTGATTTTTTCCTTTCCTCTTCTTTTCATGAGACTTCAAAAGTTTATCAACCTGCTTACGAATTATATTAAAACGTTTATGAATCAATTGATCTGGAACTTTATTTTTAAACGATGAAGATAGAGCTAGAGGTTCATCATGATATTCAAATAGTGCTATATTATCGAAAAAATCTTCATCTAGAAAGGATTGAAGAAGGTTCATATCTTCCTCTGTCTCTCAAGGAAATCAAACTATAATATTTGTGCGGATAAATGAATTTGGGAATAATTTACGGATTCACTTTAGTAATGTATGAATCATTTTATCATCATAAAAACGCCCCATAGATTTAAGAAGTTTTGGAGAAATATGCTGTAAAGGAATATCAAAATAAGGGATGAATTTTTCAAGAGTGGCAAATTCTTCTAATTGTTTTAAAGTTAAAATGTCTGGATAAAGGTAAAGTATACGATATTTAAAATCATATGGAAGCTTGTCTAATTCATGAAGTAATGGTAATAATTGGGACTTCGAAGAAAAATCTGTTCAATATCTCATAGTATCTTGGGCAACTATTATTAATTCTTCTATTCACTGTTTAAGTAGATTTTCCGCTTCATTGAGAACTGATTTTATTGGTAGAGATGTCAATTTTCATCTAATTTGTGGGATTATACAAAAAGCACATGAATTATTACATCATTCTGCTATTTTTAGGTATTCATAACGATTCTCGTAATTTGTAAGTAACCTTGGTGCAGCATATCGACAAAAGTTTTCAAAATTTGTACTACGTGATTTTAAGCTTTGTAAATTTGCCAATGTTAGATCATTCCATGAAAGGTATGAAATATTTTCATTATCCAGCACATCATTCCATTTAGACAGCTCTAATTTAGTTATTTCATCCAAAGAGCCTTTTGTTTTTAAAAGTTTTTCAAAATATTGAACACCACATCAAATAATGCAAATTTTTTTATTTTTAGAAATAAGATTATCTATTGTTTGAAACATTTCTTCGCGTCATGAAGAAATGAAACTACAAGTATTTAACAGGATAATTTCTGTATTTTCATCGTATGGATCAGAGTAATATACTATATTATTTCAATTTTCACTTAAAAGTTTTCACAAAAATATTTGGCTGTCTACTAAATTCTTATTACATCATAAATTTATCATAGAAAGATGAACTTTTTTCATACTATTAATTGAGAGATAAGAAATCTAAATCAGACTTTTCAACTAGTGAGTTAGTGTATTTATCTTGAAATTGAAGTAAAGCTGAACTTATATTT
>JAEEGH010010996.1_pt1 | contig 20626 bp, 16 predicted proteins | sample 9134181 | NCBI WGS metagenome assembly JAEEGH01 (sample SAMN16246544, study PRJNA631951) | gut metagenome | biome: gut microbiome; feature: rumen; material: DP-attached | host: Bos | place: Iran: Karaj | collected 2018-10
GCGTGATGCCCATTCCAATAGGTAACTATCTATAAGTCTAGGGTAATACATGCCTTTATTGTCCTCCTATTTATTTTGCAAAGATATAAAAATAATTTTATCCAAGGAAATAAATTGTCAAAAGTAGACAAAATCCAAGGAAATAAATTGTCAGAAACAGACAAAATCCAAGGAAATGTGCGTCTGTGGCTGCCTTTCCCGGAAAATGGTTGACTTTCCCTGCGCCTTACGGCTTGTACCGTGTTATTAAAGGTCTCACCTCTTTGAGGTGATTGATAGAAGTCCCTTTTATAATTATCTATAATCGGATTGGTAGATGGGTTCTATTAATTTGAGAGTGCGTGTCTTCGACACGCTGGATATGAGGGGGCAACAGATGGCGACTTTGGTTTCGGGTGGTATTTTGGATAAAAACGGACGATTTTAGCCCTATCTTTTGGTTTCGGGTAGTATTTTGGAAGAAAATGTAAGATTTTTGCCCTGTATTTTGGATAAAATATGTATCTTTGCATCGAGTTTTATAATAAAAAAACATGGCATATTACAGGAGACTTATTGATAGCAAGCTACTTGAATGGAAGAATACACCTAGGCGTAAACCCTTATTAATTCGGGGAGCACGGCAGGTGGGGAAATCTACGGCAGTCAGAGAGCTAGGAAAAACATTCAAATATTTTGTCGAGATAAACTTAGAAAAACAGCCAGACCTGATACAGCTTTTCCCAGAGAATATTGATGTGAAAAGGACGTGTGAGAAGATTAGCGGCACCTTGGCTGTCCCCATCATCCCTGGAGAAACACTGCTTTTTATCGATGAGATTCAAGTCTCGAAGGAGGCAGTAATGTCGTTACGATATTTCAAGGAGGATTATCCAGAATTACATGTAATTGCAGCGGGGTCGCTACTTGAGTTCACTATGGAAGAACTACCCTCTTTTGGAGTGGGCAGGATTCGCTCATTGTATATGTATCCATTCTCATTTGACGAGTTTCTGATGGCACAGGGACTCGATATAATGGTTGAATACAAGAGGCGGGCATCAAGTGGAGAGCCGGTGACAGAAAAAGCACACAAAGATTTAGTGGATCAGTTGAAATCATTTTATCTAGTGGGCGGCATGCCTGCGGCAGTAACGGAATGGGTGGAGACTCACAACTATCAAGATGTAGCTCATGTGCATGGGGACATTCTGGGTTCGTATCAAGATGATTTCTCAAAATATAAAAAAAGAGTGTCGCCTGTGTTACTGAGGCAGGTGCTGAGGTCTGTGGCGCTGCAAGCCGGTAAAAAGTTTGTGTATGCTACAGCAGCAAAAAATCTACATTCATCGGTTGTTAGAGAAGCGTTGCACCTACTTACGTTAGCAGGGTTGGTGACGCCAGTGAGACACACCGACGGAACAGGTGTACCACTGGGTGCAGAAGAGAATGAAAACTATGTGAAATACCTGTTTTTTGATATAGGAATAATGCAAACAATGCTTGGCATTCCGTCAGGTGATATTCTGTTGGCCTCGGATGTGGATTTTGTGAACAAAGGTGGCGCATCAGAGATGTTTGCCGGGCTGGAAATACAGAAGTATGGAGACTTTTTCCAGAAGGCAGAGCTGTATTATTGGCAGAACTCGGCAAAAGGGAGTAACGCTGAAGTGGACTATTTGCAAGTACGTGGCGGCGTTGTTTTGCCTGTAGAAGTGAAAGCCAGTACACAGGGGGCAATGCAGAGTTTGTGGGTTTTTATGCGAAAACGGGGGCTACACAATGCGGTGAGGACATCGCTAGAAAACTTTGGTCAGTTCGAGTACGCCGATCCCGAAGATGATTTCGTTGTGCGACATATTGATGTATTGCCACTGTATGCGTTGAGTAATCTGTAACCGCGACTCTATAGCCCCCCCCTATGACACTGCAAGATGTCGGCGGCGCAAAGCGGGGAGTACACCCTCAGAGGCGAGTGGGTTGAGTCCACGGAAAGTGGTGCGTGCCTTCAGTTCGGCCAATGGCATGATGAGCAGCAGTTTGGCTATGCACTCATCGGCAAACAAGTTGCTCACAACATTCACACCGGTAAAGTCAAGCACCACACGTTTGTTTCTGCGAAACAGACGTTTCCTCGCCTCACCAGACAATCAGGCTTGTCTGGATTCGGCTTAACGAATACGTTCATCCTGCTCAAGCAACAGCATCAGACGTTCCCCGCCGACCCACGCTCATGCGCAGTCCTTCGTCGTTGAAGAAACCGACAATACGCGAGAACAATAAGCCTAAAGCAACTTGGCTAATTGCAGTCAACCGAGAGCCTTTATTTCTTGTCCGCCAGAGCACCGGGCTCCTGCTTCTTCTTGTAGCGGATGCTGACTGTGGCGAAGATGCAGACCACAGGGATGAAGACGTAGATGTAGCCCTCGATGCATTCGATGGCAAGCATCGTGACGGCTTCGATGCCGACAAAGAAGGTGAGGGCAATAAGCAGGCAGCGACCCACATTATGGGTACGAACAATGTCGACGATAGTCTTGGCAATAATCATCAGCAGCATCAACGTCTGGTACACCACCATAATCCACACTCCGGTGATGGGGGCAAACTCGTCGAACAGGCCCGTGACGGAGACACCAAGGAGCATTATGAAAATGACATACTGCCACTCCATCCACTGTTTCTCCACCATGCCCATTGAGTCGCTCAGATGCGCCACCACCTGCATCACGGCAGTCATGAAACAATAGACAACGTAGGTGAGCAACACCTCGCCGAGCATCGACCAGCCGATACCCACGATGCTACGCTGGCAGAACCAGCCGATGCAGACCTCATTGCGGTGAAGGTCAACGTCCATAAATGACGGAAGGTCGGCAGAAAAACAATAGTAATAAGTGGCGACAAGTGCCAGTCCCACCACCGCGTAGAGCAACGGATATAGGCCGCGATTGTTTTTGTAATAGATTTGATGGGTTGCTATGTGCATGATGACAGCCAACACAAGCAGGAAAATAGGAATTGTTATTGGATGCAGGCCCAGAGGATTGCCATGTTGAAGATTGAGCAATTCGGGCAGATTGGTCATCGGCGCGTTGGCGTTGATGTACTCAGAGAGGGCTTGTAAAAACATGATACTACGATTTATATTATTATTTGAGATTCAGAACCAAATTGACGTATTAATTACGTAAACATGATATATTAACGTTCATTTCGGTTATTTATTGTGTCTTTCACTTTATATTTTGCAAGCTCCAATTCCCACTCCCCAGCGGACAGGGTTCGCTCGCTGGCGGTGCCGGGAAAAACCGTGGCGGTGGTGCCTTGCGGGACAGTTACGCGCAGACGACCATCCTCGATGTCGACGCGGATGTCGCCAAAGAGGGTGGGCTTGGTGGCCTTGACCCACGTGATGCCCTCGCAGGGCTGTGGGTCGACATAGAAGTGCCTGTAGCCCGGCTCGTCGGGGTCGGGACGAATGCCTGCCAAGGCTTGATAGAACCAGATGCCGATGCCGTTGTAGCAGTTGTGCACATGGCTGCGCTCGCCGTCCCACGACTCCCATGTGGTATATTGAGAATTGAATATTGAGAATTGAGAATTATCTGGGTGCGGCAGCCGTCCTCGTCCCCTCTTGAGAGGGGTCCGCCGATTGGTGGGGGGGATGTCCAAGGGAGGGGTGGCCGCAAGGTCGGGGTATGTTTCACCTTCTTCAATTTGGGCATTAATCATATATAGGTATCCCGGGTAGTCCGGCTGCCGCAGGATGGTGGCCATCAGGTCGGTCTGCCGCTCACGGATAGCCCATTCGGTGAAGATGGGCACCCCCATCAGCCCCACGGCGATATGGGCGTTGTATTTGCCCCAGCTGTCCGCAATCAGTTTGTCTTGAACCATCTGTCGGGTCGCGCTGTCCAGCACAATGTCGGCCAGCAGGGCATACGCCATATCAATCGGTGTGCCGTTGGCGTAGGTGCGTGTCTCGGGGTGGTAGTATGCCCGATGTATGTCGGCAATCAGCCGCTTACGCCAAGCCTCGAAACGAAAGGCATCCTCCTCGTTGCCCGTCAGCCGTGCCATCCGCACCATGTCGGCGAGACACTCACTGATGAAGCAGTTGCTCACAAACAATGCCGACTCCCCCTTCACGTCCACCCCCTTGGGTGCCAGCCAGTCGCCGAGGAACCACATGCGTCCCTCGTCGGGCCACGGCTGCAGCAGCCCGTCGGGGCTGTACCGCTCCACGTATGCCAGCCAACGCTTCATCTGGTCGTAGTGGCGGTCTATCAGCGTGCGGTCGCCATAGTTGAGGTAGGTGCGCCACGGAGCCTTGACGATAAAGCCGCTCCAGTAGGGGCCGCCCCCCGTGGGGAACGCCGGTGCCACGTAGGGCAGCGAGCCTGTGCTGTCCATCGCGTCAGCCCACGCCGTGAGCCAGTTATAGTAGGTGCTGCGCACGTCATAGATGGTCTGCAACGTCATGGTCGACGAGTTGCCGTCGCCCCCATAGCCCATGCGCTCCAAATGCGGGCAGTCCACCATATAGCCGCTGAAAGTCAGGCACGAGAGGGTGTATTTCACCATATCATGTATGGCATTCAGCCTCGGGTCAGAACACTCGAAGGTGGCACCCTCCTTGGGGTCTACGGCACTAATCTGATACGCCCTGGGGGCAATACTATCATTCTCCAACCCCTGTATGCGCACATATCGGAAGGAATGGAAGTGAAAACTGTTGGAAAAAAACTCAAAACCAGCTGGGCCGTCTGAAACATACACATCCGTTTCGGTGTGGGGCGGCTCGGCCTGCAGATGGTCCAAATACTCCATTGTCACCTCGCATCTGGCAGGCAGCGAAAAGAAAAACACCTCAAACTGACCCGTCACCACACGCCCAAAATCGACCAGCACCGAACCGTCCGTCTGTCGCTGCACCGACCTCGGTCGCAGTTTTTCCAAGAGACGGTTGCCTTCAAACTCCTGCGGTGTGACCCTCATGTGCGGGAAACTCACCTCCGTGGCTGGCCGCCATAATGGCTCATAGCGCACGTCAAATCGTTCACCCCCAAACTGCAGCGGCTGCCAACTGCCCGTATAAGTGATGGCGCTTGGCGAAGCCTCCCAAGTGCTGTCGGTCACAAGCAGCGTATCCGTCCGCCCATCCACCTCTCGGCACACCACGGCATGCACCACAGCGGGCATACCATATATCCTCCCCCAACCCTGCCCTAGCCAAAGGCCAATCTCATTCCTCCCCTTTCGAATCGAAGAGCTGATGTCGTATGTTACCGACAGCGAATGCTTGTCGAGCTGCGACACCGCAGGCTGCAACACCTTGTCACCCACCAATACTCCATTAACATTAAGTATATGATAGCCAATGGAATTGACCACGGCATACACCCCTTCGGTCGAACCAGTCAAGTAAAACTGCTTGCGCAGCACCGGCATCTCGGCAAAGCCACTGTCAACCTTGCAGCCGATATACTGCGCCCCAGCCGGCAACCCCGCCACCAAAGCCACAAGCAATACAAGTATTTCCCCAATCTTCATAATCATTACATTTAACGTAATTATTTAACGTCCATATACCTATCACACTTAAACATGATACTTTAAACCATTTTTGCGTTTCCTTTCGCTTTGCAAAGATACAAGAATAATCCGACATAACCACAAAAAACAAATTCCCACCCCTTCCTCCCTCGAACCGTCCCTCCTTTTTCGATTCATCAACGGTCCTTCTTCGGTTCTAGAGCGAAGAACTACCATCAATCAGTGTGACAAAACCATAGCTTTGGCGGGAGTAAGTCAAACCGAAGGTGCTAATTTGTAGTAAAGAAAAAATGGAGTGGCGACACAATAATATGAAAAAAAACGCGTTTCTAAATAAGACACTTAAAATCCGAAACGCTATGAAAAAATACACCCACGCCTGGCTGGCATTCATGGCCATCAAACGACTCCAAACAGCCAATATTCCCGAAGCTAACCGCGAGGACGCACAGAGCCTCGTGAAATGGTTCCACGACTACCGCGACTTCGTCATCGAAGGCTCGTGGTATCCCGACGAGGTGTTCAAAGACATGTCCACCAGCCATGTCATCAAATATCGCCCCAGCGACGAAACGCGGGAGCAGAAATTCAAAAAGCTCCCCAAGACGATGAAACTCTACACCCTCGGACAGAAGTCCAAGCTGTACAAAAAGCCCTTCGTCATCGAGTCGGGCAACTGTGCCGACCGCTGCGAGTCGTTGGCCCACAGCATCATCGACTGTTTCAAGATACTACGCATGGAAGACCGCGGCTGCCCCATCTCCCCCACGGGCAACCACATAGCCATGCGCTTCTTCATCCTCAGCCACTACATAGCCGACTGCCACATGCCGCTGCACTGCGACTGCCGGTCGTTCTCGTCGGGCAAGAACATCCACGGCTTCATCGAAACCCAGTGGGACACGCAGGTGAAAAATTCCTACTCTATCGACACCGCCAACAACCGTTTCTTCTATGGACCCGACGGCTACCCCCTGCCCAAGAAGCCCACACCGCTGATTCAGGCTGTTGAGGACGACCTCCTCAACCGCGAATACATCCACGAATGGGGCACCGGCAACGGCAACACCTGGGACTACATGAGCGCCATCTCGGAATATTCCTACCTCATGTCCTACCGCCTCATTCCCGACAACTACAACGAGGATAACCTCACCAAAGAAGTCTTCAAGGCCACCGAGACCTACCAGCGTTTCGACGAGTACAGCCAATACATACTCAGCGATGCCATCGACTCCATCGCCCGCGTATGGCTCCACGTCTGGGCCCGCTACCGCAAATGGGTGAACGGAAAGTAAATCCAAAAGCGTCCACACCACACAATAAAAAACACATCGACACGTTACCACATTATATCAACCTAAAATCACAAACATTATGGGTATCATTATTAGCATTATCATTGGCGCACTGGCAGGCTTTCTGGCAGGCAAACTTATGAAAGGTGCGGGCTTTGGCTTCCTCGTCAACCTATTAGTCGGCATCGTAGGCGGTTTCCTCGGTGGGAACCTGCTCGCATGGCTTGGCATCAATTGGGGCACCACGGTGGTGGGCTATCTCGTCACCTCCGTCATCGGAGCCTGCCTGCTGCTCTGGATTGTCTCGCTTTTCTCTAAGAAGTAGACACTGTCATCACAATCAAAACAATCTTTTCATGGCCGCACTCTCCATGTGAGGGTGCGGTTTTTTTGAAAAAAAGACGGTATGTGAAAAAAAAAGTGTATTTTTGCAAATTTAAGAGTCGTGCCATGAACGAACGCCACCGCAAGAAACGCCAATCCGCCATGCGCTATGTGCTGGCTCTGCCGCGCAGCGTATGGTACAACTTCCGCCTCCTTCCCTTGAAGCAGGCGAGGCATTTGCCTTTGCTCATATCGCACCGCACCAAGGTGGTCGACGTGTCGGGCAGAATCACGCTCCACGCCGAAAGGCTGCGAGTCGGGCTGGTGAAGATAGGTTTCAACACCTGCCAGATGTCCGACTTCCGCTACCATCGCACCCAGATTAATATTCGGGGCAGGCTGGACTTGTTGGGCGAATGCGCCATCGGTGCGGGCAGCAGCATAGAGGTGTCGGAGACGGGCCGTCTCACACTTGGCGACCATTTTAACATGGGGCCCTGCTCCCTTATCATCTGCAACCACAGCATCACCTTCGGTAAGGATGTGCTCACCTCGTGGCGATGCACCTTTATGGACACCGACCAGCACCAACTGGTAGACAGCGAGGGCCGATGCTGCAACGAAGACCGACCCATCGTGATGGGCGACAACGTGTGGTGCGGCTGCAACGTGATTGTGACGAAAGGAACGCACGTTTGCTCTCATGTCACCATCGGGGCCGGGAGCTGCGTACACGGCGTATTCGAAGAGGAGCGCACCGTCGTTGCCGGCAATCCGGCACGGGTGGTGCAACACGGAAAGTGGAAAACTTATTAAATTGAAAATTGGAAGTTGAAAAGCGGCTGCCGCACCCAAATATTCTCTAACCTCTAACCCTTAAACAATGGAACGATATATATTTCTCGACATCGACGGAGTGCTCAACACGGAACGGAGCTACAAGTCATTCGTCTACGCAGGGCAGCCCTGGCGGGACGAGAACGGCCCATTCTTCGACCAAGAGTCTGTCGGCAACCTACGCCATATCATCGATGCCACCCAGGCCGACGTGGTCATCACCTCAACATGGAAACACAAGGGACTGGATGCCATGCACCGGCTGTGGACCCTGCGCGAGATGCCCGGCATACTGCTGGGCGTAACGCCCGAATCTTCGTCCAACGACTTCTACTGCTCGCGCGGAATGGAAATATTGAAATGGCTGTCACAGAACGCTCCCGACGACCCCAACGAATACCGCTATGTGATTATCGACGACAGCCAGTTCATCCTGCCCGAGCAGATGCCCTATCTGGTAAAAACCTCCTCCGAAGTGGGCATTACGAAAGAAGATGCCGAGAAGGCGATTGCGACATTGGGACATGCGGAATAGTCGAACGGAATCAGAATGGTCGGAGGGAATCAGAGATGCCAGAATAAGTGGGATTATTCATACAATTGGGAAAGCCTCTGCTGGTATTCCTTTGCCTGGGCGGTCTTGCCCAAGCTCCGACACACCTTCACCAGCGCCCTCAACAGGGGGACACTCGTACTGTTCAGTCCTTCGGCACGCATCAGATATTTATAAGCCTTATCGTTCTCTTTCAACAGCTGATGGCTCAATGCCAGCATGAATGTTGATGGGAAATCACCAGGAAACATCTGCACAATCCGCTTTGCCACTCTTTGAATACGTCTGGCCATAACACTGTCGGCCACAGTGAAGCGGACCGAGTCGTCAATGTTGGCAAACATCTCCTCCATATAGTCGTTCATCCCCTCGACCAGCAGCCCCTCCATCATATCCTCTGGGACATTGGGGAAAGACCACCTATGGCCGATTTGGCTTGAATAGTTCAGTGTTCGTTCAATCTCACCAGCGAAAGCGTCCCATCTACGCAGTTGTCCAAGAAAAAATATCTTGCCAAAGCGGAGGTCGAGACGGTCAGGAAAGAGGGCTATGCCCTCCTCTATAGCCACCAATCCGCTGTCCGCCATGGGCGAAATAATCACGTCGGACTGTTGCCCCATGGCAAGATTGGCATAAAAGTTATAACGGGCAATGAAAAGATTGACATCCCCTGGTGCCTCCTGCTGCCACAATTCAAGTGCCTGACGCTGTCCGACAACATCGTCGCGACGGAAAGCATCGTCAAAGGCATCGGAATACGATTGCGCATGTATAGCACCTATGCACAACATTATCAACAGAAAAGAAGCTATGCGTTTCATTATTGTCAGGATTATTTCAAAAGGCAAAAATACAAAAAGTTTTTCATTTCGCTAAAAAATCGTATTTTTGCAACTTGTAACAGACACAACTGCCCATGAAATTCCTCCTCATCACCCCGCCGCTAACACAGCTCAACACCCCCTATCCCGCCACCACCATGCTGAAGGCCTTCCTTGAGAGCCACGGGCATAGGGCCGCCCAAGCCGACTTGGGCATCGAGTTGGTGGACAGGATATACTGTCGGGAATGGCTCAGCCATTACGCCGAGGGCATCTGTGAGACTGACGAGAAGGCTTACATGCAGCGTTGCAGCGACATCGTGGAGCCCGTGAAAGCCTTCCTGCGAGGACAGGACAACACCCTCGCCAGCCGCATCGCCAACCGCAGCCTGCTGCCCGAAGGGCCACGTTTCGAACAGCTGGCAGACTTGGAATGGGCCTTCGGCACCAGCGGCACCGAGGACAAGGCGCAACACCTAGCCACCCTCTTCATCGAGGACATCGCCGACTACCTCCGCGACCATACCGACCCCCATTTCGACCTCATCCGCTACGCCGAGCAGTTGGCCAACTACGCCCCCACTTTCGACGAGCTGGATGCCGCGCTCCGCGCGCCTGCTACAGTCATCGACAATCTGATGCTGAAACTGTTGCAGCAGCATCTGGATGCGGAACGCCCCGATGCCGTAGGTTTCACCATTCCCTTCCCCGGCTGCCTATACGGTGCCTTGCGTTGTGCCCGGTTCATCAAGCAACAGCACCATCTACCCGTTATCCTGGGTGGCGGTTTTGTCAATACCGAATGGCGTAAGATGAGCGACAGACGCCTGTTCGACTATTGCGACTACATCACCTTCGACGACGGCGAGCTGCCCCTGCTGCGCATTGCCGAGCATCTGGAAGGCCGACTGGCCGCCGACCAGCTGGTACGCACCATCACCCCGGCGGCTCCTTTTTTGGTAGAAAGCACCGAAAACATACCTAATCAGGAACTCCCAGCACCGGACTTCGATGGGTTGCCATTAGAAAAATACCTCTCCCTCGCCGAAATGACCAACCCCATGCACCGCCTGTGGAGCTGCGGACGGTGGAACAAACTGATGATGGCACACGGCTGCTACTGGCACCGCTGCGCCTTCTGCGACACCAGCCTCGACTACATAGGCCGCTACGACACTCCCAACGCCGCCACCGTGGTGGAGCGCATGGAGCGCATCATGGCGCAGACCTGCAATAGCGGATTCCACTTCATCGACGAGGCTCTGCCGCCCAAACTGCTCAAGGAGGTGTGCGAAGAGATTCTGCGCCGAAGGCTGACAGTCAGCTTCTGGGGCAACATCCGTTTCGAGAAAGCCTACACCGCCGAACTCTGCGACCTGATGGCAGATGCTGGATGTGTGGCAGTGAGCGGCGGGCTTGAGGTGGCATCTGACCGACTGTTGCGACTGATGGACAAAGGTGTCACCATCGAGCAGACCGTGCAGGCCTGCCGCCATTTCCGCGACGCAGGCATCATGGTTCATACCTACCTCATGTACGGCTTCCCCACCGAGACGCTCCAAGAGACCCTCGACGCGCTGGAGACGGTGCGACGCATGTTTGACGAGGGCATAGTGCAGAGTGCCTTCTGGCACCGCTATGCCATGACCTGCCACAGTCCCTCGGGACGCGAACCCGAACGCTTTGGTGCCCGTCGCACAACGACAACTCCAAACCCCTTTTGCAACAACGAGGTGGACTGGTCGCCCACGCAAGGGGGCAGCGAGCAGTTCGACTACGATATTGAAGAAGTTGGCAACGGTCTCCGCATTGCCACCTACAACTATATGAACGGACTAGGGCTGGAGCAGCCCGTGCGCAGCTGGTTCCCCGGCATCCGTTTCCCTAAACAGAAAAAACACCATTCAAGATGAAACACTGGCTTGCCGAAATCATGGTGGCGATTGCTGCCACCGCATGTCTACTGCTGTTTTTCAATCCCAAACAGCCAGACAAACTAGTGTGCATCGAAGGACATGAAAAGACTGGCGCATGGTACGAGACGAAAGGCATCTTTCCCCTCTCCAACATCCTTTTCGGCATGAGCTACCGATGCCTGCACCTGTATGGAAGAAGCACTACTACATTCCTCGTCGACTTTGCATTACCCTCCTACCGGCCTGGAGAGAATCTCCGCCTATGGATTCTTCCAAAGGACGCTGAACGGCTACAAGTCGACCCCGACATCGAAGTGCGTGTCTATGCCGCCGACGTACAAGACACCTACACCCAGCGTTGGACACACGTCGTAGCCAAGCATCCCCACGGGCAAGGTGTGTTCCTCGCCATCGGCATCATACTGATGGTGCTATTTTTAGTGATGGTAATAAACAAAATCTGTTTCCGAAAACCGCCTCTCACAGGTTCCGATTCCGCCTCCACTGGGCGTACTTGATGCGGTTGAGGGCCATGTGCTTTGTTGCCTTCCTGAACGTGGATTCGTCTGCCTCTGCCAACGATTCTAACCTCTCCTTACCATCATCGTCCAATTCATAGCGGGCCTCCGCATTGATATTATACGGACACACCAACTGGCAGCAGTCGCACCCAAAGGCATAGCCCGACAGCCGCACATCGTCGGGCAGGCTCTCGGCCCTGTTCTCGATAGTGTGATACGATCCACAACGCCTAGCATCGTTCCAATATCCGCCTCCCGGTGCCGGCACCAAGCATCCATTGGGGCACGCCTCCACACAACGATGGCAGTCGCCACAGCCGTTCTCCATCGGGCTGTCGTACGCATCCACCTCAAACGTAGTAACCAACTCGCCTATATAGCAGTAGCTTCCCAATTCGGGATTGACCAACAATGTATTGCGTCCACGCCACCCCAATCCGGCACGCACCGCCCAAGCCCTGTCGCTGATGGGGACAGTGTCGACGCATGGCTTCGCCTCAAATTCTGGATACTCCTCACGTATGACGGCAATCAACTGAAACAGCATCCCCTTCACCCGCTCATGATAGTCCTGCCCGTAGGCATATTGCGCTATCTTCGCCTTGCCCCCCATGCGCTGCGATGGCTTGTAGCCCAGCAGCACCACTATCACCGACCTTGCCCCCGGCACTAGCAAACGTGGGTCGTAGCGCATCTCCACGTGCTCCGCCATATAGCCCATATCGGCATGGCACCCCTCCGCCAGCCACGGTCGCAGATGCAACTCATCGTCCCTCAGGGAGGTCGCCTCCGCTATGCCGCAGGCATCAAAGCCCACTTCACGCGCCAACGACTTGACCACTTGAAAATCAAGTATCATTTTAAATTGAGAATCGAAAAATGAAAAGTAAGAATTATCTGGGTACGACAACCAATTTTTAATTCTTAATTTTTAATTTTCTTGCTTCCCTTATACAATTCAAACTGAATGAATCGGCAGTCCAGCTGGCCGTTCAGCAACGGAATCTTCTTGCTGGGCTTGAGCCCGATATGCTTCATCGCCTCGAAGTCGCTGGTGATGAGCCACACCTCACAGTTCTCGCCATATTTCTTCTTGAACGTGTCGCCCAGCAGCTCGTACATGGCATTCAGATCCTCCACCTTGATGCGTTCGCCGTAAGGGGGGTTGGTGACAATCAGCGTCCTACCCTCGGGCGGGTCTTGGTCCTCGAACGAGCCGTTGAACAGCATCACATCCTTGTGCAACTTGGCATACTCCAGATTTTTCTCGGCCTGTTGCAGCACCTGCAGGTCGATGTCGTTGCCCCATATCTCGCAGTCGAAGTCGCCTGCCCCTATCTTCTTATCCTCCTGCGCCTTCACGCTCTTCCACTCCCCTAGGTTAAACTCTTTCCAACGCTTGAAAGCGAAACGGTCCTCACGGTAATACTGGGCAGGGATATTGTTCGCCATCATCGCCGCCTCTATCAGCAGCGTACCCGAACCGCACATGGGGTCGTAGAAATTGCAGTCGCACTTCCATCCCGCCAGCTTTATCATGCCGGCCGCCAGCACCTCGTTGATCGGAGCCAGGCCCACCGCCTGACGGTAGCCGCGCTTGTGCAGCGAGTCGCCACTGGAGTTCATCAGCAGTGTCACGTGGTTGTCGCGAATATGCAGGGTGAACTTATAATCGGGATTCTCCGTGTCCACCGAGGGCCGCTGCCCGAAGTTGCGACGAAAGCGGTCCACAATAGCATCCTTCGTCTTCAATGCCGCATAATACGAATGGGTGAATATCTCGCCGCTGGTCGTGCTCTCAATCATAAGGGTGCAGTCCACGTCCAGTATCTTCTCCCACTGTATCCGATACACCTGGTCGTACAGCTCCTGGTCGCTGTTGGCCTCAAACTCGGCAAAAGGCTTCAAGATGGCAAGTGCCGTACGGCAAACGTAGTTGGCGCGGTACAGCAGCCGCATGTCGCCCTCGAAAGTGACGGCACGGTTGATGCATTCGATATTCTCGGCACCGCACTCTCTCAGTTCCTCTGCCAACACCTCTTCCAGTCCCATCATGGTCTTAGCAACCATTTTAAACTTCTCTCTGCCTGTCTGCTGCGGCACCACTTTGCCGCCTGTCTTTTGTATTATCATATCAATTGAATGTGTAAATGTGTAAATGTGCGAATGCGTAAATCAGACTAACGAATTAACACATTAACGAATTAACATTTTTTCTTCCATTTCTTTATTCTATGCTGCACCTTATGCCCCTTCAGCGTACCGTTGAGGATGGCAGTATTCAGTTCGTAACCCATCATTATCACCAAGCTGTTCAAAAAGAGCCACAGCATGGCTATCAGCACCGTACCGATAGAACCATACAACAGGTTGTATCGGTTGAAGTTGGCAAGGTATACCTTGAACCCCCACGACATCAGGATAAACATCGCCGTGGCAAACATCGCTCCCGACGAGAAGAAGCCCACCCGCTGCTTCTTCAGCGGAATGATGTAGTAGACCGAACTCAAGGTCAGCAGTGCCATAAACACCAATATTATCCAACGTCCGATACCAATGACGATATGCGTGAACGACCCCGGAATCAACACCCCGTTCTTAAACAGCCACAATAGGATGGTCTTGTAGCCGATAAGCAGTATCAGCACCAGCACCACCATGAAGTAGAGCAGAAACACCAGCAGTATGCATATCGGGTAGCGGCTCACGAAACGCCGTTGCTCGTTGTTACGGTCGGCAAAATACATTATCATGCCGTGGATGGCATTAGCCGCCAAGATAATCGAAGCCGCAAAACCTATCGACAGCAGGCTTGTGTGCTTATGCCCCATCACGTCGTTGATGGTATTCGACAGCGGGCCAAATATCTTCTGCGGTATGATGTCCTGCAGTTGGAACAGCAACTCGTCCTGCAGTCCGTCGAACGGCAGGAAGGCAATCAGCGTGAACATAAAGATAAGCAGCGGCGGCAGTGCCATCAGGAACGAGAACGCCAGCCCCTTCGCCGCCCGCCATAGCTTGCCGTCGATGATGCCCTGCAACAAGTAGCTCACCACATCGTAGAGCGGCACACCCTTGTTGCCCGGCAGTGCCGTGTTGTGGACCATAAAGCGCAGCAGCCGCACCGTGCGGCTCTCCACCACCCCGTCCCTCAGCTCCTTGATATGGTCAAACAAGCTCATAATAAAGTGAAAGGTGAAAATTGAAAATTGAAATTATCCAGGCTAAAAAAATCGCCCCCGCGAGTCCCCCTCCCCTCTTGAGAGGAGTGGTCGAAGACCGGGGTATGTTCTAGAGGGGTGGCCTTCCCCGTCCCCTCTTGAGAGGGGTCCGCCGATAGGCGGGGGGTATGTCCAAGAGAGGGGTGGTCGAGGACCGGGGTATGTTCTCCAATTTTCATTTTTTAACCAGTGAGATGTCCATGCTCTTGATATGGTGCGTCAGCGCGCCCACCGAGATGAAGTCAACGCCCGTCTCGGCATAGGCGCGCAGCGTAGCGTCGGTGATGCCGCCACTGGCTTCGGTCTCATAACGAATGCCGGTGGCTTCATGCTCGGCGGCAATCCGCTGCACCGCCTTGCGCAGCGTGGCGGTGTCGAAATTGTCGAGCATGATGCGGTCCACGCCTCCGTGCTGCAGCACCTGCTCCAGCTCGTCGAGGTTGCGCACCTCTATCTCAATCTTCAAATCCTTACCCTTTTCTTTCAGATAGGCACGCGTGCGGTCGATAGCCGCCTCAATGCCTCCTGCAAAGTCGATATGGTTGTCCTTCAGCATTATCATGTCGTACAGCCCGATACGGTGGTTCGTGCCGCCGCCGCATTTCACGGCGTACTTCTCCAACAGGCGCATATTAGGTGTGGTCTTTCGGGTGTCGAGCAACTGCGTATGCAATCCCACCAACATCTGCACCATGCGGTGCGTCTCGGAGGCGATGCCGCTCAGCCGTTGCATGAAGTTCAACGCCGTGCGTTCGGCCGTCAGGATAACGCCCGAAGCGCCTTCCACCAGCATCAGCACGTCGCCCTTCTTCACACTGTCGCCGTCCTGTTTCAGGCAGGTCACCTTCATCGGCACTGCACTATGGTAGAACGAATCATTCACATATTCAAACACGCGCCTGCCCACCTCCATGCCGCACACGATGCCGTCCTGCTTGGCCACCATCTTGGCAGAGTTTACGGCCGTGGGGGGAATGCATGCCAACGTGCTGTGGTCGCCGTCGCCCACATCTTCGAGCAGTGCCAGACGAATCAGTTCGTCCAAATTCGGAATACTATTCATAGATCTAAAAGTTTAATGTTGATGCGTTGCGATGCGGACACGACACCCATATCAACACCCAACATACCAACAATAATTAATCTGCAAAGATACAAAAAAAATTGTGAATTGTGAGATGTGAATTGTAAATAAAACCGTAGAACACGAACTATCACCAATTTACCATAAAATAATTTATGAATAATTCGCGACAGACTATTGGCAATTCATGTCATTACAGCAGAAAAAGAAACTTTTTCCGACATAAAAATAAAAGATACCGTTGGTCATGGTATTGTGTGCCATCATCCCCCTGACTGCGCCCGGCTGCAGATGCGCTGTAGCCGCTGCCGCGAGAAAGAAAACGCCCATTTCAAAGAGAAATGCGGAAAGAAATAAGCGCCAAGCATCGGCTATACTTCCACCACTTTACCTACTTCAGGAGACTTCTATTAATCACCTCGGAGAGGTGTGACCATTAATAACACCGTACAAGCCGTTTTGTACGGTGTCGCGACCAAAGGGAGCAACACCTCAAAATTGACGGTGTCGCGACCAAAGGGAGCGACACCTCAAAATTGCGCAGTGCGGTGACAGAAAAAACTCACTCCTAGCGTCCCGAAGGGACGCGACACTGAGACCATATGGCAAAAATCAGTCATATGTTTTACTAGAGCGTTAGACATCAGGGTTAAGCAAACTAGAGAAATGCAGAACCTCTATGGGAGCGTTGCGCCGTTCCTGAGTACCGTTGTATATGACGGCACGTCGGACAAGACGGGATTTAAGTGACTCTGTTATCCTACCAAAGCCAGCCTCGAAGGTGGGATTATAAGTGGCGGATGACTTTATCTCATAACCCTCCAAAGAACTGCCAGTAGGCACAAGGAGGTCGATTTCATTGCCATTAGAGTCGCGGTAAAACATTAGCTCTGGGGTTTTGCCTTCATTTGTGCATCGTTTCATTACGTCTGCTATCACCATATTCTCAAATAGGTGTCCGCGCATTCGGTCAGTTTGCAGTTGCTGGGGATTTTCGATGCCTAATAGGTAACATGCCAACCCTGTGTCGTAAAAATATATCTTATGCGTTTTTGTCAGCCGTTTACGAGTATTCTCAGAATAGGGATGTAACATGAATATGATATAGGAGGCCTGCAAAATAGAAAGCCATGAGCGAATGGTGTTTACTGACACCCCCACTTCATTAGATAGTTCACTGGCGTTGAATAGACTGCCCAATCTCCCAGCGCATAGTTTTAAGAAGGTCTGAAACTGGTATATGTCTTGTACGTTTAATAGATTACGCACATCACGCTCAAGATATGTGCGTACGTATGCTGGGTAAAACAACCGTGGTATGTTTTTCTCGGCATGGATGGCCGGGTAGAAACCGGAATATATTAATTGGTCGGTGTCGGGTGTGTGGTTGGGGAGTTCCTGTAGCGACAGGGGAAGCAATTCGAGTACGGCTGTACGACCGGCTAACGATTGCGTGATGTTGCTCTGAAGGCTGAATTGCGAACTGCCCGAAAGAATATATTTCCGCTCGGGATGTTCGTCAACTATTCCTTGTAGATAAGACAATATGGCGGGGGTGTTCTGTACCTCATCGAGTACCATTCCATCCTTATGTTGGGAGAGAAATGCGGATGGGTCGGACATCGCCAAAGCTTTGGTGTCGGGGTTTTCAAGCGAGAAATAAGGCAAGCCAGAAAACATGTCGCGGATGAGTGTTGTCTTGCCCGACTGGCGTGGTCCAGTAATGGTCACAATAGGAAAATAGAGTAAATTATCCTTAATTGCATTTGCTAAATCCCTGCGTATCATACAGTAGTAATATTTTATGTAATTTTGCAATCTGATTGCAAAATTACATAAAATATTTGAATAGGAGAAATTATCTTCAGTATTTTTATCTCCTCACTACAATCCTCCTTGCCGGAGCGTCGCCAATCTTCACAAGATAGACACCCGAGGCAGGCACATCGAGCAGCACCTCTTGCATCGTCTCACGCCGCGTGGCAAGCAGCCGCCCAACCACATCGTAGAGATACACGGGGTTGCCTTCAGCACCCTCCACAACTATCTGACCGTTGTTGACGTATATTTTGGCCGACATTGTGTCCACGCTATCCACACCATTCTGTGACCCTTCTCGAACAAAATAGGCTGTCATTACCGTATCTTGCAAAACCGCGAAAGTATAGGGGTTGTATGTCGCACCATCACTCCAATGCGAGAATACCCAACCACTAAAGGGTGTTTCTGCTGTTATTGTGGCAGCAGAACCATAAGCATAATTACCACCACCTGATACTGTACCATGAGCCAGATTGTCCACCTGTACAACCACAGTATGTACATCCAATGCAAAGTACGCTGTCAATGAAGTGTTTCCTGTTATGACATACTGCCTTGGATTTTCTGTGTAATTGTCACTCCAACGTTCAAAATGATAATGTGGTGCTGTTGCAGTGGCAGATATTGTAACGGTGTCGTGATAGGCATACTCCCCACCACCCGTCACTATACCAAGTGATTCATCTGCACTTTGCAATGTCAATGTATACTGATTGGGAGCAAAGTATGCGGTAAACGTGGTATCTTGTGTCAAAGTAATTGTACGGTTATTATTGACATCACCATCATTCCAATGCGTAAAATGATATCCAGTATTAGCAATCGCGCGAATTGTTCTATAGCTTTGGTAGTCGTAATTTCCACCTCCGGACACTGTACCCATATTCAAATCAGATGAGATTACAGACAATGTGAACTGCGCCGGAACAAAATAAGCAGTAATAGTTCTGTTGCCATTAGCTACAACCGAATGAGGGTTTTCGTACGCGCCATCGCTCCAATGGTCAAACATATAGCCATGATTTGCCATCGCGGTTAATAAAACAGTGTCAAGGTAATCCACAGTGTCATTTCCCAGCACATACCCTCTATCTGGATAATTTGGCACTCCACAAACTGCATATTGATTTGGTGCAAAGTATGCGATGAAAGCTGTATCTTGTGTCAGAGTAATGGTACGGTTACTATTGATATCACCATCATTCCATCGTGTAAAATGATATCCAGTATTAGCAATTGCATGAATGGTTATAGTGCTTTGATAGTTGAAATTCCCTCCTCCAGACACTGTACCCATATTCACATCAGAAGAAATTACAGACAATGTAAACTGTGCTGGTACAAAATACGCAGTAATGGTTCTATTGCCATTTGCCACAACCGAATGTGGATTTTCGTATGATCCATCGCTCCAATGGTTAAACATATAGCCATGATTAGCCATTGCCGTCAATACAACGGTATCAAGATAATTCACCGTATCACTTCCTAACACATATCCTTGACCAGGATTACCTGACAACCCGACAACACTATAATGATTAGGGGCAAAATAAGCAACAATTGTACTATCTCCAATAAGATGTAACGTATCAGGATTCTCCATACTCCCATTGCTCCAGTGGTCAAAGTGGTATCCATAATTACCTGTTGCACTGACAATACATGTAGAATCACAAGAAATATAACTACCATTCTGCATTACTGTTATTGCGGTACCATGAATAGGATTACTCGCAGATATGGTCACTTCAATAGTCGGATAAAAATAGCTCAATAATCTGCTTCTGTACGTAATCCATTGTGTTGAATTATAGTATGCTGAATAAGCATCACAATAAACATTGAAATGGTCAACTGAAGAAGAGAATGAATTGCTACCAACAGAAGGTGGAACTGTAGGATACAAATAAACGGTGTCTAAAGATGAACAACCAGAGAATGCCTGAACTCCAATTCCACACACTAAACTTGGAATTGTTATTGACATTATGTAAGAACACCCTGAAAAGGCATATCCAGGGATATACTTCACATTATTACCAATATTAATTGTATAAATATACGTATTATTGAAAACTCGATCTGCAGTAGTACCACTACCCATATATAAACAACTATCAGCATTAAAAACTACCAGTCTTAATCCAGTACAACCCGAAAAAGCAGCATTACCAATGCTCGTAACCGAAGGAGGTATGGTAATTGATGTCAGACCTGTGCAACCGTAAAAAGACGAACCTCCAATACTTGTGACCGAATTGGGTATTGATATTGATGTCAATCCACTGAATCCATAACATAAATATGAGGGAATTGTAGTCACTCTATTACCAAAGTTCACTGTAGTAATATTTGAACAACCCGGAAATGCCCTATTTGAATTTGATAATCCTGCATAAGAGCAACTAATAGCATTAAAATTCAATGATGTTAACCCACTACACCCTTGAAAGGCAGAATTATCAATACTGTCTACCAAATTAGGTATTGATACCGATGTCAAACCACTAAGTCCGGAACATATATAATACTCCCCAAAATTTAGACAACTGCTATAGGGAAAAAAGTCGTACCTTTGCAGAATGAAAAGAAAGGAGTAAAAATGCCAAGAAAAAGTAAATTCGATTCATCGTTCAAGGCCAAGGTGGCCGTAGAGGCGATTAAAGAAAGCAGGACGCTGCCCGAGCTG
>JAEEGH010010997.1_pt1 | contig 20626 bp, 21 predicted proteins | sample 9134181 | NCBI WGS metagenome assembly JAEEGH01 (sample SAMN16246544, study PRJNA631951) | gut metagenome | biome: gut microbiome; feature: rumen; material: DP-attached | host: Bos | place: Iran: Karaj | collected 2018-10
TGCGTTTGGCCGTCGACCGTCATTTCGGGCAGTTTACCGTCCACCTCAATAAGGCCTATCCAGAGCTTACCAAAGGTGACCTTGACTATTGTTGCCTTTATCTGTTGGGGCTGACCGATGCCGACATTGCCGCCTTGATGCAGCGCACCTACAATACCGTTTTTGAGCGCAATGGTAAAATGCGTAAGATATTCGGCAGCGATAATCCACTTCCCATCACCTTGATGGGTATGGCTAAGGATTCTTCATTTATTTGATTGATAAGACGTTAGTCAAAAACCCTAACCAATCCTAACCAACATGTTCTTGCAGGGGTTTTAGAACCCCGGTACTTTTACATCGTGATGTTAAACCTAATACACGATGAAAAAATTATCAAGACTGATTCTGATGCTCTGCTTAGTCTTTTCGGGAGCATTATGTTGCGCTCACAGCGTAACAAGAATTACAAATGTAAAAGAAGAAGGAGCACCTAAAATAATAATAATTAAAGCACATCACGGAAGTAATGATAAAAGCGGCAGTATTGTGCTTTCCATTTATGATCATGTGCTTTCGGTAGTTTTTAATGAAAATCTTGGTCAAGTTGCTGTTGAAGTTTCAACAGCCTCAGGTGCTCAGGTAGATTGCCTTTCGGTACTCACACCGAATGGCTTGCAGGTTTACATTCCCAATGCGGGGAATTACATTGTCACTTTTACACTCTCCAATGGTGATGAGTATTACGGGGAGTTCGAGGTGGAAGACTAACGACTTTTATTATTACTTAATCATTTGGAAACCTATCAATTTTAAAAAATATGAAAAAATTATTTACTCTCACAGCCCTTATCATGATTATTGTGACGTTCTGCGCCACTTCTTGCAAAAAAAGCGAGTATCTGGAACCAACGAACAGAAACAACACCCAAAAATCATATTATCAACCTCCAAAGATTGACGACTTAAAGGCCTACCTAAGAGACTTCAAACAAAAGATGCAGAGCCGAGAAAATGATGAAACGATGGAGATTGAAGATGCTGCCTGGCATCTTTCAAGCATCGCAAACTATGATTTTGGCGATGTGGTCTCTCGTTTTGATAAATTTCAGTCCGATACCCTCTATTATAACATCAATGTGGAAAACGGCATGGTAAAACTCTCGGATCTGAACTCACTCTACACCATAGCCTCAGCTGACATTACAACGCATTTAAACAGCCTGAACCTCGAAAACAAGCATATTCGCTTCATAGGAGCCGATATCTCTAACGATGGTTCGGTCATCATGTCCATTCTGGTTACTTCAGGATGGCCTACTCAACCTTGGTATTTCCCAGATGCAGTAACTCTGTACACGACACTCAGCCCATATTTCGACGATGATTATTATTGTGATTATAATGTTTTTACTGATACCTTGAGCAAACTGTTGAATAACTTGGTTGCATATAATCCAGCAAACAAGGGGTTTTTCAGCCCACACAAAACCGTTGACTTCCATTATGACAATTACCCGGACATGAACGTTCTAGATTATGACAATTATAGAATATTTGCCTATCATCATATACCCAGCAACATGGGCGCAAATGATTTTTTCTACTACTTTGACTCGTATGCCGGATTGGCTGTCGATAGCTGTCAGAGCAGCATGATAAGCTATAGCATCATTGATTTTAATATTATCAAACAGGAAACACCTAATCATTTGAAGTTCTATCATCAACCAAGGGTAAGATACGGCGTGTTTATCGAACAGGACACCGTTGTACATCACAGGTAAACACCGGTAAACAAATATTATGTTTCATCTAAAACTAAGTGTTATGAAAAAGAAAAACATCTTCAAAGTGGTTTTGTTGTTAACAGCCATTTTGACCTTGCCGGGTGTATTCCACGCCCAGCAACACTGTGACTCCATCACCAACCACTCGGCGGGGTGGTATTTTCTGCGGGCCGATGGCGTCATCCAACTCAACGACGGAAACCTCCTCTCCAGAAACCTAATCTATGGCTTAGATGAAAACGGAGAGCCCTTCGTCAATGAAAACCTGGGATTCGACAATTTCTTGGGCTACAAGTACTATTGGATCTCAAAGGACGGACTCAATGTCTACGACTCTCTCTTTGTTGAGTCCACCGACGAAACAGCGCACCTTTGGACACGACTGCATCAGGACGGTAACTCCTCCTACTGCAATGTGGACGCTTGCGTCGTTAACGAAGAAGACCATAACAGTTATCTGAAAATTGCCTTTTTCGATGACATGATGAACTACAGCGACGAGTTGGAGGTGACCGTTCCCCTTACCAACTCCGAAGCCTTGGTTAGCTGCGTCGGCTCCTGGTTGCTTGACAGCCACAACGACATCATCCTTCAGTACAGCGTCCCTTCAAGAGAACAGACTTGTTTTGCCCGTTTCGGTCTCGACGGAACACTCAAGACGGAAAAAGTCTTCACCAGTCCACAAATGTATTACTACTCAGGACCTTTTTCCAGCTGGGAACCCGAAGGTTTAAGCCAATACAGCTCATCATGCTATAATTACTATGGTACGGGCATTGTCGGAGGAAGCCAAGATCATTTTATTGCCTATGAACTCGACCAAGATTTCAATATCACCAACACCTACGACTTAGATTGGCAATCAGCGCCCTCAAATTGCTTTAGTAACGGACTTATTAACGGTACTGTGAGCCTTGAAGAGGGCGGAGCGCTCATCGTAAGAAACATCAAATGGAGCAACGATTTCAAATCGACCGGTATCGTCAAATACGACAGGGACGGCAACGTGTTGAAAGAAATCTGGTTCAACCAACTGAACAACGGACGTAGGGAAATGTACTGCAGCAGCCTGAAAAAAGACAACCAGAACAATATTTACTTCACAGGAGATGAAAGTTCGTCAAATGGTGAAAAACAACTGACCGTCGTCAAACTTGACACAGATCTCAACATCATCTGGGAATACAGCGGCTTGAACGACACCCAGCGGTATTATCAAGCTTGGACAACAGAAATCCTTGATGAGGAATCCGTAGCTGTTGTAGGCAATAACAGGAATTGGTGCAATATGGTCAACGGTCTCTTCCTCGTGCTGCTCTCAAAAGGTAACTCCGGAGTCTCCGAAACAGAAAACAGCGTTCGCCCCTATCTCATGTATCCTAACCCTGTGGTAGACAAGCTGAACGTCCACTACTCACCCGACGTGAAACCCGTCAAGGTTGAAGTGCTTGACCTACAAGGCCGCCTGTTAGGCGCTCAAAAAGGCAGCCTCGAAAGCATCGACATGCAGAACCTGCCAACCGGTACCTACACCATCAACGTGACGCTGGACAACGGAAAGACCTATTCTGACAAAATCGTTAAACAGTAATACAACCTATTAACCCGCACAAGCGGCAGTAGCGCAACTGATTACAATATTCGGAATAGCCGATAGTTTCAGGGTACAGGCTTCCAGAGTGGCTCCCGTGGTGAGCACGTCATCAACCAACAGCACGTACTTGCCCTCAAGCCGCTCTGGATGCCGTACTTCAAAGATATCCCTGACGTTTTCCCAACGCTCATCTTTGGTCTTATGCGTCTGTGTAGCCGTATTCACCGAACGGATCAAAAATGCCTCGCCAACAGGGATACCCGTCACCTCCGAAATGCCTTGGGCAATCATCATGCTTTGGTTGTAACCCCGCTCCTTCTCCCGCTTAGGATGCAACGGCACGGGAATCAACCAGTCGATACCCTCAAACAACGGCGCTTCCTTGATGCTTTTCCCAATCTCCTGACCCAAAAACACACCCGCATCCTTATTACCCCTGTACTTCAACTCATGAATCAGATGCTGCACCTTGCCTTCTTTCGAAAAGAAAAAACAAGCCGTCACCGCCTTCAGCCGGACTTTGCCGTAAAACATACGAGCCAAGGGATTGTCTTCATTCAACTCATAACCCGTTCGGGGCAACAGGCTCCGGCAACGTGTACACACCAAGTTCTCCCACTTGAACAGCGAATTGCCACATGCGGCGCATACCGAAGGATATAATAATCCAATAATAGAATTGATAAAATTAAATTTCATATATTGCTAAATAAGTCAGCAAATATAGAAAATTATTTTATTGTATCATGTTCGTAAACGTCATAATCGATCAGATAGTCCATGGAGTCGGGGAGGAGCTCGTCGAGACGGCCTTGCTCACGAAGTATTTCGTTGAACATACGCCGGTTGCGCAACAGCTTGTTTTGTCGACGGGCACTGGCGTTGAACTTGTCGTACATGTACTGAATGGGACTGGCCGTAATACCCATGTTTTCAAAATTGAAATAAGGATCTCGTTTGCGACCGGTTCTCATGCCCGCCAACTCCTCGTTAAGGCGTTGGATCTCCTTCGGCAAGGGTTTCGAAGGCATGTCAATGATCATCTGCTTGAAGGTCTTGTAATCGTAGAACGGCAAAATGGTGACCTCTTTCAACGTGATGGTGTCGCGCCACAGCACAATAAGCATGGTATCATTGACCATGGTAGAATCTACCGCGATCAGCCGCCGACTATAGCCCAGGCAGCTCACCCAAAGCGTATCCACCGGCTTTGCGGGAACCAAAAAGACACCATCGAGGTTGGAGATGGTACCGCAATGCGCCAGCTTACTGATCACATGGGTGTTGCGCACCGGAACAAGACTATCCGAAGCGACGATTTTACCCAGTATCGGCACCTTGTCCTTAAACACCGAAGGATCAGCTTGCGAGAACGACCGCAAGGCAAGGGCCAGTATTGCTATGACGAGTAATAAACGTTTCAATTGATCGGGTTTGAACGGCTAAATTACAACAAATCTATAACGGAAGAATTAAATTTTTATTTTTGCAATATGAAAACAAGATTTTTGCTGCTATTAGGAGCCCTGACTCTGTTACTGGCCTCTTGCTCCACCGACGTAGACCTCTACGCCGATCCGGAGGAGATTCCCGTTATCTATGGTCTCCTTAATTGCGAAGCCGATACCAATTTCATCAGGATCACTCGTGTTGTACATGCCTCCGACAACCCATTGCTCGATGCCGCCAACTCTTCCTTGAGCGAATATCCCGGCAAACTCGATGTGAGGCTTACTGAATTCCGTAACGACGACTCCATCCGCCAAATCGTGCTCGACACCATCACGCTGCACAACAAACAGCCTGGAATCTTTTACGCCCCCAACCAAAAGGTGTATTACACCACGGAACCTTTAGGAACAAACAACGGCAAAAACAAATACAAATACAAGCTCACAATTGTTTTCCCTGACCGAGTGGTGACTACCGAAGCGAAGCTCGTAGGAACAAGTAGCTTTGGTCCAAAGAGTTTGGCACTTAACTTCGCGAAAAGCGTCATCGGTACACGACGACCTTATCATTTTCATCCCGCACTTAACGCATCCGTTTACAGAGTTGACATGAGTTTCACCTACCATGAGCGGCGGACACCTCTTTCGGATACCATACCACATACCATGAGGTGGCATGTCGGTACTTTCTTTGAGAGTGATCTCGGTTTTGAATCAGAAGATGACTATATACTCTATTATTACCCTGCGGATTTCTATGGAGCATTAGAGGATTTTATCGGCGGTGACACCGCCGTCCCCGGGTTGAAGCGCTTCCTTTCCGACTATCCAGCCACCATCACCATCACGGCGGGAGGTGGAAGCCTGAGGGAATATCTGTATTACCTCAACATGGTCAACCAGGCCAATCCCAACGACACGGATTTCACCACCATTCCGGGAGCCAAAGGCGTGTTCTCCTCCATAATGACCAAAACCCAACGAATGAGGTTAGGCGACACCACTGTGCCTGACTTGATAGCTGAAGAAAAATGGGGATTTGCGTTTATGGGCGGCCAAGAGCCATGATCTGACGCTCCAGGCGTTCATACCAATCTTCGCCGAACTTCCTTACCATAGGACCTTTCAGGAATTTCCACAACGGAATGCCCTCTTTCTCGCCTTTGCGCTTGGCGGGAACACAAACGCTCCACTCGTGATAGAGAATGTGTGTGAAGCCGTCTTTTTCAAGGAGGCGGATTGGGTAGAGGTGGCATGAGATCGGCTTCCAAAAGTCACATTTTCCTTCCAAATAGGCTTTCTCAATGGCACAGAGGGCGGTGCCGTTTTCATGGAAATAGACGAAGGCACACTCAGCACCGTTCACCAAAGGCGTGACGAGTTCGCCCGTCTCGTCATAGTCGTAGACGTCGCCTTCTTCGATCACTTTTAACCCTTCGGGGCGCATATATTCCTTAATGGCCTCAAGATTATCTTCAATTTGGGCGATCTCATCAGGTTCGAGTGGCGCACCGGCATCGCCATCCACACAGCACCAGCCTTTGCATCGTGGCAGATCGCAACAGAATTTGGCATTCAGGAATTCGTCAGATACTACAATGTTATCTAAAATAATCATCCTCAAATTTTTCAGCAAAAATAATTTTTTTTCAAAAAAACCTTGACACAAAAAGAATAAGTTGTAACTTTGCAGCGCAAAGTACTTTAATGAATATGGAAAACAAGGAAGCGCTCAATACATTGAACGACATCAAGGAGATGATGGAACGTTCATCCAAGTTCAAGGCCGTCAGCGGATTGTCTATCATCATTGTCGGTATCTTGGCTTCGTTGGTCTCGGCTTACATTTATTTCTTTTTGGGTGATTACAGCATTAATACTCCAGCCAAATGGAGGACCACCATCATTGTGGCACTTTGCCTGTTGGTGATAGCCTTTACGATCGTGTTTGTCATGGCCTATTTGAAAGCCAGGCGCCATAGCCTCCGCTTTACCATGGACATGACGATGCGTCGTCTGCTCATCAATTTTTTCATCCCGATGATTGCGGGCGGGTTGCTTTGTGCCGCCCTGTTACTGCAGCAACATTATGGGCTGGTTTCTTCCATTACATTGATTTTCTACGGTTTGGCACTTATTAATAGCAGTAATTTCAGCTATCCCGCCTTGCGTTATCTGGGTTATGCCGAATTGGCCCTGGGACTCATCGACTGTTTCTTGGTCAACTACGCTCTTTTGACTTGGTTCCTTGGTTTTGGCGTGTTTCACATCCTCTTTGGAATCATCTTCCTGTTAAAATATGAAAGGAGCAAATAAGCTATGATAGCCCATTTGGACGGTTTGAACAAGGCTTTCGAAAGCAAGATCAGGCTCGGTATCATGTCGGTGCTGATGGCCAACGAGTCGGTCGATTTCACCACGATGAAATCGCTGCTCGAACTCACCGATGGCAATCTGGCAAGCCACGCCCGAAGCCTCGAGGAATTGGGGTACATCCGTTGTGAAAAGAAGTTCATTGGACGCAAACCCAATACTAGCTATTCGATCACTGAAGAGGGAAGGAAAGCCTTTACCGCTCATATTCAAGCACTTGCATCGTTTTTAGATACCCAACAATAAGTCAACTCTTTTTTTTGACTATTATACTTTGAATTTCAAAGTACTTTAAATATATAAACCTTAAAACTAAACATCATGACAACAACAGAAGAAAACAAGGTAACCAAAGAAGAAAGACCTTCCGAAAACGGCAAACAACAACAAGAGAAGAAAGCCCGTCCGGGATTGAAGCTACTGCTCATCGCAGGCATGTGTGTGGCATTCTTCATTCCGCAGCTCCTTTTGAAGGATTTGGTGTTCGAGCGCCAAAACACCGAAAGCAATGCCGAGAGCGAGGTCTTCGAGAAATGGGCCGGACCGCAAACCGTCACGGGTCCTATTATCAAGGTCGATTATTCGTGGGTTAATGAGAAAGACGGGAAAAAAGAATGCCGTACCAAGGTCATTTTGCCCGAGCAACTCGACGTGAAAGGCCAAGTGAAAACCAAAACGCTGAAACGCGGTATCTACGACTTCAGCGTTTACGAGACGGCCTTGGACATTAGCGGACAGTTCAAGTTGCCAAAAGGTTCCGAAAAATCACAGGATGACTGTGAATGGTATTTCGGAAATGCCAGGATTGTGGTGGGGCTGCCCAACCTGCGCGGCTTGAGTGACAACGTGGTGTTCCATTTGGGCGACACGACCTACAGCATGGTGGCCGAAACGGGGAACCTCAAAGGACTCACCTGTGAGGTTGACCTTTCCCAACTCCTCGAGGGCGAGACCCTTGACTATTCGCTGGTGTTACCCTTCAAGGGATCAAGCGACCTTATGTTTGCGCCAGTGGGGCAGACTACGACGGTCAGTCTCAGCTCGGATTGTGTCACGCCAAGCTTCAAAGGCTATTATCTCCCCGACGAACGCCAAGTGAACGATGCCGGGTTCACGGCCGAATGGAAAGTGTTGGCCATCAACCGCGACTATCCACAGATTCTCGATGACTCATTCTTTAAATCCTACGAGCATGGCAAATCGGATTTCGACAAATCAGCTTTCGGTGTGGAACTGAAAGTCCCCGTGGAGCAATATCTTCAAACCGACCGCGCCATCAAGTATGCCTTCCTCATCATCTTACTCACTTTTGCGGCGGTATTCTTCGTTGAAATGCGCAAAGCCAAGCCCATCCATCCCGTGCAGTACCTCCTTGTCGGAATCGCACTCATCATTTTCTATACGCTATTGCTGTCGTTCTCCGAACACCTTTATTTCGGGCTCTCCTATCTCATTGCCAGCGTGATGACCATCGGGATGATTGTCGTCTTCATGGCCTCGGTCACCAAGAACAAAAAGACCGCCATGGGCATTGGCCTCCTGCTGGCTGTGCTCTATGCTTTCGTCTATGTCTTGCTGCAATTGGAGAGTTATGCCCTGCTGGTGGGAAGCGTCGGACTCTTCATTATTTTGGGAATTGCCATGTTTGCGACACAAAAAATTGAATGGTACAAGAAAAAAGACTAATTTTGCGGCGAATTTCTGAAACATCAAACACTTAATTCATAAAAACATGGCTTTTAACCTCAGAAACAGAAACTTCCTGAAGTTGTTGGACTTCACTCCGGAAGAGATCAAGTATTTCCTGAAACTCGCTGCTGACCTCAAGGCCGCCAAGTATGCAGGTACCGAACAACCCCGCCTCACCGGCAAGAACATCGCCCTGATTTTCGAAAAGACCTCAACCCGTACCCGTTGCGCTTTTGAAGTCGCCGCCAAGGACCAAGGCGCTCACGTCACCTATCTCGGCCCCACCGGCTCACAGATCGGCGTGAAGGAATCCATGAAGGACACCGCTCGCGTGTTAGGTCGCATGTTCGACGGCATCGAGTACCGTGGCTTCGAGCAGACCATCGTTGAAGAGCTCGCTCAATACGCTGGCGTGCCAGTTTGGAACGGCCTCACTAACGAGTTCCACCCCACCCAGATCCTCGCCGACTTCCTCACCATGCAGGAACACAGCGACAAGCCCCTCAACCAAGTGACCTTTGCTTACTGCGGCGACGCCCGTTTCAACATGGGTAACAGCCTGATGGTAGGTGGCGCCAAGATGGGCATGGATGTCCGTATCGTGGCTCCTAAGAAGCTCCAACCCAGCAAGGAACTCATCGACACCTGCAAGAAGATAGACCAGGAAACCGGCGCTCAGGTCACTGTGACCGACGACGTGAAGAAGGGCGTCAAAGGCTGCGACTTCCTCTACACCGACGTGTGGGTATCCATGGGTGAACCCGACGAAGTTTGGAAACAGCGCATCGACCTCCTCATGCCTTATCAGGTGAACAAGGAGATGATGAAGGCCACCGGCAACCCGAACTGCAAGTTCATGCACTGCCTGCCCGCTTACCACAACCTCGAGACCAAAGTCGGTCGCGACGTGCACCAGAAGTTTGGTTTGAACGGCGTAGAAGTCACCGAAGAGGTGTTCGAATCAAAGAACAGCATCGTTTTCGACGAAGCCGAAAATCGTATGCACACCATTAAGGCTGTGATGGTCGCTACACTGGGCGATTAATCAAAGCACCAAAAGCAAGACGTTTCTACGTCATTGCGAGCGAAGCGAAGCAATCCAAATGGGTTGCTTCGTTTTTTATAACCCCTTTACGTGGGGTTTCCCCGCCACGAAATCTTTCAGATAAAACGGCTCAAAATAAGCTACGTCAACGAAATCCTTGGCCTTTAAGGCTTGGTCGGCCAACGATGCCATATAACTGGCCGATGGCGCAAAGTCGTCAACGATATTAATCGACTTTACCAAATCAAAGAGGGCGTGAAGTTTGGGCGCACCGTCACCGAAGAGCCACAAACGGGAAGGTGAGAGGTGAGAGGTGAGAGATGAGAGGTAGGAGGACTCTGAATCAAACACCACCGCCTGAGTATCTTGGATCCGATGCATCTCGGCATCAAAAACAGCACAATACACCTCCATGCGGCGCGCGTCGATCATGGGGACGAATAAGTCGCCGGGCTGGACTTGATCACCAAGTTTTTGGCGCATCCCGTATGCCAGGGCCTCCAAAGTATCTATCGCCATCAACGGCAAACCTGCAGCATAGCATACTCCTTTGGCAGTACTCACACCGATACGCAAACCCGTGTAGGATCCTGGGCCTTTGCTCACCGCAACAGCATTCAACTGGCTATAATCTATACCCACTTCATCCATCACTTCCTTGATGAAGATGGTGATTTTTTCAGAATGGGCGTTTTGGCCTTTACATTCACGATGCGCCAGTGTGGCAACGCCATCGGTTATCGCTACTGAACACGTAGGAGTGGCTGTTTCAAGACAGAGTATCATTTTTGAAAACTTTTTTGCAAAAATAAGAAATTTTGTATCTTTGTAGTTTCTAAATTGGAATAATATGCGAATTTTAGTCACGGGTGGTTCCGGTTTTATAGGCACGCACACTTTAGTGGAGCTTTCTGCCGCCGGTCACGAAACGGTAGTCATCGACAATTTATCCAACTCCAACCCAATAGCTTTGACAAGAGTTGAAGAACTGATAGGAAAAAAGATTCCTTTCCATAAAGTCGATATCCGCGACCGCGAAGGTCTTAACCACGTGATGGATCAATACCATTTCGACGCTTGCATCCATTTTGCCGGACTGAAAGCTGTGGGTGAATCCGTTGAAAAACCCTGGGAATACTACGAAAACAACATCGGCGGTACCCTCGTGCTGCTCGACGTGATGCGCCAACACGGATGCAAGAACATCATCTTCTCTTCGTCCGCCACGGTTTACGGTGATCCCGCTGAGATTCCAATTACGGAAAAATGCCCAAAAGGCCATTGCACCAACCCTTACGGCCAAACCAAGAGCATGCTTGAGGAAATCATGATGGACATGCAAAAGGCCGACAAGGAATGGAACATCGTGCTGCTGCGCTATTTCAACCCCATCGGTGCCCACCCAAGCGGCAGGATAGGGGAGAACCCTAACGGCATCCCTAATAACCTGATGCCTTACGTCACCCAAGTAGCTGTGGGCAAACGCCCTGAACTCGGTGTGTTCGGCAACGATTACGACACCCACGACGGCACTGGTGTCCGCGACTACATCCATGTCGTCGACTTGGCCCGTGGCCATGTGGCTGCCCTGAAAGCCATTGAAAGGAAATGCGGCATCGCCATCTATAACCTCGGCACAGGCCAAGGTTACTCCGTGCTCGATGTGGTGAAAACCTTCGAAAAGGTCAATGGCATCAAGATTCCATACAGCATCAAGCCACGAAGAGCCGGCGACATCGCCACCTGCTATTCCAATCCCGCCAAGGCCGAAAAAGAACTCGGATGGAAAGCCCAATACGGCTTGGAAGAGATGTGCCGCGACTCATGGAACTGGCAACATAACAACCCTGAAGGATTTTAATTGCGCGTAAACTATACAAACTATGGACAAAGTAACTCTATTGCCTTACGACAGGATCTACAAGAACTTCATCGATGAGAAATATCTCCACGATGGACACGACGAGTATTTCTATCGTAACCAACAAGTCAAAAAACCGGCTTCGGGATGGCGTCACTTACACTCTGATGAAATCGAGAGGCTGGTGAAAAACAGCAACACGGCGACCAACTGGGATGAGATCATGGTGACCGACCAGTTCGACACCAACATGATCCGTAACAACCATTTCTTCGGGTTGTGCCGAATCGGCTGCGTGAGCAATGAGATTCTTCAGTATCACGACCTCCGTGTTCCCGTTGGCATCACCAACAGCAGCATCATCTCGTGCGATATCGGCGACTACGTTGCCATCCACGATGTGCATTACATGGCCAATTACATCATTGGCGACAAATGTATCCTGTTCAACATTCAGGAGATTTCCACCACCGACCATTCCAAATTCGGCAACGGCATCATCAAAGAGGGCGAACCTGAAGACGTTCGTGTGTGGCTCGAGGTGATGAATGAGAATGGCGGCCGTCAGATCCTTCCTTTCGACGGCATGATCACCGCCGACGCTTACCTTTGGGCAAAATATGTTGATGACAAACCGCTGCAACAGCGCTTGTTTGAGATCACCAATAACGCTTTCGACAAGCATCGTGGCTACTATGGCACCATCGGCGAGTGTTCAGTCATTAAAAACTGCTGGATCCTTAAGGATGCCAAGATCGGCCCACATTGCTACATCAAAGGCGCCAGCAAACTCAAAAACGTCACCATCAACTCATCAGAGGAAGAGCCTTCACAGATCGGCGAAGGAGTAATCTTGGTGAACGGCATTACCGGTTATGGCTGCCATATCTTCTACTCTGTGGTGGCTACCCGTTTCGTGTTGGGTGATAACTGTAACCTCAAATACGGAGCCCGTTTAATCTATTCCGTCCTGGGCGACAACTCCACCATCTCATGCTGCGAGGTGTTGAATAACCTCATCTTCCCATCGCATGAGCAGCATCACAACAACTCATTCCTGATTTCCGCCTGCGTGATGGGTCAGAGCAACATGGCCGCCGGCGCCACCTTGGGCTCTAACCACAACAGCCGTGCTACCGACGGCGAAATCGTTGCCAGCCGTGGATTCTGGCCAGGATTGTGCTCCAGCATCAAACACTCCTCGAAATTCGCCTCATTCACCCTGCTGTCGAAGGCCGACTATCCCAACGAGATGAACATCATGTTGCCGTTCTGCTTGGTGAACAACAACACCAAGACCAACGAACTGGAGATCATGCCCGCCTACTGGTGGATGTACAACATGTTCGCCATCGCACGCAACACCTCGAAATATCAGAAACGCGACACCCGCAAGCGTAAGATTCAAAACATCGAGTTCGACACCTACGCCCCCGACACCATGGAGGAGACCATCGAGGCCCGCAAGCTCCTTGAGGTTTGGGTAGCCAAGGCTTATCTCCGCACCAAGGGCGAAAATCCTGATACCTACGAATATTACGATTTGAGAGGCATCGGCAAGAACCTGCTCGACAATGAGCCAGAGACCTGCAAGAAGCTGGAGGTGTTCGGTGAGAACATCGAGAAGAGCAAGCGTAACGTCCGCATCCTGAAGGCTTACCAAGCCTATCACGCCTACGGCGACATGCTCATCTATTACGCCGTGAAGAACATCATCCAATACCTCGAAAACCATGAAGATGCCAGCATCGAAAAACTGAGCCAGATGATGAAAGGCAAACGCCTCCGCAAATGGATCAACTTGGGTGGACAGACCATGCCCGAAGAAGACGTCGACCAGTTGCGCGACGACATCCGCACCGGCGTACTTAACAGCTGGAAGGAAATCCACGAGCGTTACAACGAACTATGGAAACGCTATCGCATGGAAAAACTCCGCCATGCTTACTTCTCGCTGATGTTCCTCTACAAGGACGAGACCGACATACTGACCCCAGAGATGTGGAACGATTGTCTTGACAAGGCCATTAAGATCCAACAGTTCATCTGCGACCAGGTGTTCGAATCCCGTAAGAAGGACTACGACAACCCGATCCGCAGCGCCACCTTCCGCAACGAGGAAGAAAAAATCGCTGTAATAGGCAAGATCGAAGATGTCTCCTTCGTTAAGCAAATCAAGAAAGAAACCGAGGAATTCATCGCCTCAATCAACAAAATTCGTAACAACTAAAAAATAACATAACATGAGAGTAATTATTGAATCAAACTATGAAAAAATGTCGCGCTGGGCGGCCAACCACATTGTTGAACGCATCAACGCCTTCAAACCTACCGCCAAAAAGCCCTTTATCTTAGGACTTCCCACCGGCTCTACCCCAATTGGCACCTACAAGGAATTGGTGAAGCTTTACAAAAAAGGCAAGGTCTCTTTCAAAAACGTGGTGACCTTCAACATGGACGAATACGTTCAGATTCCTGAGGACCATCCAGAGAGCTACCACAGCTTCATGTGGAACAACTTCTTCAAGCACATCGACATCAAGAAGGAGAATGTGAACATCCTCAACGGCAACGCCAAGGATCTGGAAAAGGAATGTGCCCGTTATGAAGAGAAGATCAAGAGCTATGGCGGCATCGACCTGTTCATGGGCGGCATCGGCCCTGATGGCCACATCGCCTTCAACGAACCCGGCAGCTCACTGACCTCACGCACCCGTGTGAAGAGCCTGACCACCGATACCATCATCGCCAACTCACGCTTCTTCGAGAACGACATCAACAAGGTGCCGAAGACCGCTTTGACCGTTGGTGTGGGTACCGTGATGGACAGCCGCGAGGTGATGATCCTGGCCAATGGCCATGGCAAAGCCCGCGCTTTGGCACACGCCATCGAAGGCGGTGTCAGCCAGATGTGGACCGTCAGCGTGCTCCAGATGCACCCTAAAGGCATCATCGTGTGCGACGACGCTGCCTGCGACGAATTGACTTACGGTACTGTTAAATACTTCAAAGACATCGAGAAAGACAATCTTTAATGAAGAGTTTCGCAATCATAGGCGTGGGGGGATACATCGCCCCACGCCATCTTAAAGCTATCAAGGACACAGGTAACAATCTGGTCTCCGCCTACGATAAAAACGACAGCGTGGGGGTGATGGACAGTTATTTCCCTAAGGCTGCTTTTTTTACTGAACAAGAACTTTTCGACCGACACAACACTAAACTAAAAGACCGGGGCGAACAGATCGACTATGTCAGCGTCTGTACCCCTAACTACTTGCACGACGCCCACACCCGTTACGGACTGCGTTTAGGCGCTGACGTCATTTGCGAGAAACCGCTCGTGCTCAACCCTTGGAACATCGACGGTCTGCACAACGTCGAAGAACGTACCGGCCATAAGGCCTATACCATCCTGCAACTCCGCCTTCACGATAAGATTGTCGCGTTGAAAAAGAAAGTGGAGGAAGGACCTAAAGACAAAATCTATGACATCGACCTGACCTATATCACCTCGAGGGGCAACTGGTACTATGCCTCTTGGAAAGGCAATGTCAATAAAAGCGGCGGCGTAGCCACCAACATCGGCGTGCATTTTTACGACATGCTGAGCTGGATTTTTGGCGCCGTCAAAACAAACATCGTTCACGTGGCCTCACACGACCGCGTGGCAGGTTACATGGAGCTTGAAAAAGCCCGTGTACGTTACTTCCTGAGCATCAATGGCGACACCCTGCCGCTCAATGCCGTGGAAGGCGAGAAACGCACTTACCGCACGCTCTGCATCGACGGTGAAGAGTTCGAGTTTAGCCAAGGCTTCACTGAACTCCACACCAAGAGTTATGAGGAGATTTTGGCAGGACGCGGCTTCGGCATCGAAGAAGCCCGCAACTGCATCAACATTGTCTACGAGATCCGCAACGCAACGCCCATCGGACTCAAAGGCGACTATCACCCTTTGGCAAGACTTGAATGTGTATCCCATCCTTTTGGCTGGGCTTAATATATATTATGAACAACTACTGCATCATTATGGCTGGCGGCATTGGAAGCCGCTTCTGGCCCCTCAGTAAAGATAATTATCCCAAACAATTCCTCGATATACTTGGCACGGGTAAGAGCTTTATCCGTAGCACCTACGAACGTTTCAGTCCCGTTATCCCGGACGAGAACTTCCTGGTGGTGACCAACAAGAACTACAAGCAATTGGTGCTCGAACAGCTGCCCATGCTCAAGCCCGAACAAGTGCTTTGCGAACCCGCACGCCGCAACACGGCTCCTTGTATTGCATACGCCTGCTACCGAATCCAAAGCCAATGCAAAGATGCCAATATCGTGGTCACTCCCGCTGACCATCTCGTCACCAACGAGCGTGAGTTTGAACGCATCATCCGTCTTGGTTTCGATTTCTTGGCCAAAAACCGTCAAGCCCTGATGACCATTGGCATCAAGCCTTCAAGACCTGAAACGGGTTACGGCTATATCCAAGTGCCCAAGCAGGCTTCTTTGCCCGAAGTGGTGAAGGTGGAGATGTTCAAGGAAAAACCCGACTATGACACTGCTGTGAAGTTCGTTGCTGATGGTAACTACTTTTGGAACTCCGGCATCTTCCTCTGGACTTTAGAAGGCATCATGAACGCCTTTAAGCGCAACCTTCCCGACATGGTGAAACTCTTCGACGAGGGCAAGGACCAGTTCGGCACTCCTGCTGAGCTGGACTTTATCAACCAGAAGTTCCTCGACTGCCAAAACATCAGCATCGACTACGGCATCATGGAGAAGTCGCCCGACACCTACACTATCCCCGCCGACTTTGGCTGGAGCGATATTGGTACTTGGGGTTCCTTGTTCACCCACGTCCAAAAAGACGCCCAAGGCAACGCCCTGCGAGGCAAGGTAGTCTCGGTGGACAACAAGAACACCATAATTAATATAGAAGACGGCACCGAAGCCGTGGTGGAAGGCCTGGAAGACTACTTGGTGGCTTATCGCGACCACTCCCTGTTGGTGTGCCGACTCCACGACGAACAGCAAATCAAGATTTGGATTGAAGGATTGAAGTAATGGAAAAACAACCGCTCGTCTCTGTCATCACTCCATGCCACAACATGGAGAAGTATGTAGCCGAAACGGTCCAATCGGTTAGAAACCAAACCCATTCCCATTGGGAGATGCTCATTGTTTGCGACGCCTCTACCGATGGAACGGTTGATATTCTCAAATCGTTAGCAGCACAGGACGAACGGATTAAACTCACCATAATAAATTCTCATTCAGGTATTGCAGAAGCTCGTAACCAAGCTATAAAACAGGCTCAAGGGCACTATCTCGCTTTTTTGGATGCAGATGATCTTTGGTACCCCGAAAAACTGGAACGACAGCTGCAATTCATGCAAGATAAAGGCATCGGATTCAGCTTTTCAAGCTATGATTTGATCGATGAAACGGGGCAACTCTTAGGCAAAACCGTGGAAGCCTCCAAAGACATGAGTTACGACGATTACCTACGCAACACCATTATCGGATGCTCCACCGTCATGGTTGACACCGACATTGTCGGACCTGTGACCGTGCCTCAGTTTCGCACCAGCGAAGATGCCGCAACCTGGCTCGATATCCTTAAAAAAGGCCATGTTGCACATGCCATTGCTCAACCTTTGGTGTCCTATCGAATCCGTAGAAAATCAGCCAGTTCAAACAAATTGAAGGCTTCGTATGATCTATGGACGGTGTACCGTCGTCATGAAAAACTACCATTTTTCAAGGCGCTCCACTATTTTAGCTGCTACGCTTTCAATGCCATAAAAAAACGCCTGTGATGTCTGATTTCCATCTCTATCGGAAGGCTTGGCGTTTCTCGGGAGCGCCACACGAAGAGCCAAAGTTAACTCAAGAGGAGTGTCGAGCTCTTTTGAAACAAGGCGGGTTGTTGGTTAGGAACACTTTTGATTTTGACGACCCAAAAGAATCCAAGTTTTGGTTTGTCATCAAAGACCGTTTTAAAGGCATGGATGAATTGAGTTCAAGGGTAAGGAACAAGATCCGTCATGCACAAAAAACATTTGATTATCGCCTTATCGACCAAGCCTTGTTGCTGGAAAAAGGCTATCCTATCATGGCCGAGACCTACGCTGATTACAGCGTTTCGGATCGCACCATGAACGAAGCCGTTTTCAAAGCTTATCTCACAGAGCATACATTCGACTGTTGGGGCGTTTTCGATAAAGAAAATTCTGAGTTGATCGGTTTCAGTTGCGTCAGACGATGGAATGACAGTTGCGAGTATGACCTGAGTGGCATCATGACCCGTTACAAACGCGATGGCAGCTATCCCTACTATGGGCTTTATCACGCCATGAATGAATACTATCTCCAGGAAAAAGGATTCAAATACGTTTCAGACGGCACCAGGAGCATCACCGAACATTCACAAATTCATGAATTCCTGATTCAAAACTTCAATTTCAGGAAGGCCTATTGCCATCTGGCGGTCCATTACAATTGGTGGATGAAAATTGCCGTGAAGATACTTTATCCTTTTAGGAAAATCATTCCTATTCCTCAGGTAAAGGCGATTCTCAATATGGAACGGATGGCCCGCTAAACGTCATTGCGAGGAGTGAAACGACGAAGCAATCCACTGTTGCCGAGTGTGGATTGCTTCGCTGCGCTCGCAATGACGAAGGCATAAAAAAAGTAGAAACCCAAACGGACTCCTACTCAAAAAATTAATAACATGAAATGCGCCCCCTTCAGGACTTGAACCTGAGACCCCCTGATTAACAGTCAGATGCTCTAACCAACTGAGCTAAGGAGGCATTTGCGGCTGCAAAGGTACAGCTTTTTTTTATCCCTGCAAGTTTTTTTTCATTTTTTTTTATCTTTGCATTTTCAATCATACAAAAATTATGGCTTACAAAAACATTCTCGGCATAGGCAATGCCTTAGTCGACATACTGACACAGATATCTGACGATGACATTTTAAAACAGTTGAATCTGCCCAAAGGATCCATGCAACATGTGGACGCAGCCAGCTCCAAATCCGTAGGAGAGGCCTTGAAACAACACGATAGGGCTATGGCGGCAGGAGGCTCCTCGGCCAACACCATCAGCGGCGCCGCCAAGCTTGGCGTCGAAACGGGTTATATTGGCAAGGTTGGCAAGGATGAACATGGAAAATTCTTTGAGAACGAGATGGTGAAGACCAACGTCAAGCCGTTGATGATGACCACAGCAACGCCTACCGGTTGTGTTCAAGCCATTATTTCCAAAGATGGCGAGCGTACTTTTGCCACCTATCTCGGTGCCGCTTTGGAGTTGTCGCCCGACGATCTGAAGCCCGAGTTGTTTGACGGTTGGGACATCCTTTACGTGGAAGGCTATCTGGTGTTCAACCGTCCTTTGGTTGACCGTGCCTTGGAAATCGCCAAGAGCAAAGGCATGAAGGTTGCCATGGATCTGGCCAGCTTCAACGTGGTGGAAGGCAACCGCGACTACATGATGGACATCATCAAGAATAGCGTCGACATTGTTTTTGCCAACGAGGAAGAAGCTAAAGCTTTGACAGGATTGGAAGATCCAGAGGCTTCATTGCATGAAATCGCCTCGATGTGCGACATCGCCGTGGTGAAAGTCGGGCCAAAAGGTGCCTACGTACAACATGGCGACATGGTGGTGAAGGTGGATCCAATTCCAGCAAAAGTCATTGACACCACAGGCGCTGGCGACATGTGGGCCGCGGGATTTATGGCAGGTTTGGTGAAAGGCGAAACGCTTGAGAAATGCGCTCATATGGGTGCTATTTTGGCCGCCAACATCATCGAAGTAATCGGCGCAAAAATGGATGAAAACCGTTGGAAAAAAATATTCTTTGAAATCAACTGAATTTTAGTAACTTTGCAGCCTCAAATCCCAAAGGAAGATTAATCAACAAAATAATAAGACATTTAGATAAACAATGAAGGAATTCAAAACTAACGAAATCCGGAACATCGCCTTGATCGGCGCTGCGAAGTCCGGCAAGACCACCCTCGCTGAGAACATGCTCTTCGAAGGCAAGGTCATCAACAGAAAAGGAAGCACGGAAGAAAAGAACACCGTCTCCGACTATCGTCAAATCGAGATGGACCGTCAGATCTCCGTCCATGCCGCCATGATGTACACCATCATCAACGACAAGAAGATCAACATTCTTGACGCACCTGGCTTCAGCGACTTCTCAGGCGACATCATCTCCTGCCTCACCGCTGCCGACACCGCAGTCCTGACCGTCAACGCACAAGCCGGCGTGGAAGCTACCACCGAAAACGCTTGGCGTCACACCGTGACCACCAAGAAGCCCGTGGTGTTCTTCATGAACCAGCTCGACCACAGCAACGCCAACTTCGACAACGCCATCCGTAACTTGAAGGAATACTTCGGCGACAAGGTCACCCCGATCCAGTACCCTGTTTCGACCGGTGAAGACTTCAACGCTGTCATCGACCTCATCCTCATGAAGATGTTGGTCTTCAAGAATGGCAACGGCGCTCCTGAAATCCAGGACATCCCCGCCGCCGAGATGGACAAGGCCGAAGAGATGCACAACAGCCTCATCGAGCATGCCGCCGAAGGCGAAGAAGCCCTCATGGAGAAGTTCTTCGAGGAGATGACCCTCAGCGAGGAAGACATGGAACGTGGTATCCGCCTGGGTATCATCAACCGTGAGATGTTCCCCGTGATTTGCGGTGCTGCCAAACGTGGCATCGGCGTGTATCGCCTCTGCGAATTCCTCATCAACGCCTGCCCGAGCCCGGCCGACGTTCCCGCCATCAAGGCCGAAAACGGCACCGAGTTCCACAAC
>JAEEGH010010998.1_pt1 | contig 20625 bp, 19 predicted proteins | sample 9134181 | NCBI WGS metagenome assembly JAEEGH01 (sample SAMN16246544, study PRJNA631951) | gut metagenome | biome: gut microbiome; feature: rumen; material: DP-attached | host: Bos | place: Iran: Karaj | collected 2018-10
AGGCTTTTGGATGCCAACCAAATGCCGCAACAACGTGCTTTTGCCGCAGCCAGATCCACCCATGATGATGAACGTGGAGCCTTTTTCGACTTTGAAGTTCAGATCATGCTGGATGACGCGCGTCCCGTAGGCCATGGTCAGATCCACGGCTTCGATAGGGCAATTGGTTTGTACGGCGTTGTTTTCCACAGACTTAGATTTTGAGAATGACAGTCAGAACGGTGATGATGGCGGAGGCGATGGTCATGCAGACCATGCTGGACACGACGGCGGTTGTGGCGGCCTGTCCGACGGCGGTCGAGTTGCGGCCACATTTGATTCCTTGGTAGCATCCGCAGATGGAGATGAGAATTCCGAATATGAAACTTGTGAAGACGCCGACCAGCAGGTCATTAATGGTGGTCGTGCTCGTCATCTGCTTGTAGAATTCCAAATACGTCAAATTGGAATAGAAGAGGCCGACGGTCATGCCGCCGAGTACGCCGAGCAGATCGGAATAGAGGCAGAGGAGGGGGACCATGACGCAAAGGGCGAGAAAACGCGGCAACACGAGAAAATCCATCGGCGAAACGCCCATGGCTTGGAAAGCATCAATTTCGTCGTTAACGTTCATGGAGCCGAGTTCGGCCGCGAAGGAAGCGCCCGTACGGCCAGCCATGACGGTTCCGACCATGACGGGAGACATCAGTCTTAAAACGCCAATGCCCACAAGACTGGCCACGAAAATGTCCGCTCCGAACATTTTAAGCGGTATGCTGCCGATGAATGCGAGAATCAGACCGATAAGATAACCGATCATGGAAATCAGCGGAAGGGCCTGGTAGCCTGCTTTGGAAATCTGATCCCACACGTTGAACCATCTGGTGCGAGCCATGCCAACGCAGAATTTCAGCAGTGCGATCGTGAGTTCACCGATAAAACGATTGATGGCGAGCGTTACGTTGATAATGTTAATGGCTTTTTGTCCGATGTGATGAAGCCAACCGCCACCATCGTGTGAAATATCCGTCTCCTTCACAGGAACAGCCTGCGCGAGACGGAGGAGCCGCCGTGGCCCTTCGGACAATCCGTCAAGATTAACATCGATATTACGTTTATGCGCGATGTTGAGGAGATTGTTGAGAAATGCAACCAACCCGCTGTCCCATTCCGTGATGCTGTCGCAATCGAACGCGAGATGCGTCGTATCCGGCGGAATGGCGACCTGCGATGCCTGCGGCAGGGAGTTATCCTTTTTCCAACATCCCTCCATGCGGAGCGTCGTATGGCCGGGCATATGCGTGTCGGTCACGACTGCGACATGGACGGGTTTGGTGGATGTTTTCCTGCGTAGCGACATACTGGTTGTCCCGTGATGCGTTTCAGAACGGGAGGCCTTCGTGGTCGATCCGCCTATATTCAAGAATGATAGCGTTAAGCGGTTCGACGCTGTCTTCCAGACATTCAATGATATTGTCGAAAGGGCTGTCCAGATTGAGGCCCGTGACAACAAACGCCTTCAGACGTTGCTGTACCCAGCTGGAAAAGCGTTTGCAACGTTGGATGAGGACGATGGCTTTGATGTAGTCACCATCCGCTTGTGCGTCGAACGCCTGCATGAGGAAGGAGAACGTCTTGCTAAGCAGGTAAAGGATGCGCATAGCCTCCATGCGATCTTGTTTGGTAAGATCCATGCCGTAGATGTTGCACCATCCGAGAAGAGAGGACGCGATGAGACTGGCCGCTTTGCCGGAATTTTCCTCCAACGGCGACTGTTTTCTGCCGTCGTTCTCCATGAAACCGCTTTTGCGGTCTTCTGGATCCTCCAGCGGCAGCATGTCGGAGTCGTCGTCCTCCCACTGCACATCGCCGAGCATCTGATCGACTGTTTCCTTTCCGAATTCGTTCGTCAGCAATGGCATGATGATGTCGTCGCAGTCTGGCAACTCGCCGTATTCATCGACGAGCTGTAGATAGCGATGGACAAATGTATCCGATTGTTGAAGCTGCTTCTCTATTTCAAGTTCAGCATATGTTGCTTGATTGGGGTCGTCCATAAGAAGAAATCGATTTATTTTTTCAGGACATATCCGTCATAGCAGACTTGGATGCCCTGCGGGTTGAAGAACGCCTCCATGTCCTTGTGGAGGCCTAAGCCGTTGTGTGAGAAGTGATTGACGGCGACTAGCGTGTTGTCGTCAATGACGCCGAGACGTTTCAGCTCGTCGCGGACTTTGACAGCCGCTCCCGTGCCGAGATGGCCGCGGGTGTGGTCGAAATATTTTGGTCCCATCGTGGCTTCGAGGATGGCGATGTCAAGATGGTATTCCTTGACGCGCTCCCATGAGGCGTCGCTCCACCAGCCGGAATCGTTGCCGATAAGAGCCGTCTTGCCTTCCGCGTCTTGAATGATGTAATTTAACGGTATTTCCGGATAGGCTGCATGTTGCGCGAGAATCGGCATGACTTTGTATTGTTTGAATTGGAAGGGAACGCCCGGTAGCGTGAGATGCGGGATGATGTGGTAACGCTCCCAGTCGCCGTTCATGAGCCGTTGCTGGATGCGGTTGAGTGTTGTCTGATTGGCGAAGATATGGAGGTCTTTCGTGACGACGGAGAAGCCCTGCCGCCGCCAGGCAAATTCCACGGGATCACAATGGTCGTCATGGGAGTGCGTGAAGAAAATGGCGCCGATGTTCGAGAGGTCGATCTCGAATTGCACGGACTGCCAATAGACATCAGGGCCGTAGTCGATCATGACATCGTCGTTGAGCAGATAGGATGTGCGACGGCGGATGTCTTTTCCTTTATGCTCCCATGCGTATTTGCAGATGTCGCATTCACAGAAGAGGGCGGGCCATCCTTCTGCGGCGGCTGATCCGAGAACTTTGATTTGCATGATATGTGAATCTCCTGTTTTGAAGCGGTTACATGTTTTGCGCGATGAGACGGCCGAATTCGGAGCATTTGACGAGCGTGGCGCCCGGCATGAGGCGTTCGAAGTCATACGTCACCGTCTTGTTAGCAATGGTACGCTCGATACCTTTGATGATAAGGTCTGCGGCTTCCGTCCAACCGAGATAGCGGAGCATCATTTCAGCAGAAAGGATGAGAGAGCCCGGATTGACTTTATCCAGATTGGCGTATTTCGGAGCGGTTCCGTGGGTCGCTTCGAAGACGGCGGTTCCCGTCGTGTAGTTGATGTTTCCGCCAGGGGCGATGCCGATGCCGCCGACGCAGGCCGCAAGAGCGTCGGAAATGTAGTCGCCGTTGAGGTTGAGTGTCGCGATGACGCTGTAATCGGCGGGACGCGTGAGAATCTGTTGGAGGAAAGCGTCTGCGATGCAGTCCTTTACTGTGATGAGCGTGCCAGTCTTCGGATTCTTGAACGTGCACCACGGGCCGTTGTCGATCAGTTCCGCACCATATTCGTTTCGTGCGACTTCATAGCCCCAGTCGCGGAAGGCACCTTCCGTGAATTTCATGATGTTGCCCTTATGGACCAACGTGACGGACGGGCGGTCGTTGGCGATTGCGTATTCGATGGCGGAGCGGACCAGACGCTGCGTGCCTTCTTTCGAGACTGGCTTGATGCCGATGCCGCAGTTTTCGGGGAAACGGATCTTCGCGTATTTCTGCGGGAAGGTCTCTTTCAGGAAAGCTTCGATTTTGGTGGCGTCTTCCGAACCAGCGGTGAATTCGATGCCTGCATAGATGTCCTCCGTGTTTTCACGGAAGATGACCATGTCAACTTTTTCCGGATGAAGGACAGGCGATGGAACGCCTTGGAACCAACGGACGGGCCGCAGGCAGACATACAGATCGCATTCCTGACGGATGGCAACGTTCAGACTGCGGATGCCACCGCCGATCGGCGTGGTGAGCGGTCCTTTGATTCCGACCAGATATTGTTTGAAGGCATCCAGTGTCTCTTGCGGAAGCCACTGTCCTGTCGCTTTGAAGGCCTTTTCGCCGGCGAGAACTTCCTTCCATTCGATCTTGCGTCCACCGTTATAGGCTTTGGCGACGGCGGCATCGACGACGCCGACGGCGGCCCCCCAGATGTCCGGGCCAGTACCATCGCCTTCAATATATGGAATGACGGGATGATCGCCGACTTTGAGACCGGATGCTGTCATGGTGATGATGTCTGTCATAAGGTATTCCTAAATGAGAGTGTCATGGAGGCCGTCTGGCGGCTGTGTCCATTATTTATAATAAGGTAAACAAAAATCACCATTCAATATAAGCCTTCTTTTGAAATCTTCCAGTGTGACGGGAGGGTGAAGAGGGCGGCTTCAAGGGACTACAGTAAATAAATCGTGTCTGAAATATTGCCTTTGGATTTTTATGTGCTATATTTTAATTTTCTCTCAAAAAAAGACAAACCATATTCACATAAATTTCATTGAAAAAAGGATGTAACCATCATGAGCAACACCATCACCCTTACAGCGAGCAAGCGTGACCTGCTGGGAAAAGGTAATGCGCGTCGTTTCCGCCGCGCGGGCCAGATTCCCGTGAACGTCTATTCCAAAGGCGAAGAGTCTAAGTCGCTGGTGATTTCCGAAGCCGAAGCCAAGCTGGCTCAGCATCACAACGGCTTGATTACCTTGAACATTGAGGGTGCGGCCCCGCAGAGCGCCGTCATGAAGGAAATCCAGATCCATCCGATCAGCAACAAGATTTTGCATATTGACTTCCATGCCGTCAAGGCCGATGAAATGATCAAGAGTGTCGTTCCGCTCGTTCTGGAAGGCGAAGCGGCTGGTCTGCGTCAGGGCGGCGAACTTGAACAGGTTCTGCATGAAGTCGAAATCGAATCCCTGCCGGCGAACATTCCTGAATTCATCACGGTGGATGTCAGTGGACTGGAACTCAACCAGGCTCTGCATATCGCTGATCTGAAACTTGCGGATGGCGTGAAAGCCATTTCTGATCCTGAACTGATCGTTGCCCATTGCCGCGCCCACAAGGTGACGGCTGAGGAAGCGGCTGAAGACGCCGCGGCAGCTGAGGCCGCCGAAGAGAAGGAAGAGGCGGCAGCTGGCGACGCCAAGAAGAAATGATGATTTAAGATGATGGACGAGCCATCGCAACCGGAAACTGTTGAAAAACCTTTGCAGACGTTGCGTCTGGTAGTCGGGCTGGGAAACCCTGGCGAACGCTATCGGCAAACGCGTCACAATTCGGGATTCATGGTCGCCGATGCGCTGATGGCGAGCTACCCTGATGTCAGAAAGGCCGAATGGCAGCCTGAACAGGGCGAACTTTATGAAATCCGCAAGGATGGACATGAGGCATTGCTCGTCTTAAAGCCGATGACGTACATGAACGACAGCGGGATTGCGGTGGTGAGCGTGACCGAGCGGTTCGGAATATCTCCCCCGGACATGCTTGTGATATGCGACGACTTGGACTTGCCGGTAGGGCGGCTGAGGCTTCGGCCTCGAGGCTCATGCGGCGGTCAGCGAGGCGTTCTGTCCATTATTGAAAGACTCGGAACTGACGGTTTTCCGCGGTTGCGAGTCGGTATTGGGAGACCGCGGCCCGAAGAGATGGAAATCATCGACTATGTTCTGTCGAATTGGGCCTCCGCGGACGAGGAGTTGCTGAAGCAGGTCCTCCAGGCGGCGTGCGATGCCGTGCGAACGGCATGGGATGTCGGTCTGGAAGCGGCCATGAACAAGGCGAACTCTTGGCGAGCGGACTGTATCAATGCCGAAGAAAGCATTAAGGAGACACAAAATTGAGAAAGTATGAAGCCGTGTTTATCCTCGATCCACGCAAGGTCGAGGGCGAAGGCGAGGCCTTTTCGACCTCCATCGAAGAGAACTTCAAGAGCATGGGCGGCACTGTGGAACGCGTGAAGTGCTTGGAACGCAAGACGTTCGCGCGCCCGATCGGTCGTCACACCATGGGTATCTACTGGGATTACGTCGTGTCGCTTCCGCCAGATGCGATCGCGAAGATCAAAGACCAGTATCGTTTGAACCAGACCGTCTTGCGTCTGGTGTTCTTCAACTTTGAAGACGGTCAGGACGACACGTTCTTCAATCCGCCGGAAAATCGCGCGAAACTCTTCCAGGAAGACTTCTTCGGCGATAGCTTCGACCATGACGACCGCCCGTATCGCGGTTATGGTGGCAACGACGAGAATTGATGAAGACGGCAAGTCGGCATGAGAGAGTAGTCAGAAGGAATGTCATATAGGGAGTAGCGCATGGCCGCATCACTGAACAAAGTATTTATGATGGGCAATCTCACGCGAGATCCTGAACTTCGGCAAGCCGGAGGACAGCAGATCTGCGGTTTTGGTATCGCGTTGAATCGCACATACCAGACAGCCCGTGGTGAGACTCGTGAAGACGTCTGCTATGTGGACGTTGAAGCGTGGGGCCGCACGGCTGACATCGTGGCCCAGTATGCCCGCAAAGGCAGTCCTTTGTTCGTGGAAGGCCGTCTCCGCTATGATACGTGGGACGACCGCGAGACCGGTAAGAAACGCAGCCGTTTGACCGTGACTGCCGAAAATGTGCAGTTGCTTGGCGGCCCGCGCGACAACAATGGCATGGCCCCCCAAGGCGGCTATGCCGAAGACATGCCAGGCGGACAGCGTCCGTACTATCAGCAGCCTCCGCAAGGCGGGTATTACCAACAGGCTCCTGCTCCGCAGCAGCCGTATGGCCGTCCCGCGAATGGCGGTTATTACCAGCAGCCTCCACAAGGCGCGGCTCCGGCGTATAACCAGCCAGCCCCCCCTCCGGCTCCCGCGTACAATCCGCCGCCGCAAGGCGAACAGCCGCCCGCGCAACCGCCTCAACAGGCCGCCGCTCCGGCGATGCCCGCCTTCCAGCCTCCTGCCGAAGATGATGCCGACACTCCGTTTTAGTAGTTTGGTTTGAAGAAATAACAGTCGTTCTTCAGCCGCCGCGAAAGCTGCGGCTGGAACCGAAAACATAAGGAAAAGAAAGAATGAAACCTGCAAATCCGCGTCGTCGCCGCCGCAAGGTCATGCGCGAGAAAACCTGCCGTCTTTGCGAAAACAAGATTTTTCAGATTGACTTCAAGGATGTCGAACTGCTGAAGCGTTACACGACGGAAGGCGGCAAGATCCTGCCCCGTCGCATCACCGGCAACTGCTTCAAGCATCAGAAACTGCTGGCCATCGCCGTCAAGCGTGCCCGCATCCTCGCCCTTGTTCTCTAACCCCTAAATAAAAGGAAGATACGATGTCCATTCAACTCATACTTTTGGAAGACGTCGCGGATTTGGGGAAGATCGGCGATGAAGTCCACGTGGCCAATGGCTATGCCCGCAATTATCTGCTTCCCTTGAAGAAAGCCGAAATCGTGACGACCGCCGCACGCCGTCGCGTCGAAGCCAAGAAGCTGAAGCTCCAGAAAGAGCATGAAGAGCGCGTCGCCGTCGCACAGGCGATGGCCGACAAGATCGCTCAGCTGACGCTGACGATTCCTGTCGCCGCCGGCGAAAACGACAAGCTGTATGGTTCCGTCAGCGCCGCGCAGATCGCCGATGCTCTGAATGCGCAGGGCATTGAAGTCGAACGCAACGTGGTCGTTTTGGAAGAACCGATTCGTGAACTCGGCTCCTTTGATGTCGATATCAAGCTGCATGCCGAAGTCAGCACGAAGGTCAAAGTCATGGTCACCCGCGCCGATGCGTAATCCATGACCGACCGTCCGGTCGTGAATCCAAGGCACCCTGGGCGTTTTTCGTTCAGGGTGCCTTTGTGTCCATACGGCAGGACAAAAGTTTTTTAGGAATAGAAAAGAACCGCACAAGCGGAATAGGGGAGAATGACAATGAGCGAGATGGCAACCACGACGGCGTCCATGCTGAATTTGGACCGTCCGAAACCGCATAACGAGGAGGCGGAAATTGCGGTCTTGGGGGCCATGCTGTTTTCGACGGAGGCTGTGTCCTCCGCCATCGGAGCCTTGAAGCTCGAAAACGCTTTCTACCGTCCCGCCCACCAGACGATCTTCAACGCGATGGTGGAGTTGACGGCTGGGAAGAGCGAAGTGGCTCTCGACCCATTGGTCGTGTCCGATCATTTGGAGCGAAACGGCAAATTGGAGGAAGTCGGTGGCCGCGCCTATATCGCGCAACTGATGGATTCCGTTCCGACTGCGGCCAATATCGAATACTATGTCGAAATCGTCAAGCAGAATGCGATTTTGCGGCATATTATTGCGACTTGCACGGAGACGATCCAGCGGTGTTACGGTGCGGAAGACGATGTCCACGCTCTGCTGGACGGCATTGAGCAGAAGATTTTCGAAGTGACGGGCATGAACGAGACGAAGGATCTGCAGTCCGTCCAGCCGCTTGTCCGCGAAGCCGTCGATTATCTGGAAAAACTCATCAAAGGCGATTCCGATATTCTCGGATTGCGCACAGGTTTTGACATCGACAAGATGATCACGGGGCTGAAGCCTGGAGAAATGTTTGTTCTGGCGGCCCGTCCTTCCATCGGCAAGACGGCGTTAGCATTGAACATCGCGACGAATATCGCGATGAATCCATCCCATCCCGCGGCGGTCGGCATCTTCAGTCTGGAAATGCCTGCGCTGTCGTTGATTCTGCGTATGATCTGCAGCGAATCACGCGTCGGACTGGCGGAATTCCGTAATAAGACAATCAACCAGTCTCGCTGGACGGATGTCATGCGCGCAGCGTCTGATTTGAACAAGGCGAAAATCGTCATCGACGATACGGGCGCGATCGACATTCTGGAACTTCGCGCGAAAGCGCGCCGCATGAAAGCAAAGTACAACGTAGAGGCCATTTTCGTCGATTATCTGCAGTTGATTCGCGCTCATACAAAGAGCAATGCGAGCCGTGAAAACGAAGTGTCCATGATTTCCGGTTCGTTGAAGGCGATGGCGAAAGAGTTGAACATTCCAGTTGTCGTTTTGGCACAGTTGAACCGCCAGGCGGAGCAGGGCGAGAAGCCGAAACTTAGCCAGTTGCGTGAATCTGGCGCAATTGAGCAGGACGCCGACGTCGTGGCCCTTCTGCATCGCGAACGTGAAAAGCAGCATGAACAGAAGGAAGATGACAACGCCGGACTGATTTCGGAATTGATCATCGCGAAGAACCGTAACGGCGCGACCGGCACGGCGGAGCTTCTGTTCTTCCCGAAATACACGCGCTTTGAAAACAAGGCCAACGCGGATTCGAATGACGTTCCCACTGGTGAATTCTAATTAATAATTTTTAATTCAAAATACATAGTTATTTATTTTGTTCTGTTTTACTCTGTCCTCTTGTTTGCGGCTTGGAAGATAACGCGCCATATGTTCCATGGCGTTGTTTTTCCATGTTTTTTTGACACATAAAGTTGAAGTTATTTTTGTAAAAGCTATATTTTTAGCTTTTGCATAAACACTATTTTATTTAAGGTTCGAAAGAACAAAAGTCTAGGTAATCAGCAAGAGGAACGAACATGGCGAGCGCGATTGTGATGCCGAAGGCCGGCAATTCAGTTGAAGAATGCCTGCTGTCCAAGTGGCGTATCAAAGTCGGTGATGTCATTAAAGAAAAAGACATCATCTGTGATGTCGAGACTGACAAGTCCGCGATCGAGGTCGAAGCGACGGCCGGCGGTACTGTATTGGCCTTGTTTGGCAATGAGCAGGATTTGATTCCCGTGTTGCAGACGATCTGCATCGTCGGCAACCCTGGTGAAGATTTCAGCGCGTTGGCGCCTTCTGGCGCTGCCGCTCCTGCGGCTCCCGCGCCTGCCGCGGCTCCCGCTCCCGCCGCCGCACCGGCCGCTCCTGCGGCTCCAGTTGCCGCCGCTCCTGCGGCTGTTGCGGCTCCCGTCGCCGCGACGGACAACGCTCCGATGAGCCCCCGTGCGAAGAAATTCGTCGCCGAACATCCGTTCGTCGTTCCGTCCATTCAGGGCAGTGGCGCTGGCGGACGTATCATTGAAGCGGATGTCGAAGCCGCCTATCATAACGCACCGAAACTGAGCTCCGCCGCTGCCGCGATGTTGGCGGACGGCGTGGCCGCTCCTGCGGCTGGCACTGGCCCGAACGGCATGATTCTCGCTGGCGACATGGGCAAGCCTGCCGCCGCCGCTCCTGCGGCCGCGGCAGCTGCCGCTCCCGTTGCCGCCGCTCCCGCGGCCGGCGAAGACGTCATCACGGAGAAGCCGTTCGCGCAGATCCGCAAGATCATCGCGAAGCGCCTTCTGGAATCCCTCCAGACGTCCGCGCAATATACGCTCATGTCCGAAGCGGACGTCAGCGGCCTCTTGGCCCTCCGCGCCAAAATCAAGGCGCAGGGCGAGAAGCTTGGTCTGGCCAACATCAATATCGGCGACATGGTCATGTTCGCCGTCATCAAAGCTTTGCAGAAGCATCCTGAACTCAACGGCGAATTCCACGACAACGTCGTTAAACTGCACAGCGCCATCAACATGGGCTTTGCGTGCGATACGCCGCGCGGCCTGATGGTTCCTGTCCTGCACAATTCGCAGAATATGACGCTCGCCGAAATGTGCAAGCGCGTCAAAGCCCTCGCCAAGCAGGCGAACGATGGCAATCTGAACCCCGACCTGATGACTGGTGGCACGTTCACCGTTTCGAATCTCGGCGCGTTCGGCATTACGAACTTCACGCCTGTGTTTACCGTTCCGCAACTGGCCATCCTCGGCGTTGGCAAGACGTTGTTGCGCCCCGTTCGCGCGGCGAATGGCGACATCGTCTATAAGGACTACATGCAGTTCTCACTGACGATGAACCACATGGTCATTGACGGTGCTCCGGGTGCTCGCTTCCTGCAGACGTTGAAGGACATCATCGAGAACTTCGAACTGGTTTGCATCGCAGGTTGTTAAGCTTTGAATCATGAAATCGCAGACGGCAATGAGCCGTCTGCGATTCCTAGTAATATAGGAGAAGAAAATGTACGATTTGATGGTCATTGGCGCCGGTCCTGGCGGATACGAGGCGGCTGCATACGCCGCGAAGCTCGGCAAGAAAGTCGCGTTGTTTGAAAAGAATGAATTGGGCGGCACCTGCTTGAACGTCGGCTGCATTCCTGCGAAGACGTTGCTGCGTTCCGCTCGTGCGTTTGAAGATGTTCTGGAAGCCTCCCGCTACGGCGTGAGCGGCGCGGGAACGCCTGTGTTGGACATGAAGGCCGTTCAGGCCCGCAAGCAGTCCATCATCGCGACGTTGAAGAAAGGCGTCGAAGGCATGCTGAAGCGCGCTGGCGTTGAAATCGTGAAGGCGGAAGCGAAAGTTCTGGGCCGCGGCAAAGTCGCCGCTGGCGGAAAGGAATACGAAGCCGCGAATATTCTGGTTGCGACGGGGTCCGTTCCCGCCTGCCCGCCGATCCCTGGTTTGCGTGACAATCCGAAAGTTTTGGATTCCACTGGCATTCTCGCTCTTGAAGAGATTCCGAAAGAACTCGTCATCATCGGTGGCGGCGTGATCGGTCTGGAATTCGCGACGTTCTTCGCGACAGCCGGCACGAAAGTGACCATCGTCGAAATGCTTCCGAAAATCGCTCCCGTCGTTGACGAAGAGATTTCCAAGAAGCTGATGGCCGAGATGAAGAAGGCCGGCGTCGTCTTCAATCTGTCCTGCAAAGTGCAGAAGATCGAAGGCAACGTGCTGACGTTCACGGATCCGGAAGGCAAAGACCAGCAGATCACAGGCGACTACATTCTGAGCGCCATCGGCCGTTCCGCCGTGACACGCGGCTTCGGCCTGGAAGAGGCTGGCGTCGAAATCGAACGCCGCGGTATCAAGACGGATGAATTCGGCAAGACGAACGTTCCGGGCATCTGGGCTTGCGGCGACTGCACTGGCCGTATGCAACTGGCTCATGCCGCGACGCGCGAAGGCATCGTGGCTGTCCACAACATGTTCGGTATTGCGGATCGCATGCGCTACACGGCGATTCCGTCTGTTATCTACACGCATCCTGAAGTCGCGCAGGTCGGTGCGACGGAAGAAGAGCTGAAGAAGAACGGCATCGCCTACAAGAAGGCCGTCATGCCGATGGCGATCGCGGGCCGTTTCATGGTCGAGAACGACTGCAAGGCTGGCACGGTGAAAGTGCTTGTCAGCGAGAAATATGGACAGGTTTTGGGCGTCCACATGATCGGCGGTTGCTGCGGCGAATTCATCGCCAGCGCGGCGGCGATGGTGGAGACGGAACAGTGCGTTGAAGACGTTCGTCAGATTGTCTTCCCGCATCCGACGCAGTCCGAAGCCCTGAAGGAGACAGTTCTCCACGCTTGATGTAGCGACGGCATCCCGCCGTCGGGTGAAAAAAACATTTTCCTAAACTTTATTAAATATAAGAGGAAGCAACCATGACGAAATGTTTGGAAATCTATCCGGAAGAACTGTTCAAGAAAGGTGAAATCGACTTCACGCCGATCGCTGTGAACGCCTACGCCAAGACCCCCGCGGAAGAGAAGAAGCTCTTCAAGAAAGAAGACTTTGTGAACATCTACCACGACATGGTGACGCTGCGCACGTTCGAGACGATCATCAACGAACTGAAACTGCACGGCGAATACATGGGCGTGAAATACAACCATCCTGGTCCGGCCCACTTGTCCATGGGACAGGAAGCCGCCGCTGTTGGACAGGCCTACAGCCTGGACGTCAACGACCATACGTTCGGTTCCCACCGCAGCCATAGCGAAATTCTGGCCAAAGGCTTGAGCGCCATCCGCAAACTGGATGACGACAAATTGATGGACATCATGAAGAACTTCTTCGGCGGCGCCACGCTGAAAGTCGTTGAAAAGTGCGGCTGCAAAGACGTGAAGGATCTGGCCATCCATTTCCTGATCTACGGCGCCTACGCTGAAATCTTCGCCCGCACGACTGGCTTCAACAAAGGCTGGGGCGGATCCATGCACTGCTTCTTCACGCCGTTCGGCATCTATCCGAACAACGCCATCGTCGGTGGTTCCGGCTCCGTGGCTCCTGGCGCGGCTCTGTTCAAACTCGTCAACAACAAGCCCGGCATCGTCGTCTGCAATATCGGTGACGCGTCCTTCGCCTGCGGGCCTGTCTGGGAAGGTTTGATGTTCTCCGCCATGGCGCAGTATCGCAAGCTGTGGGATGAAGGCAAAGGTATGCCGATCCTGTTCAACTGCTTCAACAACCAGTACGGTATGGGCGGCCAGACCAACGGCGAAACCATGGGCTATGAGTTCATGGCTCGTATCGGCGCGGGCGTCAACCCCGAGCAGATGCACACGGAACGCGTCAACGGCTACAACCCGCTGGCCGTCATCGACGCCGTCGCCCGCAAGAAGAAGGTCCTGCTGGAAGGCAAGGGCCCCGCGATGCTGGATGTCGTGACCTACCGTCTGGGCGGCCACTCTCCGTCCGATGCTTCCAGCTATCGTACGAAGGAAGAGCTGCAGCGCTTCTTCGACGCAGACGCCGTCGGCGGCGAATGCGCGGTTGGCGCTGAATGCAAGGGCACGTTCTACCAGTATCTGGTAAAGAACAAGATGGTGGATGCCGCCGAACTCGACAAGACCCGCAAGAGCGTGCAGGATCTCGTCTTCGATATGTTCAAACTGGCCATCGATAAGGATGTCTCCCCCTACGAGACCGCCGATTCCAAGTATATCGAAACCGTCACTTTCTCCAACCAGAAAGTCGAGAAGTTCGACGACCGCAAGCCCGAATTGCTCCAGAAACTGGAGGACAACGAGCAAGTCAAGCGTATCGCCGGCAAGAAGCGTTTCGGCATTGACGAAAACGGCAAGCCCTACAGCAAGATGGTTGCCTACACCTACACGGACGCCGTGTTTGAAGCGATGGCTCATCGCTTCTCCATCGATCCGACGATGGTCGCCTTCGGTGAAGAGAATCGTGACTGGGGCGGCGCGTTCGCGTGCTACCGCGGCCTGACGGAGCTCATCCCCTACAAGCGCCTCTTCAACAGCCCGATCGCCGAAGCCGGTATCGTCGGCGCGGCAGTCGGTTATGCCCTCTGTGGCGGTCGTGCGGTTGCTGAACTAATGTACTGCGACTTCCTCGGCCGTTCCGGTGACGAAGTCTTCAACCAGCTGTCCAAGTGGCAGGCCATGTCCGGCGGCGTTTTGAAGATGCCAGTCGTCCTGCGCATCTCCGTCGGTTTCAAGTATGGCGCGCAGCATTCGCAGGATTGGTCCGCGCTGTGCAACCACATCCCCGGCCTGAAGATCGCGTATCCTGTCACGCCGTATGATGCGAAGGGTATGTTGAACGCCGCTTTGGCGGGCACGGATCCTGTCATCTTCCTGGAAAGCCAGAAGCTGTACGGCAAGGGCGAAATGTTCCACAAGGAAGGCGTTCCGGAAGGCTACTACGAAATCGAACTGGGCGAGCCCGATGTGAAGAAGGAAGGCAAAGACATCACGTTGATTACCTTCGGTCCTGCGCTGTACGTCGCTCTCGATGCCGCGAAGGAACTGGAAGAGAAGTACGGCATGAGCGCGGAAGTCATCGACCTCCGCTGCATCAACCCGCTGAACTACGACAAGCTGATCGCCTCCGTGAAGAAGACCGGCAAGTGCGTGTTGGTCAACGAAGCCGTCGAACGCGGCAACGCGATGCACAACATCGCCGCCAACCTGACGCAGTTCTGCTTCGACTATCTCGACGCCCCGATGGCCATCGTCGGCTCCCACAACTGGGTCAGCCCCGCCGCCGAACACGAGAAGGAATACTTCCCGCAGCCCAGCTGGATTCTGGACACGATCCACGAGCGCGTCATGCCGCTGAAGGGCTATGTCCCCGCGACGAATCGCACGCTCGGCGAACTGCAGCGCGGTGCCAAGCTCGGCCTGTAATGCAATGAAAAAACACAGCTGTGCATGAAATCATGCACGGCATGAAGAATCAACGCCGCCCTGCGGAGATTGCTCCGCGGGGCGGCATGCTTTTTATCACAGAGACGCAAAATACAGAGACACAGAGTTCTTTGTCAATGCTGTAGTAATGTGTGAATGTGGTTGGAAAATGTATGAATATGAATAGCAATGGCTTGCAAATATTTGATGTCAATTTTCCTAAGGAAAAACGACTAAATCAGGTCAATTTTCCTAAGGAATATCTGCCTAATGTGTGCAATTTTCCTAAGGAAAATGTATGAATTCTGGTCAATTTTCCTAAGGATGTGTAATATCTTTTCTTCTTTTCTTACGCTTTTGCCAAAGATGGTTCCATGTACTGTCGGGCTTTAGCAGCATCCAATCCAAAATCAAGAAGCAATTCCTCATGTATCTGTTCTTCAGGCACATGACGGCTTCTTTTGCTCTCAATGAAGTTTCGGATGGTGTTCTCGGTGCCTTTCACTTCGCCTTCCGCTCTACCTTCCGCTCTGCCTTTCACTTCGCCTTCTTCCCTAAAAAACTTTTCACACGTTGACATCTTCTTTTTCATGGTGTTGTCCTCCTTGTTTGTTTTCCTCAAATCGGAACCGTTTTGTATTGAAACAACACACCGTTATCTAGGGCATCGTTAAAAGCTTATAGTTAATAGTTTAGGCAAGAAGACGTTTTTATGCTTTCGCCAATCCAGTCTCCATGTACCGTCTGGCGGTGTCTTCATCAAGCCTGAAGAACTTCAGCAGTTCTTCATGTATCTGGATGTCCGGAACATGGTAGTCCCGTTTGCCTTGAATGAATTCCAATACTGTTTCGTCCCTACCCTCCGCTTTGCCTTCCGCTTTGCCCTCCGCTCTAAAAACCTTTTCAAATGTCGACATCTTCTTTTTCATGGTGTTGTCCTCCTTGTTTGTTTTCCTCAAATCGATTCCCGCCGCAATTGAAACGACATCAAGCGCCGCATCCGGCATGGTGTCCACAAGATTGAACGAAGGATCCGTCTCCCATTCACGACGCAGAACAATCGGCTCATCCGCATAACGGATACATATTGCCACACAACGAAACGTTCCAACTGGCATCAACGACAGCTCCTTCGGAGCCATGTCCCTGAACGACAGGAGGTTGGACGGGCAGTCCGCGAAATACCCACGCAGTTTCTCGGGGAGTTCCATCATGCCGTGCAGACGTGCCTTCCCCGGCCACTCCTTCTGCCCGAAATAGACGGTCGCGGGAAGGACAGGCGTCGGCCTGTCGCCTTCCAACACACCGTCGAGGCGTTCCTCTTTTTCACGCAGTTCACGCCTTGCCTTGTGCGCGTCTTCCGTTTCCTGCCGCCACGCGAGCATGCGAACCGTCGTGGACAGCTGCCCGCGCAACGGCATAATGCGGCTTGGATACGACTGATTTTCGAACGCAGCCAGAAGCCTTACGGGCGGGCCGCCGTCCGTCACCTCCAGCTCCCAGACAACATCGTTGGATATCTTTTTATATAGGTTCCTCAGGCCGGGCAGCTTGGCGATGGCCTCGGCGTTTCGCTGCTGCATCGAACTTTCGACCACGGCGTAGCCGCTCTTCCGCAGGATGAAGTTGATCGCATCCTTCGCCACCGCCTTGTTCGCCATGAGGAGCTTGGAGGCTGCGTCCATACCGCTCATATTATGTTTACTCATTAATATATCTCCTTTATGGAATGCTTCAAGTCCTTTTTTTGATTTTGCATTTACTATAGCATGCCGAAAAGGAAATACAAACTGTATTAATGAATATTTATTAAGTGTCAAATAAAGTCATAAAAAGTCATAAAAAGTCATAATATGACTGTAATATACAGAAAATGGCTAAAAGTCATCGTGATTACTAAGGAATCGTATAAAGTCATAATAAAGAATAAAATTGAAAAAAGGAGGACTGAATGGTCTGGAGACGCTCATGTCGACAGCGGCGGCGTGGAGGTGACGGAAGGTGTCGCTACATCCCCCGACGGCGAGGACGCCGCCGACACACCCGACGGTGGGGACGCCGTCGTTACATCACGGGGACGCCGCCGACATACCCGACGGTGGAGACGCCGTCGCTACATTATGGGATGTCATCGCTACATTTTGCCGTGTTTGAATTTGGCTGACAGCATGGCGGAAATCAATAGTAGACCGATGGCTGTCAATCCTAACCAGCCGAACAACAATGTCGGTAAATGCAAATCTGCAATGAATGACAATATGCCAAGAAGAATGAGAGACGGAACCGCACCTGACATGAAAAGCAGCATATTTTCAGCCATATATTGTCGGTAAAGTTCAGATTGCGAAAGCCCCATGTCCAGCAGAAATCGAATCGTCCTCCGTTCGGCATGAAGATTGCGGAGCATAAGCAGAAGCAACGAGAACAGCCCTAGTATAAAGCCGAGTATGCCTAGCTGTAAAAAGATGGCAAGATAATGATTCTGAAAGCGTTCCGCTTCTGACATGAATTCATCCGACGTCCACGTGCTCAAGCCGTATGGTTCCAATAGTTGTTTGTATTTTTCCGCCGTCTCCTTGTCCTTCATCAAAAAGAAACGAGCCCCCTGCACATCGGGAAACAATGATTGGAAGGTGTCGTCGCCGACAAGAATCCCGCGTTGAAAAACGGAGGCTTTCATTGTGCGCGACAATGTGATGTTTCCGTTTGGGTAGGAGATGGTATCGCCTATCCGCTTTTTCATAATCCAATAGAGCGAGCCCATGTCGACGGCGGCAGACGATTTCTGAAGAAAATCGCCGTCGTGGGTCAAACGGGACAAATCGCATCCGTAAACTGTTGGAACGGATGCCTGTAAAATATTGGAGCAGTCCGCGCTGTCGTTTGTGAAGACACGAATAGGCAAGACTCCGTCTGGAAATGGATGGTCGGTTGACGGTACGACAGGCAGAATCGTCTCCATAACAAATTGCCATCCAAAGGCGTCTTCCCCACGTGCCTTGATGCCAAACGCCCCGACACCCAACGTTCCCAGAAAGCCAAAGATCAAGATGATAATACATGCCCGATAATGTTTTAAACGACGCAGAAATGACAAAGCCCCCAATCGTGATGTCGTATCAATCTGCATAGATTCGCAAAAACAGAATTTGACGGTCTTGGATGAATCATGTCTTAACGCATGGAGAATGATAACCAACATTGGCAGAAAGGATAATCCGATTCCGAGAAGATAGCTCGTCATATTCCAATGGAAATGAATCTGTTCCATTAAGATAACGCCATTCCAAAAACGCTCCAGCATCCACAGTTGCATCTGGCAAAAGACCGTTCCTACTATTGAGCCGATGATGATGCCTGGCAACAGAATGGTGATGATTTCCATAAACAGAAAGCGATGAATTCCATCCATATATTCTGACAGGATATCCAGTTCTTTTCGCCTGTCAAACAGATGCAATTTCACCATCATGGAGAGTGCCAAGAGCGCGGAAAAAATTAGGAACATACTCAGTCCCAAGAACAAAGGAGCGAATTGAACACCGTTCCGTATGTTGTTCTCCAAAATGGTCTTGATGTCGTCCGAACGATACAATATGGTGTCATGACGTAGTTCATTGATAATCTTTTTTCGAATATCGGAAACATCTGCGCCTTTTTCAAAAATCAAAACCGTGTATTTGCCAGGTGAAAACCACTGTTGCGCCTGCTGAAAATTCAAATATAGTTTCGGTTTGCTTTTATATTTATCCCAATAGTCTTTGTCTTCTTGACGGACTTTGTCAAAATCAATTGGAATGCCCGCATCCCAATCGGTACAGCTTTCAACATCCGTCAACCCAGCCGCTTCTGGATTCAAAGCTTGCCCCAGATGCGCATCCGAAGCTTTCCGAATGTGTTGCAACGAAGCCGTTTCACGGGTGAGTTTGCGGTAGGCTCCCATGCTGAAGAAAGACAACTTGCCTCCATCCGGAAAATTGGCTGAAACATTGTCGGCTAGAACAGCGCAATCCTTTTCAATCGGGAAAATATCGTTTTCAAAAGCACTTACAAAGAAATAATCAATTTGGTGGTTGTCATCGGAGAGGGATTCAGCGAATGTCGTGATGCCTCCGGAGGCGTCAGGAAAAAGTCCGCGGATGCATTCCGGCAGAAACCATGCCGATGATTTCAAGACAGGGCGTCCATCCCAATCGCCAAACGAAAGACACGAAAGATTCCAAATCATTTCATCGGGAAGTTCACAGTTGCCGCGCACCCAGATTTCGTTAATGGCATTTTCTTCTATCCCAAGGGTTTGTGCAAGATAATCATGGTTGACAAATAAATTGTTTGCATTGAGTTGCGGATTTTCAAAATTGACGTCACGGCGCGTATCATGCCAAATTCCCCTGTAACGGAAACGGATTTGCTTCAATTCCGGCGGTCGTCCCATCAGTTCTTCGGCGGGAATTGATGGAATCGTCAGTGTCCGCACCGTGAAGAAATCGCCTTCCTTCAGATTCAGCTGTTTGGCTAACGTGGGATTGGCCCATGCGTCATTTCCCGAAATATCTGCATTGTTTTGAAACGCATAGAGTTCCAGCTTTACTCCGGGCGGTGCGAAGCCTTTCGCATGAAACACGCCGTCTGGCAAGTCCGTCTTGACGGGATATGGAAGACGAATAAGACGTTGAATGGATGCGACTTGAGTCTCCAGATTGTCGTAAAGTGTTCCTCTGACGCTATCGCCAATCAAAAACGCCGCTGTTAGAATCGCGCAGCACAGACAGGCCATGGCCGCAAGAACGGCAAATGGCCTACGGTAGAAAACAACATCACGCCAAAACAAACGTAAATGCGTCATACCCGTCCCGCTCCGTTTTGACCAAGTTTGACGCCGTCTGGGAAGAAATCCAAGGCACGCTGGTTATGTGTTGCCAGAATAATGGTAATGTGATGGTCGCGGTTGATTTGCTGGATTAATTTGAAAAAGGCGTTGCTTCGTTCTGTGTCTAAAGCGGAAGTTGGTTCGTCAAGCAGCAGAATTTTCGGATTCGGGAGCAGAGCGCGCGCCAAGGCGACGCGTTGGCGTTCACCGCCTGAAAGTTGCTGCGGGAAGAATCTGCTTCGCTTCTCCAAACCAAATTCCTCCAGCCATGCTAATGCTTGGGCGCGATAGTCCTCTTTTTGCCCAATCATCGACAACTGAACATTTTCCAAAGCCGTCAACTGTGGCAGAAGCGATGAATCCTGATCGGCGAAGCCGATGGTTTTACGTCGAAATTGACGGCGTTCCGCTTCTGGCAGACGATACAGAGACACATCATCGAAAAGGACTTCGCCTTCATCCGGTGATTCCAAGCCGTAAATGATTCTTAGCAAAGTGGTTTTACCACTGCCAGAAGGGCCTGTCAAAAGGCGCGCACTGCCGGACGGGCAGGTGAAATCAAAATGATGAAACAGCGCAACAGTCTCTCCTGCAGATTGAAAGGACTTAGAGACATGGTTCAGGACAAGTTTCATGGATTCGCCTCCTGATACAACAATATGCCGCCACTTTCATCAGGCACAAGTAGATTATTTACAAAGATATGGCATCCAAGACGGCAATCTGTTTGGAAATCGGCCACCACATCATGTGTCCATTTCCCGTCGTGGTACAGCCAACGATGGAGTTTTCCCATGCCGGAAACCGCATACACGGTGTCGTCATTGACAGCGCACGGCGTGTTAATGCGTTCTCCAAGTTCCCATGCTTCAACCAGTTCTCCTTCGGCCTTCCGTCGTGCCTGCACGGTTCCGTTCTCCCCTGT
>JAEEGH010011000.1_pt1 | contig 20621 bp, 27 predicted proteins | sample 9134181 | NCBI WGS metagenome assembly JAEEGH01 (sample SAMN16246544, study PRJNA631951) | gut metagenome | biome: gut microbiome; feature: rumen; material: DP-attached | host: Bos | place: Iran: Karaj | collected 2018-10
TAATTGCAAAAGTCGGGTCAGTATAATAGTAACCTTTGCGCCTTCTGTCACATTCAATCGGAGCCTGATATCTGTCGCGCAAGAACTCAATGTCACGCAAAAGTGTACGGCGGCTTACCCCATGCTTTTCCATTAAAAACTGAATGCCTGGATAAATCCCCGAACGGATATCTTCATCAATCTGAATAATACGATGTGTCCTGAACTTGTCTTCTCTTTCTGCCATAATACTTTATTGAAACCTCCACTCCTGCAATGCGATGTTTTAAGGCGCGCTATTTTAGCGACTTAAAACTCGCAGAAATAGCTTGCTATTTCATAGTGTAGCACGAATTCAAAATTTCAGTTAGATTAGAACTAAATGGAAGAAAAACCCGGCTGGACCTACAGATTTATTCCTTCTCTCAATATGCAAATCGCCATAAACGATGCTACAGGCGTAATGTATACCGAAGATAAAACCAAATACACCCCAGAAGAACAGCAGCTCCTGCAGACAATCGACTACCAGCTTCCACTCTCAGTCCATCTTGTAAAAAAAGTTTTTGAAGGGAAAATCTTTTTATTTTATTAGTTACACTTTTGAAATAAGCCCGCAAGTTACATAACTAAAAATGGTAACAGTTTTGAAATACAGAAGTTTAATTATAGGAGAAAAAATAGTTACAGTATTGAAATCTTATTCCCTGGCCTCCTGCTAATACATCAGCTGCCAGGATTACTCCCCTACCCTACCCGATCAAGAATAGCATTCACACGTAAATCTATAAGATTAGTTACACTTTTGAAATTATTTAGTTACAGATTTGAAATAATTTCCCACAAATTTCCTGTGGATATTCCTTTTTTTAGTAACAGTTTTGAAATATTCCAGTCTTCAAAACTATTTCTTTATAATATAAGCATTTATCATTTTTTACTGATTTCTCTTAGTAACACTTTTGAAATAAATAATTACAGTTTTGAAATATTTTCTTATATATACTAATAATTAACTATTAATATATTTAAAACTAATAATAAAGAAAGTGGAAAAGTGGATAACCTCATATTCCATTTCAAAACTGTAACTATTTTAAATATCAGACGTAATAAGTGCATATCTTGTATCTCCTGTTAAAACCGGAGCAGGACTTTTAAAGAGTGTTATACCATTGCCACCTTTATCAATAGTCACTTTTAATTCTGGATAAAATTTCTGTTTTATTTCTTTGATATTTTCAATGATTCTGAAATAACTGACATTTTCCTGATTTTCATTTTTTGCATCGTCTACAGGATTGAACTGTTCAACAAGTTTATTTCGCGAAATAAAAATCGGTTCTGTAATTGAATTATTTCGGTAAACAAGCCAGGCATATATATCCTTTCCAATTGCCGATGAAATTGATTTATAAACTGTATAATTTATTGGAACTGCATGTTTTTTACAGAATGCCGCAAATTCTGGCGAAAGAATGATTTTAAATGCAAATGACTTTTTATTTTCTGTTCCGTCATCAGCTTCCTTGTACTGTACTCCCTCTGTAAAACGAATATTTCCTGTTGAATGAGTTGTTACAAGAATATCCTGTTTTGGATACTCACCTTTTTCGTATAATCCATCAAAAAGATATGCCGATTTCAATTCTGTAACCTTTTGTGTAAAAGAAAAGGCAGCATTACTAAAACATTCCAGTTGTTCTTTTATATCCTTGCCCCTTGATTTAGGAAGCTGCATTTCATTCAGCAAATCAGATAATTTATCATATTCAAGCAAAACTGAACCAATTTTATTTTTTTCAAGAACAGCATGAGTTGTTAAAACGCTTAAAAGAAGGCGGCCATAACGGCCAAAAGGAACATTTGTAGGCGATGTAAGTTTGAGGGTAATGCCGTTACTTCCTTTTCTTTCAAAAACTGTTTTATTAACGTTTCTGAAAGGCAGAGAAGCAGTTGTAAAAAGTGCCGGAAGATAGGCAAGATACTGCTGCTGATCAGGCTTCTCAAAGTCAAAAAGCTCGCTGTCCGGATTATCTACCGGGATGAGTTCTTGTTCCTGTTTTTTTAAATTTTTTTTCATTTCTCTGTCCCCAAAAATTGCCCTCAGACGCTGAAAAAGGCCTGTTTTAACGGTTTTTTTAGATTTTTTGAGATTCTATATCAGGATGCTCAAAAAATCGTGTTTTTATGCATTTAACGTTACAAATCCGTCTTCGATTTTTATCTTTCCCTGTTGTTCCATTTCTTCAAGAAGTTTCATACCAAGCTTTAAGCAGTCTGTAAGACTCATGCTGTGCTGTGTACTGTAAAGCTTCCATTTTTTCTTGAGGCTGTTGGGAATAACTAAAGATACATATCCGGGTTTATCATCTGCAGGAGTAGCTGAATTGGTTACAGTTTTGAAATCCTCCCCTACTCTGCTTTCGGTTTCTGTCTTTATTTCAGAAGTGTTACTATCTGTACTGTTTCCACTACCAAGTCCTGAAATTGCAGCCATAAGATCCTGCATCTGATTTTCTGAAGCAAGTTCGGCCTGCTTCTTCTTGTCTTCAATTGCAGATTTTTTTGTTACAGGCATTTTTATCTCCTATTCAGCAAGTGCGTTTGCTATAGTTTTCAAAACATCCAGAGTTTCTTTTTTTGTATTTGTAGCAGCCTGATCTTGTGGAGAAACTTTTATTTTTTGAGATTTACTGAAAGCCTGGTCGGTTGGAAGTATAAAAAACTGAACTCCAGACATATTCATGCTCTTAAATTTTGCAAGATTATCATTCTGCTGGGAAATACGTGCATCATATCCGTTCAAAACAATCTTTGAAAGAACAGGTTTTTCACCAAGACGCATATCTTTTTTGATTTGACCAAGATTATTTGTGAAGATTGTAAGCCCGTCTACACTAAACTGATTAAGCTGAAGTACAGGAACAACTTCATCACTTGCGGCAAAGCATGAGCGTTCAATTGCTCCCAAGGCTGGTGATGTATCGATTACACAGAAATCAAAAACTTTTGCGAGTTCCGGAATAATGTCATCGGCAATATGATAGGGTTGTTTTGTTGCTTCTGCTGATTCCTGATATGAACGGAGAGTTCCTCCAAGACCAGCTGTTGGAAGCAGAAAAAGATTCGGAGAAAGAGTTTTTGAGATGCACTGTCCTAAAGGAGCTTTGCCTGTAAGGGCATCAGAGAATTCATATTCAAGTTCATTTGGTCCAATCCAGTCAGAGGCATTTCCTTGAGGATCAGCGTCAATAAAAATAACTTTGTGATTTTTTGCAAGCTCAAGGGCAACTGATACGCTGACACTCGTTTTGCCAGTGCCGCCCTTTTGAAGAGCAAATGTAATTGTTTTCATTATGTCCCACCCAACTTATTTTATATTTTATATTATAACTAGTTTTTAGTGAAATTGTCAAATTTTATATAAAAAATAGTTATCTATTAGTGAAAAGTACACTAAAAGATAACTGAAAAATTAATTATAGAATAGTGAAATCACTAAAAGTGCACTAAAAATTTCTGGTTTTTAAAATACGCTCTAGGATTGATTTTGAGAGGCTTTTTTAAAGAAAAGGTATAATATATCGAAAAGCATATAAAGTCGATCTACGGCCTTCTATCAGCGTTTTGGAGGGGGTAAGAAAAAGAGAGGGTAGGGGAGTGAAAATAAAAACAATACACTAAAATTTAGTTAAGAAATAGCGAATTCAACAGAAAGTAGTTAAAAACAAACTAATAAATAGTTAAAAACTAGTTAATTAGTTAATATTTAGTGTTATGCAAAATAGTTACACTTTTGAAATATAAGAGGATGTTTGCTTTGTAAAAAATGGTTACAGTTTTGAAATAGAACTGGGAAATCACTTATAAAATATAGTAACAGTTTTGAAATAGAAGCTTTCTTATTTCAAAACTGTTACTAATTAAAGAGTAATGTCCAGGTTGAATTTTTTATATTTATCTTCATAATTATTCAATATGAAACTTAAAGGCTTTTATTCTTCTTTGTTCACGATTGCAATTCCAATTTCGCTTCAAGCCCTTTTACAGAACTTTGTAAATATGCTCGATACCGTTATGATCGGGCGGCTTGGTAGCATAGAGATTGCTGCGGTTGGACTTGGAAACCAGATTTTCTTTATTCTCAATATGATTCTTTTTGGAATCACTTCTGGCGGCGGTGTTTTTATTGCTCAGTTCTGGGGTAAAAAAGATTTAGGTGGAATCAGAAAGTCTTTAGGTTTGATGACTTTGATTGCCGCTTTTGTGGCTGTGGTTTTCACTGTCCTTGGATTATTTATTCCTCATCAGCTGATTAGAATTTATTCTCCGGACCCTGAAGTAGTTCGTGTTGGCGGAGAATATCTTCGTCTTGCCTGTTTGAGTTATATTCCTACCGCAATAAGTTTTTCTGTCACCCTTGCTCTGCGAAGCACTGAAAGAGTAAAGCTTCCTCTTGTCTGCACATCTGTTTCTCTTCTTACCAATGCCGGCGCAAATTATCTTTTGATTTTCATTGCGGGACTTGGAGTAAAAGGGGCCGCAATTGCAACTGTATTTTCACGCATTGTTGAACTTGTTATTCTTTTAAGCTGGTCATATTCTCACAGTTATGAAGTTTGTGGAAGGATAGGGGAGCTGCTGGATTATGACTGGTCTTTTGTTCTTAAATATTTGAAGATTGCCTTCCCGGTTATTATCAACGAAACCTTCTGGGGACTTGGAACTTCTGTTTATAACGGAATCTATGCTCATGCGGGAACTGATTCCTTTACCGCCTACAGCATTACAGGAACAATCAGCCAGCTTACCTGGGTATTCTGTATGGGCTTTGGAAACGGTATTGGTGTTCTGATTGGTAAACGCATCGGCGAAAAGAAGCTTGATGAAGCAAAAGGATATGCCCTGCGTTCCATGTGGTTTATGCCTTTAGTGGGCGCTGTTGTCGGAGTACTGCTTCTTCCTCTTTCAAAACTGCTGCCATTTCTCTTTAACGTTGAACCGGAAATCATCAAAATGGCAACTCAGATTCTTATGATTTTGATTCTGCTTTATCCTTTTAATTCTTTCTGTATGGACTGGATTGTTGGAGTGTGCAGGGCAGGGGGAGATACAGTTTTTTCTGCCGCAGGAGAACTGATAGTTTTGTGGGGAGTTGCAATTCCTCTTGGATACCTTGCAGCCTTTGTTCTTCATCTACCCGCCCCAATGATTTTCTTATTCCTCTCAAGTGAATCGATTGTAAAAGCAATTGTTGGAGCAATAAGAGTTTTGAGCGGAAAGTGGCTGCATGAAGTTACGTGATTTTACGGGGATTTTACACAAATTTGATCAAATTACAAACTGTTCATTATTACTTCTTCTCGGGGGCTGATGATTTATAGATCCATATTCCTGTGTATTCTTTGATGATTTTCAGATGGCGTTGAATTATTTCGTTCTTCATTGAATCTCCAAAAAAGCCGCCCATTATTCTTCCAGCTTCTTCGTGGCTGCTGAACTTATAATCAGTTTGAATTATGTGTTCTTCAAAGCCGTTGTCTGTAAGTGCATGATAAAATTGTGCGAGATTTTCTCCGGGTGGATTTGGGGAATCTACATTAGTTCCTAGCGTTTCAATAAAAATGACGGAATCTGCTCTTTTTGTGGTTTCATCAATGAGCATTTGAATTGTCTGATTTCTTGCTTTGTTAGTCTGGACTACCAAATGACCAAAGCTCCAACCTTCTATTATTATGTCATATTTATTTTCAAGGGAACTTATCTGTTTGTTATCACTAACGGTATACTCGATTTTATCTTTCCATTTTGACAGATTTTGTTTTGCTTTATCAATCATGTGCTGTGCATTATCGTATGCAAAAACTTTTTGAACTTTATCTATGTAAGTCTTGGTAACTCTGCCCGTACCTATTCCAAACTCGCCGACAATTTTATTTTCCCATTGAATGTTGGCATTAAGAAACTTATAAAGATTGTTTTCATAATCTTCGTGATTTACTAATTCGTCGTAAAGGTTTGAGTAGTTTTGATAAACTTTAAACATATCAGACATTTTTAATTCCTTTGCGTTCCAGTGAGATTTCTTTATCTCCATTTTTCCATAATCTTCAGGCCTTCCGTTTTCCTATACTTTACAGTAATCGCACTCCAGGCCTTTTACGTCCACCTTGCAGGAAAAGAGACACCCGTCGAGTTCGCCGGTCTGGCCAGTGGCTGCGGTGGTGATAAAAAGAGTATCAAGCTTGTCGCCCATGAAGCAGCAGGAAGTTACGTTTTTGGCAGGTACATTTACAACAGCAAGAAGAGAGCCGTCTTTTGTACTTCTCTCTTCTATGCGGCTGCCACCCCAAAAGGCTACCCAAAGATTATCCTGGGAATCGATGCACATTCCATCTGTTAGGCCACGGCCTTCTTCCGGCTTGAACAAGACCCTGCGGTTTGAAATCTCGCCACTTTCCAAATCATAATCATATTCAAAAACCGCATACTGCAGGGTATCTGAAAAATAAAACTTCTTATGGTCAGAGCTCCAGGCAAGTCCATTGGAAATTTTTGTGTAAGCCTGCTTTACAGTCACTTCGCCATTTTCCAGGCAGAAGAGATTTCCGCTCGCTTCATGAATATCATCATCCACAGAAGAGCCAAACCAGACGCGCCCTTTAGGGTCTGCCTTCACATCATTTGAGCGCTGCCAGGCTTTGTAATATTCAGAAAGATTTTTGATAAGAAGAGGCTTTGAGCCATCAGCCTTTTCGAGATATAGGCCATCAGTTCCTGCAATCAGATATGTTCCGGGTTTTTCTGCAGGCACCGCAGAACCGATTCTTTGTTCGTAAGAAAAAACTCGCTTGTTTCCGTCCGGACCGAGAGTAAAAAATTTACCTTCCGTAATATCAACCCAGGAAAGAGTTTTCGTACGGACATCATAAAAAGGAGACTCTGCGAGATTGTGTTTTTCTTTTAAGAAAAGTTCTGCTGTGTATGTTTTAATTGTCCATTTCATTGCTTTTTTCCAGAGGAGCAGCTTCGAAATTGAAGGTTGCTGCCTGCTTCATTTTTGTTACATTTTATATCTGTTGAAAAGTAGCTTCAAGACTATTACAATCTTATTATCAACTGGATTCTGGACTAAAAATGGATTACAGCTATATCTTAAATACATCAGTTCCTCAGAAAGAAAAATTACTTGCTTTTGGATTTTCAGAAGCAGGTAGTGATTTTGTGCTTAAGAAAGAAATCGCTGGCGGCCAGTTTTATACGGAAATCAAACTTTCAGACAAAACTCTCACAGCGGATGTTTTTGAAACTTCGACAAAAGAAAAGTATGTGCTTTTTAATGTAGCTTCTGCACAGGGAGCTTTTGTCGGCCAGATTCGAAGAGAAGTTCAGGATTTGATTGAAGAAATTCGTGCAGAATGCTTCATCAGCCAGGATATCAAAGAAAAGTATGTTGATTTTCTGCACTCATATTTTAATGCTCCGGGAGATAATCCCTGGGCAGAAGAACCGTATGACACGAGTATTGTTTACCGCTGCCCTAACAATAAGTGGTTTGCTCTCATAATGAAAATTAAGTTTAAGAATCTTGGATTTGAAAGTGATGACCCAGTCTGGGCCGTGAATCTTAAGGCAGAAAATGTCGACTCAATTACAGATAAAAAATCAATTTTTCCTGCCTATCACATGAACAAAAAATACTGGATTACAGTCCTGCTTACAGCAGTTACAGATTTCGAAAAACTTTGTGATCTTACAAAAAAGAGTTTCGCACTTGTTCAAAAATAGACTAAATTTCAAAATCCAGGCAGGCACGGCTTGCAGTAAATGGGCGAACCTTGCTGTCTGCGACTGCTACGTGTTCCGGGTGTTTTGAATAGCCTTTGAGCGCTTCTTCTGATTCAAAAGAGGAATCCAGCATCAGGTCGGCAGTAGAGGAGGGGAGTCGTCCGCTTGTGTTTACCTTGATGTCTACAAGTCCCGGGATTTTGCCTTTAAGGCCTTCAAGTCCTTCTTTGATTTCCTTTTTTACAGATTCTTTTTCTGAATCACTCATCTCTTTTAATGTCCATAAGATTATGTGTTTTACCATTTGTCTGTCCTTTTCTTATATCAGATTAAATCATATTGTAGCATTTATCGGTTAGTTATTCATTATTAAAAGAGTTCCGGCTGAGCTGGATCACCTTCGGGAAATTCTTCCATCCATTTGAAAACAGAATCTGTTCCGAGCATAATATTGTTTTTCTTACAGAGCTGAGAGAGGTAAGACATAAGGGCATAATTTTTCGGACTGTTAATCATGTAGGAGTAACCGAATGTTTTCTGATATCGTTCCTTCATTCCAGTAAAGCGCTGGTCATGACTTGCGGCCTTGTCGAGTGCATTGTAAAAATACTCGCGGTTGCCTTCGCGAAGGGTGAGGCCAATTCCAAAACATATAATCGCGTGTACACCGGCCCGAATGCAGTAATCAACAATACCGTCAATATTTTCCCGGGTATCATTTATAAAAGGCAGTAATGGACTAAACCAGACAACAGTTGGAATGCCTGCTTTGTGACAAGCCTGAAGAACTTCAAAACGGCGGCTTGTAGGGCAGACACCGGGTTCAATTATTTTGCAGAGCTCGTCGTCTGCTGTGGTGAGAGTCATTTGTACCACTGCTTTTGTTTTTTGATTAATGCGGGTCAGAATATCGAGGTCACGCAGTACAAGATCAGATTTTGTTATAAGAGCTGCACCAAAATTATATTTATCTATAATTTCAAGACAGCGTCGTGTAAGACAAAGTTCTTTTTCCAGTGGAATGTATGGATCACTCATTGAGCCGGTTCCAACCATGCAGCGCTTACGCTTTTTTCGAAGGGTGGCTTCCAGAAGTTCAGGTGCATTTTGCTTTACTTCAATGTCCTCAAAATCATGTGTAAACTGATAGCACTTACTTCGTGAATCACAATAAATACAGCCGTGACTGCAGCCGCGGTAAATATTCATACTATGGGGAGTGAGAATTGTTTTCGCATTTATAAAGTGCATGCTGTAATTATAGCATGAAAATATGACAAGTAGGTGTCATATTTAGAACGGGCATGGCACTGCGGGTCTTAAAACTATCCTAACTGACCAGGCAGAACCAGTTTTTCCTTGTAAGAAAATTCTGCTTCGTATTTAGCAAAGTCCCCGGGATTTTCTTCGGCAACGAAGTATCCTTTTGGGGGAGTGTAAGTTGCTTCAATTCCATTGAGGTAGCCGGGAATCAGTTCCTGTGCTAAGAAGTATGGCACTTCTGAATCCTTTGGCTCGCAGTGGTAATGAATGTTCAACTTACTTGCCAGATCAAAACCTGCATGACGGTAAAAATTGATATTGCCTTCTATGCAGATAAATCCTATTCCCATTGCTTTTGCTTTTTCCAGAGCATACTGCAAGAGCTTAAGGCCGTAGCCCTGCCTCTTAAAATCAGGATGGATACTGATTGGCCCAAAAGTTGCGATTGGAAGCTTTTCGCCAGTCGGCTTTCCATCAGCCTCAATGCTCAGCTCTGCTTTTGAAAACATCTCATGCCCGATAATCTGTCCGTCTTTCTCCATAACAAGCGAAAGTTCGGGAATAAAATCGGGATTACTTCTGAAGCAGCGAAGCACATAATGTTCCGTGCAGCCAGGGTGGTAAACGTTCCAGAAGGCTTCTCGAGTGAGATTTTCAACAGTTCTAAAATCGCGCGGCTCTTCCACGCGGATTGTAAAATTTGAGTTCATATTTATTAAATTATTTTATCATCAAACAAGAATTGATGCAGTGCTTTGTGTAAAAATCTTAGCTTGAATAAAAGACGGATAAAGGAATCTACAAAAGAATATCTTGATTTTGTTATATAAAATATGTCTATTTTCTTGAAATATGTTATAATTTTATCAGAAGGAAATAATTATGCCGACAGTATTTGTTGAGGGACCATACAGGTTTTATTTTTTCTCAAGAGAAGAAACTCGAAAGCATGTACATGTTGCATCTTCTGATGGAGAGGTAAAGATTTGGCTTGAACCAGAAATAAGTCTTGCAAAAGTTATTAATCTTTCTACTTCAGAAGTAAATACGATTCTTGATATTGTTAGGAAACGAAAGGAGGAAATTAATGCAGACTGGAACAAGCACTTTGGTTGCAACTAAAACAGAGGTTACAAATATTTCTCCTTTTGGAATCTGGATATTAGCAAATGATAAAGAATACTTTATCAGCTATAAAGATTATCCGGTTTTTGAAAATGCCAGCATCAAACAAATTGCTGCTGTTAAAACTGATTTTTCTGGAAATTTGCATTGGGAAGAACTTGATGCAGATATAGAACTGGATAGTCTGGAAAATCCCGAAAATTACCCATTGGTTTATCGTTAACAATAACATCTACAAAAGAATATCTTGATTTTTTTACTCTACAACAGCCACTGCTTCAATTTCAGCGAGAGCGCCTTTTGGTAATGCTGCAACTTCAAAACAGCTGCGGGCAGGCTTTGAAATAAAGTACTTTTCATATATTGCATTGAAGGCTGCAAAGTCTGAAATGTGGGCGAGGAAGCAGGTTGTTTTTACAACTTTAGAAAAGTCTGAGCCTGCGGCTTTAAGGATTTCGCCCAGGTTCTTTATAGCCTGTTCTGCCTGAGCTTCGATGGTCTGGCCTTCGATTGCGCCTGTTTCAGGATTCAAAGGGATTTGTCCTGAGGTATATAAAAATCCGTTTGCAAGGATTGCCTGCGAATAAGGTCCGATTGCTGCCGGTGCTGATTTTGTTTCAATTATTTTTATAGTATGCCTCCAGATATTTACCTATAAGATTGATAGGAATATAATACAAATAAGGGGGCTGGCAGTCAATTAAATAATTCTGATAAAATACACAACAAAAGTTTTTGACTATCTGTTATAATAAAACGAGAGGCAAAAATGATTAATTATAAAAAAGCCGATTTAAGTGAACTTGATGAAATTATAAGATGCCGCATGGAGTTTATCCGCGAAGACATGGGGCCTCAGACAGCAGAAACTGAAGCAACAATTCAAGTCCAGCTTCAGGAATATCTTAAAAATCATCTGAACCGCGATTGCTTTGTTTTTGCAGCTGAGGAAGAAGGGAAAATTATTTCAATTGCTTTTTTGTTGATTCAGGAAATGCCTGCGAATCCTAGATTTCCTAATGGTCGTGTCGGAAATATTATGAATGTTTATACGATTCCAGAAAAACGCTGTCAGGGAATTGCGGGCAATGTAATCAAACAGATTATGGATTTCGGCAAAACTCAAAATCTTGATTTCCTCGAACTTAAGGCAGCTCCAATGGGATATCCACTGTATAAGAAACTTGGCTTTGAAGATGCCTGCAATCGTTGCAAAGAAATGGAGTATCATTGGAAATAATAAATGATAGAAAGTAAACGAGTAAAAATATATCCTGCAAATAAAGAGCAAATGGAAAATCAGATAGTTGCAGAAAAAGATCCAGAATTGAAGAAGGCCTATAAAGAAATGCTTCAGGGGTGCATTGACCACCCAGATTTGTGGGACTGGTATGCAATGTGGATTATCGAAAATGAGAATGGAAAAAATATCGGAAACTTATGCTATAAAGGCTTAGAGTCTGATAAGAATCCGGAAATTGGTTATGGCATTTTTGATGAATTTCAAGGAAGAGGGTATGCAACAGAGGCTGCAAGTCTTGCAATAAAATGGGCCTTTAATCATTCGGGAGTGAAGGCTGTAGAAGCGGAAACTGATATTAATAATGCTGCCTCACAGAAAGTTTTGGAAAAATGTGGCTTCAAAGCTACCGGCACTATTGGTGAAGAAGGGCCAAGATATATTTTGTATAGAGAGGAAGTCTAAACAACCATTAACACAAGTATTTCTTGTTCGGGTCAGACGAAAAAAAACACATCTGCACTAGAATAATCGATATCTGCACTGGCATGACCGATGCCGAAGCCTCCGCCAAATCCACCTCCTGGGAAGGTTCCGTCAGGTGGTGTACCCTTTTGTTGTCATTATTTTCTCGGCAACTTCTTTAATCGAAAGATTGCTTGTATCAAGAGTATTATCCAGCTTAGAAAAATAGGGGAGTGAAGCTGTGCTGATTTTAAGCCACTCATCTGTTCTCCATGGGCATACTTTGTCATTCTGCCAGCGGTCTGTTTAAGATAATTACTTTTATAGAGCCATGTTTTATAAAATTATGTTAAACTGTTTATATGAAAGATAAGATGCGACTTTTTTTACGATTTCTTCTGGTTACTGCCGGAGCATTAGTAATGGCAGTAAATCTTAATACCTTTGTGCATGCTGCAGGACTTTTGCCTGGTGGTTTTACAGGCATAACCTTATTAATTCAGGAAGTTTTTGCAAAGTATCTGCATGTAAAAATTCCATTCGTTGTTTTCTACTGGGGGCTCAATATTGTTCCGGCCCTCATCTGTTTTCGTTATGTTGGAAAACGCTTTACGCTTCTTTCGCTCTGGGCAATTGTGGCATCGGGTCTTTTTACAGATTTAATTCCAGGTCTTAATGTAACGAATGATGTTCTGCTCTGTTGCATTTTTGGCGGAATTATAAACGGAATTGCAATCAGCCTTTGTTTACTGGCAGGAGCTACCAGTGGCGGAACAGATTTTATTTCTATCTATGTTTCTGAAAAAACTGGCCGCAGTATCTGGAATCATATTTTTATTTTTAATGTAATTGTCCTTGCAATTTTTGGTCTTTTGTTTGGTTGGAACAGAGCGCTTTATTCTATTATATTTCAGTTTGTAAGCACTCAAATTCTCAATACTCTTTATAAGCGTTATCAAAAATCTACCATACTGATTATATCTGACAAAACTGATGAACTGGTTCATATAATCCGGGATGTTACTGGACATGATGCAACTCTGTTTACTGGTAAGGGGTGTTATCAAGGCGTAGAACGCAATATGCTCTATACCGTGGTTTCTTCAGATGAAGAAGACAAACTTATGCGTTCAATTAAAAAGACCGACCCTACAGCCTTTATAAATATTCTTCAGACAAAAATGCTTAAAGGTAACTTTATCATGAAACGGCAGGACTGATTACATCTTTTCTTCTTCATAGTGTTTTTAGAGACTAATAAATGAAAATAAGAACCCCACGCCTTACAATCACGACATTCTCTCTAGATATGGCTCAGGCTGTCTATGAAAATTCCCAGGACGACGACACCAGTCGTTTTGTGCCGGATGAAGTTTATAATTCTGTTGAAGAAGCCTACGAGGCAATTGAGTTTTTGATATCACGATTTGACAGCGCAGACGGCCCTTTCGTCTATCCAATAATCACAAATGACAACGGAAAAAATATCGGTTATGTTCAGCTTTGCAAACTTGAACCCGACGAAGGAGCTTGGGAAATCGGCTATCACATTGCAAAAGACTTTACCGGCAAAGGCTACGCCACAGAAGCAGTAAAAGCCTTTCTTCCTGTCATGGCCCAAAAGCTCAATATTAAAGAAGTCTACGGAATCTGCCTTGCGGAAAATACCGCCTCTGTGCGAGTCCTTGAAAAATCCGGTTTTAATCAAGACTACAAGGGCCTTGGAAATTATCAGGGGAAAGAAAACAAAATCATCAAAGCCATCTGGAAAAATTACAACTAAAATTACAACTTTTGATACCTTGTTTTTATAAGTTTGCAGTTAGATAATTAAGATGTTCGAAGACAAGCCGGCAGCCAGCGGACTTATATAGGAGGATTTTATGATTGTTGAGTTTTTATTATCTTGTCTGGTTTTGCTTATCAGTTCTATATTTGGAACTCTGGTAAGTGGAGGAGCAGTTTTTGATTCATTGTTTTTTATATCAGATTTAATTTTGTTCGTCTTGCTGCTTGTTATTCTTGGAGCCTTTATTTTTATTTCTGGCTATGGAAAGCCATTTATAAAAGTTTTCACCACAAAAAAAAGCTTTAATAAACTTGAATTAAAATCATTGACGGATATTGAAAAATCTATCATATATGCTTCCAAAGTTGCAGCCTATGAAGCAATCTTTTTTGTCTGTATTGGAACAGTTTATTATTATGTAAACTGGATGAATGCTCAGACTTTGGGCTTTCAGCTTTCTCTTATGATTTTATCTTTAAGATTTATTTGCACTATTGAGATTATACTTTTTTCAATGAAAGCAAAAGTAAAAAAACAGATTATTGAATTTATGGCCGAAGCAGAATCAAAACATAAAGCTTGCAAAAATACAGCAAAAGAAATAATTATAAAGCTGGTAAAGGTTCTGCTAGTTTGTTCAATTGTTCTTGGACTAACTGTTTTTATAATTATGAATTATACAAAAAATGAAAGTGACATTTATTTTGGACACATTGAAACCTGGATAGATATACCTTCTTTAATTCAGGTAATTGTTCCACCCTTGCTGCTTCTCTTGTGCAATGGCTTATGGGAAGATTTTTTCTCAGGAATTAAAACCCTTGTTAAAGATGAAAAGATTAATATTTCGGAAAAATCTAAACTTACTAATGCAGTTTCTACTGTACGATATATAGTTTTATTTTCAAGTCTGATCGCAGTAATGCTAGGTTATTATGCTGTGTTGACTTATCTTGAAGATAAATCTTCGCTTGGACCAAATATGATGGTTGCAACCATTCCTTGTTTTTATGCGGTGATAATAAATCTTATTTTGCTGTCTGTAGAAGCAAGGTTAGAGCATATTTCTGAATAGAATTTATACTATGATTATTGAGTTTATATTAGTTTGTGTAATCACTTTTTGTCTGACATTGATTACCAAAATAAAAACAAGAACAAAAGATATTTCTCATATACTTTCCTTTGTTTCAAATTACGGAATTTTATCTGGTGCTTTTGTTTCGATTATACAATTGCTTATAACAATCTCAAAATACGAACAGATTATTGTCAGTACAGTTTTAGTTGAAGAAACATCAATAATACAATTTGTTTTGATGATTTTTGTAAGCTGCAGACCCTTGCTTATTGGAATAGGAATTAAAGTAATAATTTCTGGAATTAGCTGGATTATAAAAGAAGATAAAAAAGTAGTGATTTCGGAAGAACAAGCTGACCCATTTTCAATTCTTTCCCGTCGCGAAAAAGAAGTTGCCCGACTGGCTGCAAAAGGGTATACAAATGCCCAGATTGCAGAGGAACTTTATATTTCTACAGAAACGGTAAAACGTCATATGTCGACAATTTTTGAAAAGCTGGGGATTGAGTCGCGAAAACAATTAATAGGAGAATTAAAACATGCTTTACCTGAAACCTGCAAACTTTGAAGATCTTGAAAAACTTCACACTTTTGTTGCTGCAGAGCCGGCGGACGAAAACGGGTTCATGAATGATTATCATGGGGTTTCCTTAGAAGATTTTAAAGCTACGGCTTTGCCTCGTATGATTGATTTTTCGCTTGGTAAAAATCTGCCGGAAGGATTTGTTTCGGAAACTTTTTATTTTCTCTGGAGTGATGAAGGAAATCCCTGTGACCGTGCCAGTCACAAAATTGTTGGGGAGTTACGGCTGCGTCATCATTTGAATGCTGCACTCGAAAATGGGAGCGGTCATGTTGGTCAGTTTATCAAAAAAGAATACCGCGGACTTGGCTACTGTACTCAGGGGCTTAAGCTTTTAATAGAAAAGGCGCGTAAAATTGTTCCAGAAAATGAACTCTATCTTCACTGCAACATTGACAACCTAGCCAGCCTTAAAGTTATGTTAAAAAATGGTGGTGTCATTCATCATAAAGATCAGAGCGGATATTACGTCAGAATTAAACTGAGAGGATAAAAAATCCTAGCTTGTAAGCGATATTTTCCCAAAAAAAAATTTGACATTTATAATAATATGCAATATATCGCATATATGCAGATAACAAACGATCAGATTCTTGGTATGATGCCGCCTCAGTTTGGATTGTTCGGGCTTCTCTTTGCTTTTATGAACAGACTGCAGGCAGCAGGGGATTCTTTTTATGAAGAGATTACATGCAAGCAGTGGTTTCTCCTCGCTTGTATGAATCTCTATTCAAAAGAGGCACCGACTGCCAATAACCTTGCCGAAACTATGGGCTGTTCAAGACAGAATGTAAAAGAGATTCTCAACGCTCTTGTGAAAAAAGAAATCCTTGTTCTGAAGCAGGATGAGAACGATAAACGCAAGCAGCGGATTTATCTGACATCAAAGCAAAAAAGACTTGCAAAAAAATATCAGAATAAAGAGATGGATTTTCTGAAGCTTTTATATAAGGACATTTCTGATGATGAAATCAAAAATGTATTTCAAATAATTTCCAGAATGGAAAAAAATTTAACAGGAGCGGAATGACAAAATGAAAACAATCGTAATTTACACAAGTCAGACAGGTTTTACAAAAAGGTACGCAGAATGGATTAGCGAGGCGAGTGGGGCAGAATGCGTAGAATTCAATCAGGCTAAAAAAATCAAACTTTCTGATTATGATGCAATTATTTTTGGCGGCTGGTGCATGGCTGGCGGAGTTACGAAACTCAAGTGGTTTAAAAATCAGATTGCAGAACTTTCTTCTGAGAGTAAAAAGATTATGGTTTATATGGTGGGTGCAAGTCCTGCAGAAAGTCCTGATATTCCTCTTGCAATGGAAAGAAATTTCTCTGGTACAGAATGGAAAGGTGTTAAAACCTTTTATTGTCCGGGTGGACTGAACTATGACAAAATGAATTTCCTTTCCCGATTTGCAATGAAAATGCTGGCAAAATCGCTTACTTCAAAAAAAGATGCTACAGAGAAAGATAAAGATATGGCCCAGATGATTTCTCATTCCTACGACATTTCAGACAAAAAATACATCGAGCCGATTCTTGAGCAGTTATAGTCTGTCTTACAGTTTTTCAGTAAAGTAGCCTGGGGATTCTGTTCCACCGTCTATACGGGCATATTCCTTGTCGACATGGAGTAAGTCATATTCTGTTCCTGCTCCACCTTTAAGACTTAGGCAGGCAGCAAACATAGATGTTGAATTTGTCACATTATCTGTAACAAAATATTCAGAAACAGTGATTGTTGTCATATTATAACATTGATAAAATATTTTACTCATATTAGTAACCTTACTTGTGTCAAAATTGCTTAAATCTAGAGAAGTAAGAGAAGAGCAGTGGTTGAACAGACTGCCCATAGAAGTAACATTACTTGTGTCAAAACTGCTTAAATTTAGAGTTGTAAGATGATTGCAGTAGTAGAACATACTACTCATAGAAGTAACATTACTTGTGTCAAAGCTGCTTAAATCCAGAGCAGTAAGAGAAGAGCATTCGGAGAACATAGCGCTCATAGAAGTAACATTATTTGTGTCAAAGCTGCTTAGATCCAGAGCAGTAAGAGAAGAGCATCCGGAGAACATACTGCCCATAGAAGTAACCTTACTTGTGTCAAAGCTGCTTAGATCCAGAGCAGTAAGAGAAGAGCATCCGGAGAACATACCGCTCATAGAAGTAACCTTACTTGTGTCAAAGTCACAGGTTTCTATGGAGACAGCATCAGTCATATTTTCGAAAAGTAAGTTTAGTTCGTATGATGTCCTTAGACTCATTTTTTTACCAGGCTCAAGGTAATAATAAAGAGTTTTGGCTTCTTCATCATACCACAAAGGAATTTGATTTCCTTTTGCATCAAGATAATATTCTGCAGACTCGGGTTTTGAATCTGCCTTCGCAAAGCGGGTAATAGTTTTACTGAATTTTTCATAGAGAGAACTATATTCACACAAACTTTTAAACATTGCGCGTATTTGAGAGCATTCTTTTAAAATAAAGTAATCAGCATCCTTCCATTTTGCATAAAGTGTAATATCTTTTTCTATTGCTGTGTCAAAATTAAAAGTTGTGTCAGAAAGTGTGGTACCTCCGTCCGAGGAAGTGTACCAGCCATCAAAAGCAAATGCATCCGTTTTAGTTTCATCTTTTGTAGGATCGGTAGGTCTTGTGGCCTTCTTTCCGCTCTCAATTTTCTGGCTTTCAACATCACTGCCACCCTTTGAGTCAAAAGTGACGGTGTAATAAGTAACATCACTATGAAACTCTGGTTTGCAGGAAGCAAAGGAAAAAGCTAGTCCCATTGCCGCAAGAATAAATAAATACTTTGTTAAATTTTTCATTTATAATTCTTCTCCTATAAATAATAATAGTATTTCTATTATAAAACTCAAATTTTTTCCTGTAAACAAAAAAATTTACGCTATATTTTTAGTTTTTGTCTTTATACAATAAAAGCAGGAAGGCGCTGATAACTACAAGTACGGAACCGCAGTTATGGAAAAGCGCGCCCCAGACTGCGTTCAGAATTCCTGTAATTGCAAGTGTTACTGCCACAAAATAATATTCTTTTTCGGTTTTTGCTAAACGACCTTCCGAAAACGGAAGGTGATACACTTGTAACTAACCCTCAGATTACCCTTGTGTTATTCGCGTGTGCATAACCCCATATGTTTTGACGCAAAGCATCAACACCTGGGGTCCCTGGAAAAAGAAAAATGCACACTCGCGAACTTATCCGCATCATCTGAAATAAAACGTTCTACTGTCATGTGCAGGTCATATTTTTCTCGGAGTTCTGAGATTGTTTTCATCATTGGACTTGCGTGGTGCAGCTCGATTGCCTGCTGATTTTCCCAGGAGTCGATTAGGAGAATTGTTTCATTGCTGGTATCGTCGGCCGCTTCGCCAAAAGGCAGATAATACTCATAGCGAAGATTCCCTTTCTCTGCCCGAATTTTCTCAACGGTTCCGCTGGAAATCATTTCGCGGGCAAAGGCCTGTGCAGCACCCTTTTTTCCTGTGTAACGAAGATTTACTGTGATTGCCATTTAGACCTCCAATTATCTATATAACTCGCCCATAAAATACTGTTCCTGAAAATTGATTGCTTTTAGAATTTCCTGATCTGTGTAATGTCTGTCATCCAGAGCAACAATCCATTTATCTTCAACATCGTTTAAGCGATGATAAACTCCGATAATTTTTCCTTCAAAAGTTTGCAGCGGCTTGTCTGTGCCAAAAACATAAACGTCCTGTTCGGCTCCATCTCCTGCAAAAACGCCGTCCACATAGCCGTAGTTTATCGGGTAAATCATTTCTTTGTGTCGTGGATGAGCTGAGCCAAGAGACCGGTCGATTGTGCCTTTTACAATTTTTCCTATGATATCGTTGTAATCCTTGTTTTCTATTTTCATCTGATAAACCAGAGTTTCTCCACCCCAGCGCTCTGTCATGATTTGCAAAAAGGAAAATCCAAAGTTTTCATAAAGGCCTTTCTGGTCTGTAGAAATATAAAGTTGTTTAAAGCCCTGCGCTTTTGCAAGACCATAAATATGCTCAATCAATTTGCCAATGCGGCGTTTCCCCCGGAAGGCAGGGAAGGTATAAACAAAGCCAATCCAGGGAGTAAGTTCTGTATCCGGAATCTCATCACGCTCTGCAAAGGAACAAAAGGAAATCAGGTCATCACCTTGAGTCAGCAAAAATAATGTTGATTTTTCACCACAATGCTTTTTAAATTCGCTATCGGAAAGTAGTTGGAAAAGATACTTACCAGCCCGCCAATCAGACTCGCCGATTTTAGTCAGCCAACTTTTTTGTTCATGGGTATCCAGTTGAAAATAATCTTTTATCTGAAATTTTTGTGAATCTGCCATAATTTAATTAAATCATTTTTTTATCTTCTTTGCTACAAGGTGAGAAATTGTCGCAAACAAAATGATAATTGAAATATAGTCCAGAGCAAAAAGAAGGTAGCCTCGTTCCAAATCAAAGAAGAAAAACTGCTGTTGTAGAATAAGATACTTCCTGACTCCACGTGCAATAAAGGCGTAAATGCCGTAAAGGCGTACAAATCAAAATACAGCAGTTGATGATGGTCTGCATCACAGAGAATGGTCATGGTAATATCGACAGTCATTCTTAAGCGCTGGGATTTTGTCATTATTTTGCTCCTGTATATATTTTTACAGGCAGGGGCCCTTTTTCCAACAATTTTTCAGTAGTTCTTACTGATGATGTTCTCCATGATGATCACACTTAGCCTCAAAGTTTGGCTTAAGCTGGCCCTTTGCAAAAAGCTCTGCGGCTTCGTCGGCGTTTCCTGTTATTCCAGGAACCTCTTTTAAGCCACTGGCAGCAATTGCTTGTATAGCACCCTGTCCGCGGTTTCCAAGAATCAGAGTTTCTACTCCAAGACTCTTGAGGTATGGAGGAATAGCGTGATGGTCGTTTCCGCCGTTATCAATCACTTGTGAAGAAAGGATTTTTCCGTCTTCAATCTGGTAAATCTTAAAATACTGAGTTTTTCCAAAATGCTGGAATACATTTCCTGTTTCTTTTTCGTAAGTTACTGCTACTTTCATTTTATTGTTCCTCCATATACTTATATTATACCATAGGATTTATAATTGAGATACCAGGTATAACATTAAAATATTTGAGATTGTCTTGGGCATCTAATCAATTTAGATGATGCTCTATTCTATGTCCGCGCAAGTTTTTAAGGAATCTTATCTATCCCTATATTCTTTGGGAGTCATTTGAAACAGGATTTTGAATTGGCGGCAAAAATAACCGGGGCTTTCAA
>JAEEGH010011004.1_pt1 | contig 20616 bp, 17 predicted proteins | sample 9134181 | NCBI WGS metagenome assembly JAEEGH01 (sample SAMN16246544, study PRJNA631951) | gut metagenome | biome: gut microbiome; feature: rumen; material: DP-attached | host: Bos | place: Iran: Karaj | collected 2018-10
TACGAAACCTTCTGTGCCCAGCTCTCCGAGGCCATAGGCAAGCCCGTAGGCACAGGCGAATTCGGCGCTGATATGAAGGTAGAATTGCTTAACGACGGTCCTGTGACAATTTGTATGGACACCAAAAATAAGGAATAGCAATATCAATCATAAAATACGGCATCTATGGATAGAAGACAATTAACAAATTACGTGAACTTTGCAGCCCTGATTTGCTATATTCTGGGCCGCATAATGAGTATCGGCATCCTCGTATGGATCGGCCTTGGTATCATGACCCTTTCGAGTATTTGGACCATCATCCACTGGAAGGAAAACGACAAGATTTCCAACTACATTTCCGTTGCCTTTTTAGTACTCGTCGGACTGTCACTCTTCGGACTCTAATTCTGCAGCTATGAGCACCAAGGAATTCTTCAAAAATCCATATTACAAGTGGGGATGCATAGGCCTCATATTGTTTGCATTCAACATGCTGCCAATTCCCATTAAGAAGTGGATTATAATAGTGTTTCTGATACTTTCGCCAATAATACCAATCTGGGGATTGTTGAGATGGAAAAAGAACAGCAGACTGTTGAATTACGAATGGATAGCTACATTGGTTATTATCATTATTATCTGGGTCTTACTTTTGATTTTTATGGGTCCCAAACTATTCGAGTAACTTAGAATGAAGGAATATCTGAAGGAAATAGAAATATCCGGCGTTATCCTCATGTTTATTGGATGCATCATGCACCGATTCTGGAGTTTGCCTGTAGGTATTTGGGCCTGTAGTATTGGTATATTATTGTGGCTCGTAGTTGTGATTTACAAGGCTTTTCACTGGAAAGAGTATCAGCATGAGAACCGCATGAATATCTTCATCATGCTTTGCGTGATAGCATTATTGTGGTTTTTAATCATTCGAATGAGATGACCATCAAGGAAGCACAGGAATTGGTAGACCGCTGGATTAAGGAATACGGCGTGCGCTACTTCTCAGAACTGACGAATATGACGGTTCTGACAGAGGAAGTGGGCGAACTGGCGAGAATCATGGCCCGCAGATATGGCGATCAGTCGTGGAAGGCAGAAGATCCACGTGGCGAAGACAACGGCAAAGCGGCTTTAGGCGAAGAGATGGCCGATGTGCTTTGGGTGCTGCTATGTCTGGCTAATCAGACAGGCGTAGACCTCACTCAAGAGCTCGAAAAGAGCATCGAAAAGAAGACCCAGCGCGATGCCCTACGCCACATCCACAACAAGAAATTAATGGCATAGAATCATTATTATTAACTCTAAAATAAAACATTATGGCAGAACATCATCATCACCACGAGATGCCCCAGAAGAGCAAGATTGAAGAGGCTCTGGGCAAGTACAACCTCGACATCACTGACGAGGAAGTGAAGGAAGCAGTGAAGAAAATCATTGCTGAGAAAGTACACGAGAACGATACACTCGAAGTAAAGAAATTCCTGATGGGTAGCGTGGAACTCACCACCCTGAAGACCACCGATTCTGATGAGAGTGTACTGGCTTTTACTGAGCGTGTGAACCAGTTTGAGGAGGCCTACCCTGACCTACCCCATGTGGCCACGATTTGCGTTTATCCTCGCTTTGCTAAGGTTGTTTCTGAAACCCTCGAAGTAGAAGGTGTGGAAGTGGCCTGCGTATCAGGCAGTTTCCCGTCGTCTCAGGCCTTAATTGAGGTAAAGACGATAGAGACTGGGCTGGCCGTAAAAGACGGCGCTACAGAGATCGATATGGTGCTCAGCGTGGGCGCATTCTTATCAGGCGACTACGAGACCTGTGCAGATGAAATCCAGCAGATGAAGGAAGCTTGTGGCGATAAGAAGATGAAGGTGATCCTGGAGACTGGTTGTCTGAAAACTGCTGCAAACATCAAGACTGCTTCAATTATCTCAATGTATGCAGGCGCTGACTATATCAAAACCTCTACGGGTAAACTTGAGCCCGCAGCAACGCCAGAGGCTGCTTACGTCATGTGTCAGGCCATCAAGGAATACTACGATGAAACGGGCATACAGATTGGTTTTAAGCCCGCTGGCGGCCTTAACAGCGTGATGGATGCACTTATCTACTATACCATTGTGAAAGAGGTTCTAGGCGAGAAATGGCTCACGAATCAGTGGTTCCGCATGGGTACTTCTCGCTTAGCAAATCTGCTGTTAAGTGAAGTGATTGGTAAAGAAACTAAGTTCTTCTAACATTACAACTGTGTCCACGAATCATTTTGCATTCGTGGACACAATAAACAATATCATAAGGGGCTTTGAATGAGAAGGTGGAAACGGATATTTTACACTTTATCTAAACCCCTAAAGTTTGCGTTGGATGACGTATTCGAGATAGGCGGAGAAGGCGTCCTTCAGTTCAGGTTTCACGTTTTCATCGATATATTTCTGAGCCTCTTTTGCAAACTCCTCCATCTTCCGCTCAGCATATTCAATACCTCCGTTCTGTTTGGTAAACTCCACTAACACAGCTATTTCATCAGGATTGATCGTGCCAGCCTTCACCTTTTTGGCTAAGGTCTGCATAGCAGGCATATCCGTATGATTCAGCGCATAGATGACAGGCAACGTCAGCTTTCCTTCCGTCATATCATTACCTGTCGGCTTACCTATTTCTTTCGAATCATAGTAGTCAAAGATATCATCACGAATCTGGAAAATCATACCAATATTATGTCCGAACTTTTTGGCGTTCTCTATATCCTCTTCAGAGGCATTGGTAGAAATAGCACCAAGAGCGGCACATGACTCAAACAATACAGCCGTTTTCTGGTTAATCACCTGATAATAAACATCTTCTGAAATCACCTGATTCGAAATATTCGACAATTGCAGGATTTCACCAGCTGCAAGTGTTCGTCCTAGTTCAGCTAAATGTTGTACGATTCTATGATTATTCGAAAGAGCCACACGAAGCAAAGCTGTTGAGAGGATATAATCACCCACGAGCACAGCCACCTTATTATCATATGAAGCATTCACCGAGGGCTGACCTCTGCGCTCACTGCTCTCATCCACCACATCATCGTGAACGAGACTGGCTGTATGCAGCAACTCTAGTCCGAGAGCTGCATTCTGGGTGACATCCGACACCACACCATAGTTCTTAGCAGACAACAGAATCAGCATCGGACGCATACGCTTCCCACCCCTCTGACGGATATGGGAAAGCACCTGTTCCAATAGCCCATCACCTTGCGACAAACACTCATTGAACAACGTCACAAAGTTGTTCATCTCGCCCTCAATGGGCTTGCGTATGACTGACAAATAATCCATCTAACACAGAATTTCGATACAAAAATAGTAAAAATCGTTGGAATTCGAAGAATTTTAAGTAATTTTACACCGAAAATTAAGAAAGTTATGCAGAAATTATTTCTTTTAGACGCGTATGCGCTCATTTATCGCAGTTATTATGCGTTCATCAAAAACCCGCGAATCAACTCGAAAGGTCTGAACACAAGTGCCATAATGGGCTTCCTGAATACCCTCAACGAGGTGCTCACCAAGGAAAAGCCCACCCATATCGGTGTGGCCTTTGATCCTCATGGCCCAACTTTCCGCAGCGAGGCTTTTCCTGAGTATAAGGCCCAACGTGAAGAGACGCCAGAGGATATACGCAAGGCCGTGCCTATCATCAAGGATCTGTTAAAGGCTTACCGTATTCCTATCCTGCAAGTGGATGGTTTTGAGGCTGATGATGTCATCGGAACTTTGGCAAAAAAGGCCGGTTCCAACGGTATCGAGACCTATATGCTGACCCCAGATAAAGACTACGGACAGCTGGTTAGCGACAACGTGAAGATCTTCCGTCCTCGTCATGGAGGTGGTTATGAGACGATGGGACCCAAGGAAGTCTGCGAAAAATATGGCATTCCATCGACAGAATCTGTGATTGATCTGCTGGCGCTGATGGGTGATTCGGCTGATAACTTCCCTGGGTGTCCTGGTGTGGGTGAGAAGACTGCTGTGAAACTCATCAATGACTTTGGTTCCATCGAAGGATTGGTGGCTCGTTCGTCAGAAATTAAAGGCAAGCTTCGCGAAAAAGTGGAGGAACATGTTGAGGATATCAAGATGAGTTACTTCCTCGCGACCATCAAAACCGATGTGCCCATCGAGCTCGATATGGAAAGTTTGAAACTTGTCGACCCCGATGAGAAAGAATTGGGTCGTCTGCTCTCTGAATTGGAGATGAAGTCGTTCGCAGACCGAGTTCTTAAAAAAAGCCAAAAACCGCAAATTCCCGTTAACGGTCAACTCGATCTCTTTGCAGAATTTCCTGCCGACGGGACGAATTTGAGCGAAAATTCGAGTTTTGAGAGCCTAAAAACGGTGGCTCACGATTACAAACTCGTTGAAAATGAGGAAGATTTGCATAAACTTCATGATTATTTCTTGACAAATGAAATTCTCAGTCTAGACACAGAAACCACATCGACCTCAGCAATTGATGCAGAATTGGTAGGTTTGAGCTTCGCAGTGAAGGAATTTGAGGCCTTCTACGTGCCGATTCCGGCAAATCGTGAAGAAGCGTTGCGAATTGTTAATATCTTTAAAGATGTCTACGAGAACGAGCAAATCTTGAAAATCGGCCAGAATTTGAAGTACGACCTTGAAGTGCTTCGCAACTATGACATCCATCTCGCTGGTCCGATGTGGGACACAATGATCGCCCACTACCTCATCCAACCCGAACTGCATCACAACATGGACTATATGGCTGAGATCTATCTGAACTATCAGACCATCCATATTGATGAGCTTATTGGTCCAAAAGGCAAGAACCAGAAATCAATGCGTGACCTCCTACCCTCTCAGGTCTACGAATATGCTGCTGAGGATGCAGACGTCACTCTGCGCCTGAAGAACAAGCTGGAGCCAGAACTGAAGAAGTTCGAGTGCGAAAAACTATTCTATGACATCGAGATGCCGTTGATGCCTGTGCTTGCTGAAATGGAAATGAATGGTGTTTGTCTTGATACTGAATCGCTGAAAGAAACGTCAAAGGTTTTCACAGACCGCATGAATGAACTTGAACGTCGCATTTATGAACTCGCGGGCGTACCATTTAATATTGCTTCACCCAAGCAAGTGGGTGAGATTCTCTTCGACAAACTCAAAATCGTTGAGAAGGCAAAGAAGACCAAAACAGGCCAGTACGTCACCTCAGAAGAAGTGCTTCAGCAACTACGCAATAAGCATGAGATTGTGGCAGACATCTTGGAACACAGAGGTTTAAAGAAGCTTATCGGCACCTATATCGATGCATTGCCTAAGCTGATTAATCCTCGTACAGGACATATTCATACTTCGTTCAATCAGACCATCACGGCCACAGGTCGTCTGAGTTCTTCAGATCCCAATCTTCAGAACATTCCCATCAAAGGTGAGGACGGAAAAGAAATCCGTAAGGCCTTTATCCCAGAGTCTGGTTGTCTGTTCTTTTCAGCAGACTATTCCCAGATTGAATTGCGAGTGATGGCTCATCTCTCGCAGGATCCTCAGATGATAGAAGTCTTCAAGGAAGGCAAGGATCTTCATGCAGCCACAGCAGCGAATATCTATAAGAAACCTATCGAAGAAGTGACGCGCGATGAGCGCACCAAGTCGAAACGAGCCAACTTCGGTATCATCTATGGCATTACCGTCTTTGGTCTCGCAGAGCGTCTGGATATTCCTCGCGATGAAGCAAAAATGCTGATTGATGGTTACTTTGCCACCTTCCCACAAGTACACGATTACATGGAGAAATCGAAGGAAGTAGCACGTCAAAAGGGCTACGTCACTACCCTATTCGGACGTCGTCGCTATCTACCGGATATCAACTCCCACAACGCCACTGTTCGTGGTTTTGCCGAGCGCAATGCCATCAATGCCCCTATTCAGGGTACAGCTGCTGATATCATCAAGGTAGCAATGATTCATATCCACGAACGCTTCAAAAAAGAGGGTATCAGAAGCAAGATGATTCTTCAGGTACACGACGAACTTAACTTCAGCGTCTATCCAGAAGAAAAAGAAAAAGTGGAAGCCATCGTCATCGAAGAGATGCAGAAGGCCTTCCCCTTAAGTGTCCCCCTTGTAGCAGATTCCGGCTTTGGAGAAAACTGGCTCGAAGCCCATTAAACAATAAAGGTCAGGCGTTAAAACCTGACCTTTTTGATTATATTTCATTAATGCCGCCTGTCATGTTATGATGCAGATCTTTCTTTTCCGGATGGCCTGCGTAATTGAGGCCTCCAACACCTGTGACACGTCCATCGATATAGTCAGAAGCGTAGCAATCGATACCCCCTACTCCACTCACTTTTGCCTTCACATTGCGAGCCTTCATTTCTTTAGCGTGAATGCCGCCTACGCCAGAACAAGAATATTCAGCCTCATCCGTCTGTCCATCGATATTGATACTGCCAACGCCAGTACAGGAAACATCGATCTTCTGAGCGTTGATATGGTTCATTTCGAACGAGCCTACGCCAGAATTGATGACCTGGAATTTATCGGTATTCAGACTATCGAGATGGATATCAGCAGCACCAGAGTTTTTCACTTCACGGAGGTTAGGTGTATAGATAATAATCACCACGTCGTTCGCACTCATATTCACGCTCTTCTTAGTGTAATTGATATTTAACTTGCCGTCTTTGTTCTCGAACTCAAAGTATTCAATGTAGTTCTCAGGGGCAGAGAGCGTCACGCGACTTTGATCGCTCTGTACCAACTGAATCGTTCCCACCACATGGTTGTCGACCTTATCAAAAGCGGCCTGCGGATACTTCGCCTTGACGATATTCTCACTGGGTTCAACAATATCACCACCTTCACCGACCTTTACGTTACATCCATTTACAGAAAGCAACACAGCCAACAACGATAATAACAAATAAGTCTTCATATTCTTTCTCTTTTTTGGTTTCACTTTGTCTGTTTGACGCACAAACGATGCAAAAAGTTGCATAGATTAGAAATTATTTCGTAACTTTGCACCCGAAATAAACGTTTATAGAAGAAAATGGCATTAAAATGTGGTATTGTAGGACTGCCGAATGTGGGCAAGTCCACCTTGTTTAATTGTTTGTCGAGTGCGAAGGCACAGGCAGCAAATTTTCCGTTTTGTACGATTGAGCCCAATGTGGGTGTGATTACCGTACCTGATGAGCGTCTGACGAAACTCGCAGAGCTGGTACATCCTGGACGTATCGTGCCTGCTACTTGTGAAATCGTTGATATCGCAGGCCTTGTGAAGGGCGCTTCAAAGGGCGAGGGCTTGGGCAATAAGTTCTTGGGAAATATCCGTGAGACGGATGCAATTATCCATGTGTTGCGCTGTTTCGAGGACGAGAATATCACCCACGTGGATGGTACCATCGATCCCATCCGCGACAAGGAAATCATCGATACGGAGCTGCAGCTGAAAGACCTCGAGACCATCGAAAGCCGTCTGGCCAAGACAGAGAAAGCCGCTGCTGCTGGTAATAAGGATGCGAAGATAGAAGTGACGGTCTTGAAGGCCTATAAAGAGGTGTTGGAGCAGGGTAAGAACGCCCGTATAGTGGAGTTCGAGAGCAAAGACGAGCAGGATTGTGCCCGCAATCTTTTCCTGCTGACGTCGAAGCCTGTGCTTTATGTCTGCAACGTGGGCGAGGCCGATGCCAAAGACGGTAACGACTTCACTAAGAAAGTAGAGGCACTGGCCAAGGAAGAAGGTGCTGAAACGATGATCATCGCTGCCAAGACAGAAGAGGATATCGCAGAACTCGAGAGCTATGAGGATAAGCAGATGTTCCTGGAGGAATTGGGTCTCGAAGAGAGTGGCGTGAATCGCCTTATCAAGAAGGCTTACGCCCTGCTGAACCTTGAGACGTTCATCACCGCTGGTGAGATGGAGGTGAAGGCCTGGACGTATAAGAAAGGCTGGAAGGCGCCTCAGTGTGCTGGTGTCATCCACACCGACTTCGAAAAGGGCTTTATCCGTGCAGAGGTCATCAAGTACGATGACTATATCCAATACGGCTCCGAAGCAGCTGTCCGCGAGGCAGGAAAACTCGCTGTCGAAGGCAAGGACTACATTGTACAGGACGGTGATATCATGCACTTTAGATTCAACGTATAAGCTATGATGAACCTGCTGAATTTTATCGTCTGGAATCCGGACCTTGAGGCCTTTCATCTGGGGCCGATAACGGTAAGGTGGTACGGTCTGATGTGGATCATCGGACTGGCACTCGCCTATCTCGTGGTGAAGCGACTCTACAAAGAACAGAAGATCAAAGATGAGTATTTCGATCCCCTCTTTATCTACTGCTTCTTAGGTATCCTGATTGGTGCCCGCTTGGGGCATTGTCTTTTCTATCAGCCACAGGATTACCTGACCTCACTGAAAGGCTTCATTGAGATGTTGCTGCCCATTCATTTCCTGCCCGATGGCGGCTGGAAACTCACAGGTTATGCAGGTCTCGCCTCGCATGGTGGAACCTTAGGTCTGATGATTGCTCTCTGGCTCTATGTCCGCAAGACGAAACTCAGCATCTGGACGGTACTCGATAATATCGCCATCGCTACAGGAACAACGGCCTGTTTTATCCGCTTGGGCAACCTCATGAACTCTGAGATTATCGGTAAGATTACAGACGTTCCCTGGGCCTTTATCTTCGAGAAGGTTGATTCGATGCCCCGCCATCCTGGCCAGCTCTATGAGGCCATCGCCTATGCCCTACTCTTTTTTATCATGTGGGCGCTGCATAAGAAGATGCCTGAGAAGATCGGCACTGGCTGGTATTTCGGCTTCTGCCTGACCTATATTTTCACCTTCCGCTTCATCATCGAGTACACCAAGGAGATCCAAGAAGCCTTTGAGGCCTCTCTCCCACTCGACATGGGACAGATACTCTCGATACCATTTATCATCATTGGCGTCTATTGTATGATAAGAGCCAAAAAAGTAAAACAATAAGGTATAAATAACATGAAAAGAACGATTTTATCCGTTATTTTTGCAGCCCTGACGATGGGCGCAGTAGCACAAAGTACAGACAGTATCAGCATTAAAAACGACACTACAGGAACAAAGAAGATTTTTAGTGAGATTGCTAAGACATCTCCTCAGTTCCCTGGGGGTGAGAAAGCGCTGAAGCATTTTTTCGATAAGAACGTACAGTATCCTGATGCTGCGCAGGACTACGACGTAGAGGGACAAGTGATCATGACGTTCTTCGTCAACGAAGACGGCTCATTATCAGACATTTCCGCCCACGACTGCAAGATTAACCGCTTCAATACGACTAGGTTCTCGCAGGAGACGGAATCCAAGCAGAAAGAGCTGAAGGAGCAATTCGCCAAACTCTTCGCCAAGGAGGCCTACCGCGTCATCAAAAAGATGCCAAAATGGACTCCTGGCAAACTTAATGGAAAAATCGTGCGGACGAAATATAACCTCCCCATCAACTTCGTCGATCCCAACAAATAATGACATGCTCGCTCAAACGTAAATCGAGTAAAGATGGCAAAGAAAGACGGGGAGCTTACCCCGATGATGAAGCAGTTCTTCGACCTGAAGGCGAAGCATCCTGATGCGGTGCTGTTGTTCCGTTGTGGCGACTTCTACGAAACCTATTGCGAGGATGCCGTAACGGCTGCGAAGATTCTGGGTATCACGCTGACACACAGGAACAATGGTTATAACAAAGGCGACGAGATGGCAGGATTCCCCCATCACGCCCTTGATACCTATCTGCCAAAACTCGTAAGAGCTGGTAAACGTGTGGCCATCTGCGACCAGCTCGAAGACCCCAAACTCACAAAGAAACTCGTTAAGCGAGGCATCACAGAACTAGTAACGCCTGGTGTCGCCCTCTCAGACAATGTTCTGAACTATAAGGAGAACAACTTCCTGGCTGCTGTGCATTTTGGTAAAGTGGCTTGTGGTGTGGCCTTTCTTGATATCTCTACAGGAGAGTTCCTGACGGGTGAAGGAACTGTCGATTATGTAGAGAAGCTATTGGCGAATTTCTCGCCTAAGGAGGTGCTCTTTGAGCGAGGCAAGAAGCAACAGTTTGAGCAGAAGTTTGGCAATAAGTTCTTTACCTTCGAACTCGATGATTGGGTATTTACAGACCAAACAGCTAGGCAGAAATTGCTGAAGCATTTCCATGTGAAGAATCTCAAGGGCTTTGGTGTCGACCATCTACAGAACGGTGTCATTGCTTCTGGAGCGATCTTGCAATACCTCGAACAGACGCAGCATACGCAGATAGGACATATCACCTCAATCTCTCGTATCGAAGAAGACAGGTACGTGCGACTGGATAAGTTCACGATTCGCAGTCTAGAGCTGATTCATCCGATGCAGGATGATGGCAAGTCTTTATTGGATGTCATCGACAAAACGGTAAGTCCGATGGGAGGTCGTCTGCTGCGTCGCTGGCTGGTCTTTCCGCTGAAGGACGAGAAGCCCATCAACGAGCGCTTGGACATTGTGGAGTATTACTATCGCGAGCCCGATTTCCGTCAGTGCATCGATGAGCAGATTCATCGCATTGGCGATTTGGAACGTATCATCTCGAAGGTGGCTGTAGGGCGCGTATCGCCTCGTGAAGTGGTGCAATTAAAGACCGCCCTTCAGGCTATTCAGCCCATCAAGACGGCCTGTCTTTATGCAGACAACGAGGCCTTGAAGCGGGTAGGGGAGCAGTTGAATCTTTGTGAGTCTTTGCGCGACAGAATTGAGAAGGAAATCCAGAATGATCCGCCACAGTTGGTAGCCAAGGGAGGCGTGATTCGCGATGGCGTGAATGCAGAACTCGATGAGTTACGCAGCATTGCCTATAGCGGAAAGGATTATCTGCTGAAAATTCAGGAGCGTGAGGCTGCAGAGACAGGTATTTCTTCGCTGAAAATCGGCTATAACAACGTGTTTGGCTATTACCTTGAAGTGCGCAATACCTATAAGGACCAGGTGCCAGCAGAGTGGGTGCGCAAGCAGACGCTGGCTCAGGCAGAGCGTTATATCACGCAGGAGCTGAAGGAGTACGAAGAGAAGATCTTAGGCGCTGAGGATAAGATTTTGTCATTGGAGGCTAAGCTTTTCAACGACCTGATTCTGGGTATGCAGGAGTATATCCCACAGATACAGATCAACGCGAACATCATTGCCCATCTCGATTGCTTACTGAGCTTTGCGAAGGCAGCTGAGGAGAATATGTATGTGCGACCTGTGATTGACTCTACGGAGGTTATCGATATCAAGCAGGGTAGGCATCCCGTCATCGAAAAGGAACTGCCTTTGGGCGAGCGTTATGTACCCAATGATATCCTGCTTGATAATGAGCGTCAGCAGATCATCATTATTACAGGTCCGAATATGGCTGGTAAATCGGCGCTGCTGCGTCAAACGGCATTGATAGTACTACTGGCGCAAATAGGTTGTTTCGTGCCCGCAGAGGCTGCGAAAATCGGTTTGGTGGATAAAATATTCACTCGTGTGGGAGCCAGCGATAATATTTCTTTGGGAGAATCCACGTTTATGGTAGAGATGACGGAAGCCTCGAACATTCTTAATAATGTGTCTTCTCGTTCGCTGGTGCTCTTTGATGAATTAGGTCGAGGAACCAGCACTTATGATGGTATTTCTATCGCTTGGGCTATTGTGGAATATCTCCATGAGAATGCTAAAGGCCATCCTCGTACGCTCTTTGCGACGCACTATCACGAACTTAACGAGATGGAGAAGAACTTCTCTCGTATCAAAAACTATAACGTCTCAGTAAAGGAGGTTGATGGTAAGGTGATCTTCCTGCGCAAGTTAGAGCGGGGTGGGAGTGAGCACTCGTTTGGTATCCATGTGGCAGAGATTGCTGGTATGCCTCGCTCGATAGTGAAGCGCGCTAATGTGATTTTAAAGCAGCTGGAGGCCGAGAATGCTTCTGTAGGCAGCGTAGGTAAGCCCACAGCAGAAATCGCAGCCTCTCGCGAAGGTATGCAGCTCTCGTTCTTCCAGCTCGACGACCCCGTGCTTTGTCAGGTTCGCGATGAAATCCTTGGCCTCGATGTGAACAATCTCACGCCTCTCGAAGCTCTCAATAAGCTTAACGATATCAAGAAAATTGTCTCTGGCAAATAGGAATCCAAAAAACCATCATAACATCATAAAATCAGAGCCTCCCTGCGATCTGCACGGAGGCTCTGATTTGTATTGAGGGAAGAATGATTACTTCTGAATCATCTTCTGGCCGTTCTTGATGACAACGCCCTTATAGTTAGCGTCAACACGCTGACCAGCGAGGTTGTAGATATAACCATTGTCAGCCTTTGCAGTCTTGACTGCCTTAATAGCAGTTTCGCCAGCAGCAATCTCAATCTTGTAAATGTGGCAGCCGTTGGTGTTAGCAACCACAACATCGCCAGAATTCTCAATTGTCCATGAGTGGCTCTCCTTGGCCTTCGGGGTAAAGGCATCGCCAATCTGATTACCATCCTGCATCAGCTTCACACCACGACCATCAGTAATCTTATGAGATTCAACCTCCATCGTAATGGTAGATCCAGCTGCTACATTAGGAATAGTAAACTTGCGATCCTTACCACCTACCCAGAGGTAAGAACCTCCAGCATATGGACCAAAATCTTTAGATGCGTCTGCCACAGAATAATTCACAGCAATAGCAATATTACGTGAAGTTGCAGTAGCATCCTCAGTAAACAATAAGCCCTTCAGCTCCTCAATCACTACTCCGTTTGCTGTCAGAGCACCGTCAGCGGGTGCTGCTTCCAACTGGAGCCAGAAGCAGTTGTCCTTAGAGGCCTCTGTAGGATCGGCACCAGCCTCAGCGTCGGCCTTCTTCTCTACATCGCTCCAACCAGAGGTCTTGCTGGCAGCAGCATCAGCCTTCAGGTTAGCAACGGTGGCAGCACTCCACTGTGTGAAGTCCCAAACCTTAGCGCCTTCAGCAGCAGCTGATGTGACAGAGATAAGATAGCAATTGGTAAGCTCTGGAGTCATCTCACCATTCTTCACATATTTCTGAAGTTTACCGCGAACGACAACCTCGTCACCTTCCTTAATACGATTGATGGTTTCTTCGGTGAAGGAAGCATTCTCAAAGTCCTTAGCACGGAACACTGTCAATGTAGTGGCTCCACCCTTCTCATCAGCGATAGCGAAGTTCACATTGCCATAAAGAGAACCGTCTGCCTTGCGCTGGAAATCAGGAGTACCAACAACGAAGCCCTTAACCTCATATTCTTCTGCTGTTGTCTTGCCATCCTCCAAACCATTGATGATATCAAGAGCAGCAGCAATAGTCAGTGACTTAATCTGAGGATCTGGTGTTTCGCCACCACCCTCATTCTTTGTTACGCCATTCAGAGAATAGATATAAGCTTTTCCTTGTGCTGTTTCTGGCGTGCCATTGTAGTTTGTCAACTTTCCACAGACAATAACTTCATCACCAACTTTGATTTGTGTGTTGCCCTCAGCCCATTTTTGATTCTCCAAATACAGGGCTCTGTATACATAGAAAGTAAAGTCTGTATTTCCGTCTAAAGAAATAAAGAATGTTGCATTTCCAAACTGTGCTCCAAATGGTTCTTCGATAGAGGCAATCTTACCCTTGATGAAATATTCCTCATCAGTAACCTCTTTATTATCGAGTGTTCCTGCCAAAATATTAGCCAGATTTGGTGACAAAGGATTTGCGAGAATGCCATAGCCGCCTTGCTCATCGTCTAACAACATCTTCAGCATAGACTTGATGACAATCTTTGAAACGCCAATAAATTCCTTCGTCGACTTGAGCGAGAGCGTTGTGCCATCCAATTGTACGTCGGTATAGCCATCTTTCTCTGCGCTAGCCTGAACTGATATTAAAGCTGCCTGAGCATATAATTCATTAGGGAATGTAAGATATGCGGTACAACTTGTACAAATTTTGTTCTCAATGTCAAATACGAACTTACCTGTTACAGGAATCTTAACATTTTCCGTTCCAGAGTCTCCTTGACCTTCAAATTCAAATATCAGCTGGGTGTCGTTTTCAGTAAAAGAGCCTTTTGTAAAGTCAAACTTAGAGAAAATGCTGTCTTCGTTACCAGGATTGTCGTCTGGTGTAGTACCACCTTCACCGTCTGTCGTTACCACAATCTGAGTGATACGAACCTGAGCAGATTCAGCTGTGAACAACACATATTTACTTGTGCCCGTCCAAGTACCTACAGAGCCTTCATAGGTATAACCCTCAGTAGCTCCAAAGCAACCAGGACCATACTTTGTGGTTCCCTCAGCCGTACAAGTGAAGACAATTTTTGAGATGTTTCCAGTAACACCAGCAATAGCTATTGACTGACCTTTGAAAACACGAATCTGGGAATCAGTTACCGTACTTGCTGTTACGGCTACCATTATACCGTCCTTGATTAATTCATAATCGGCACTTTCCGTAGCAGTGAAATCACTGGGAACAATAACAACGTCTCTTGCTGATACTCCGCTGAAAAGCATCATCAGCAAGGCTACAAATGAATAGCGTAAATTTTTAATCATAAGCAATATTTATTTTAAGTTAATAATGTTAGGATAATCAACGGAAAACAGCCCGCCTCGTCGAAAAAGGCGGGCTGTATCTTAGGTTCATCTTATGCGAACGGATTCTCGGTGGGGTAGAAGTCACCCTTTGGGAAGTTGTAGTCAATCTCCTCAACGGGAATACCCATGTACTTCAGCACCTCCCACAGATACTTACCAGCGTGCTCGAACATCACAGCTGCGTGGTGCGGATAGTGCTTCTCAATCAGGACGTGACGATAGAAGCGGCTCATGTTCTTGATACCGAAGATACCAATAGAACCGAATGAGCGTGTAGCCACAGGAATAATCTCACCCTGAGCGATGTAAGCACGGAGCTTGGTATCAGCAGTAGACTGCAGACGATAAACTGTAGCCAAACCTGGCTTCAGGTCACCCTCGAGAGTACCATTCGTTACCTCTACAGGCAGAGCACGGGCCATAATGCGCTGGAAGCACATCTGACAGTTGCAAACCTTAGAAGAAGCAGTATTACCACAGTGGAAGCCCATGAAGATCTCCTTCTCTGTGTAGCTGTCGCACTCGAACTTCTTGCCCTTGATGCTCTCCTCGAACATATCGGTAGGAACAGAGTTGTTGATGTCGAGCAGCGTCACAGCATCCTGAGTGATGCAGGTTCCGATGTACTCAGACAGAGCGCCATAGATATCAACCTCGCAAGCTACGGGGATACCACGACCCGTCAGACGGCTGTTCACATAGCAGGGAACGAAGCCAAACATGGTCTGGAATGCAGGCCAGCACTTGTTGGCCATAGCCACGAACTGACGGCTGCCCTTGTGACCCTCGATCCAGTCAGTCAGCGTCAGCTCATACTGAGCGAGCTTAGGCAGAACAGAAGGAATCTTGTTACCAGTGCCGAGCTCAGCAGCCATATCCTTCACAACGTCGTCGATGCGAGGATCGCCCTGATGCTTCTGGAAAGCCTCGAGCAGGTCGAGCTCTGAGTTCTCCTCGATCTCAACGTCGAGGTCATACAGAGCGCGGATAGGAGCGTTACAAGCCAGGAAGTTGTTAGGACGAGGACCGAAGCTGATGATCTTCAGGTTCTGCAGACCTACGATAGCACGAGCGATAGGCAGGAACTCGTGAATCATCTCAGCACACTGAGCAGCGTCACCAACGGGCTCCTCAGGAATGTAAGCACGAGTCTTGCGCAGGCTCAGAGCCTGGCTGGCGTTCAGCATTCCGCAGTAAGCATCACCACGACCATCAATCAGGTCCTTCTGAGTCTCCTCAGCAGCAGCGATGAACATCGACGGGCCCTTGAACCAGTCAGCAATCATGGTCTCAGAGATCTCAGGACCGAAGTTGCCCAGGTAAACGCACAGAGCGTTACAACCGGCCTTCTGAACGTCCTCGAGAGCCTGCTGAGCGTGGATCTCACTCTCCACGATGCAGATAGGACACTCGTAGATGCCTTCCTTACCAAACTTCTTTTCATACTCGGCGATAACGGCCTTACGACGGTTAACTGCCAGTGACTCAGGGAAACAGTCGCGGCTAACAGCCACGATACCAATCTTAATTACAGGTACATTGTTCATTTTAATCGAATTATTTGTTAGTAATGAATAAATTTCAAGCCACAAAGATACGACTTTCTTTGCAAACCACCAAATTCTTTAGGAAAAATAACATTTAATTCCAATAATCCTTATCAGCGCTTACCCAAATATAGGAGGATTATTTCCACGATTTCCTCCTCAGTATGCTCATCGGCATTCAGCACAATGTCGTAGTTACGGGTATCATAACGTGAGGTGCCAGTATATTTCTTAACATAGTTCTCACGACCCTTATCTACCTCATTGATAATACATTGCGCCTCCTCACGGGTGATGCCACGTCTGTTCACAAGGCGGTTGATACGATTATCCAGACTTGCCTGAATGAGAATGCTCAGATGGTTGGGATGATCGCGGAAAACAAAAAAACCGCTACGCCCAGCGATGACACACGACTCTTCTTCAGCTATCCCCTTCAGGATTTCCGTTTCTGACTGGAAAATGTCATCTGTTATCAAAAAGTCGGGTATCGCATTTTTCGATGAGACAATCTGTGGAGCAGCATAATTGGGCATCATCTTCAGGCTACGCTGGAAATCAGCCCACCAGTTATGTTTCTGTCCTTTCAATCGTTCTATCTCTTCAATAGTCAGGTCATATTTCTCTTGCAATCCCTGTATCAGGGCCTTGTCATAGAAGGCTATACCAAGTGCCTGAGCCAGTTTCTCACCAATAGACCTACCGCCTGAGCCTAGCTCGCGGTTAATAGTAATCACATATTTCTCGTTCAGTTTCATATCCTTAGTTTGATGATTTCTGCAAAGGTAGGAACTTTTTCCCTAATCTCCAAATAATTCTCCGCATTTTCTCTCTTTTTTCCTTTTATCCTTGTTTATTTCAGAAATAATCCTTATCTTTGCCCACAGATTGCAGTATCTGATGGGCGGAGGTGTGACTTAAGATCCCTGACGCTTCAAATCAACATTTAATAATAACATAACTATTACTTAAGATGAAAAGACAAATATCATTATTGCTTTTGGCCTTTATCTCAATAACGTTGTTTGGCCAAAGCAATAGCAAAAGCGAAGGAAAGGCAAAGTCAAAAGCAACGAAGGCAAAAACTGCTCTGAGTAAAGAGGAGAAGAAGGTACAGAAATGGATAGATAGTGGTGAGAAGCTTGAAAATGGTGTCGTCCGCGTCACCCTTCCTGGCAATTATCTGAGTCTACTTAATGATGGAGGAACTATAGCATCTTTAGAGACAAGGTCAATGTTAATATGGAAAGAAGCAAATAGTAAAAACGCATTTTACTATTGTATTCCTTTCGATAACATCTCAGCTTTGTTCCCAAAGGGAATCTTGCCTGAAATAGATAATCCTATGACAAGTGGTAGCGGATGGTTGTACGACGGGAATTTCACACGTGTAAATGACCTATCTTGGTTTGGAAAGGTTGAAAACGGCTTGTTAGAGGGAAAAGGGTATGGATTTACCAAAGGAGAGAAGAACAACTATTTTTTCTGTGGTGAGTTCCACAATGGAATACCCTCCGGAGACTTATATTGCGTCAATCCTAATGGTGAGATGATATATAAAAAACCAAAGGAGTTCAGGGAGTCGCTTGCCACTTCAAATGTAAGGGTATTCCCTTTCAACGACGGATACGCAAGAATCATAGAGAAGACCAGCAAGGGTTATAGTAAATCCTACATAAACATGAGTCTTAAGAAAGTGATGTATCTTGATGGCGCTTTTGTGAAAAGTCTGTTCCAAAATTGTGGAAACACCTTTCAACTCGATGATTTCTCTGATTTCCATAATGGACGGGCAACGATTTCTTTCTTTTATAAATACAAAGATGACAAAGAACCTCGTGGAGTCTTGAAGATGGAGATTGACACAGACCTCGCATTTGCTGGATTCGAGCCAGAAAGTGACGTCGTTGTCTCGGCACTTCTTGACAGGATTATTGACGGCCAGATCAAAACTCTTAACACCACAGACTTGAAAGATCCGAGAACAACCCTTGAAAAACGGGGTATAGACTACGGCGACTATAGATTCTGTACTGACCTTCGCATGGTATTAGGAAAGACCTATGAAGGCAGTAAATATTATGAGACTGGCAGTAGCAACCCTGCTATTATTCAGGCTTTCCCACACCTATGGAAACGGCTTGAGATGATTCATTCATTAGAGGAATTATTTAGGCTTATTTCAGGTCAACTGACGGGTTATCGCAGACTGATGAATGAAGAAGCCAGAAGAGGACATCTTAGAAAATCTGGGATAGACAAAGAATGGATGAATAGGATGATTTCCAAGTTAATGACTAATGTTCGTACACTCTCGTCAGACCCTATTTTCCCAAAAATGTCAATAAGCGGAGTGAAAACTCTGGAAAACGAAATTAACAAGATTGACAAAGAATTCCTTGCTGCCTATAATGATGCAAACAAGGCAAACGACGAAACTTTGGCAAGAAAAGCAGCAGAAAGGCGTGAGGCGGCAGAAAGACGTAGACGTCAATATTCTAGTGGTGGCGGTTGGTCGAGTCGGAACAATAGTTCATCTGATCAGTCATTGTCAGAGGAAAGGTCATCCGATGATGAAACGCCAGAGGAACAAGACATTGAAAACATGGAGATACCATCGTATAAGTTTACGACTGAATGGCAAACAGCAATTTTACGTGATGAAGTGACAAACAAATACGGTGAAAATCAAATTCGTGATATAGAATTCAGTGATGGTACAAAAGCTCAAATCTCACAAGTTGCTGGCGAAGATGGTTACTGGGCTTTTAACAGTAGATTTGGTGGTAAACGCTATAGGACGCTTGAAGATGTTGTTGCTGCAGCATACATAGGAATGAAATACGGTAAGGTGCGGCAGAAAGGACGATGGTAAGACGATAGGGTTTGCCTGTTTCCACGTTTCTTAGTGAAATATCACGTTAATAGGCAACCTTGAAGTAGTTGAGTAAGTCCTTATATTGGTCTTGGGCTGTGAGGCAGGTATCTGTCAAATAGCCGTTTATATGGCCCCGTTCTTTGAGGCCGTGCGCTCAGAAATGCCATATTTCTCTGCAAACTGAATAACTGATATATACCCATATTTCTATCTATCGGCAAGTTTTAGTGCCAATTTCTGTTGCAAAGATACGAATTTTTGCCGATACCGGCAAGAAAAGAGAGATTTATTTCCTGTTATCCTTGCTTGTTCCAGAAATAATCCTTATCTTTGCCCACAATAGCAATGTATAAACCAAAAAGATATTGGCAAAGACTTCAAACAAATGAAAAAGATATTATCAACTCTTTGTATAATATTGGCATGTGCTAATACTGTTATTGCACAGGTTACAATATCTAGGTCAGAACTTGTTGGCACAAAGTGGCAACCTGCTGAAGATTATGGGTGTGAAACATGTTCGGATTGTGAATTCACTAAAGAAGCATTCATTGTGAATGGTGATAGGGGTGGAAGGATCATCCATCCGTATTACTTGTCCAATACGATACCAGCAAAATTTGATTCTAGGAAGGTTGGTGTCAGTACTAAAGGGTGTTATTTTAATGAATACCTCGACGAGAAGCATTTTTGTTGTTGGGCTATCCAGAGTTTCGACAAATCAAAGGGGGAAATGGTTCTAGAACTAAAAAGCGAACCATTTATAGGACCAACGACTAGCACCTACATTAGAATTGATAAAAAGAAGTAGCGTCAATTGTGATATTATAAACTCACAGGGGACGGTCCCCACTGAGTTCATTCCGTCTCAACCTTTCTAACAATTTCAAATGAATAAGAAATATGATTTACTTTGGTTTCTCGAATAAGGATAATCAAAATAGTAAAGAAAGGGATAATTCTTTCTTTGTAAAATTACTTATCTCCGTCCTTTCTTTCTTTATACCTAAAGCAAATCCAGACTTTGAACAACTTTATGAAGACGTTCATCAGTGGTATTTGGAATATGACGAATTAAACAAAGAAACATGTCGTGAAATAGGAATAGACAGTTATAATAGAGTCATTGTTAAAGCACCATATTCGAATAACTACGGTTATTGGGCGGATAATAATATGACAATAGAAAAATATTCTTCTTACTTTGATATAGAGTATATTAGCAAAGAGGATTTTGAATCTATGTGGGCAATAAAAATAGGAAATGCAATCACGGGGCTTTGTGGCAAGGCTCACGAAGGGACAGGAGTCCCCTGGACTCATTGAGAACCGTCCCCACTGAGTTCGATGCAAAGATAGACATTTTCCCTCTAACTACCAAATAATTCCGCAATTCATTGTAAACTTGCAAGAAATGGGCAAAAAACTGCACTTATTCACAGATTCACAATTCACAGTTTTTTTTCTAAGGGGTAGGATGCTTCGAGTATAGATTTTATCTAAATATTTATACATATATTTATATATAATAATTTATATTAACACTCCCCGTGCAAGTCTGGACGGGTAGGGGCTCGAAAAATA
>JAEEGH010011005.1_pt1 | contig 20616 bp, 27 predicted proteins | sample 9134181 | NCBI WGS metagenome assembly JAEEGH01 (sample SAMN16246544, study PRJNA631951) | gut metagenome | biome: gut microbiome; feature: rumen; material: DP-attached | host: Bos | place: Iran: Karaj | collected 2018-10
ATGATTCGGTTCCCCAAGTGAACGTAAGTCCACTGTTCGCAATCGCCTGGCCGGCATAGTATCCGTGACCGGAGTATGCCACCCAATCATTGTTCTCGTACACCCAGAACTTAATCTCGGGTGCGGTCGCAGGAGCAGATTCCGCGTCCGAGGCATCCGCATAAACAGCGGCTGCGAAGACGCAGGTAACCATGATCATTGCGACCATTATCTTAGTCATTTTCATAGGTTTTCACCTTCATCTCTCGTACTCGGTCACAGACCACAGAGAGTAATCGGATTTTATTTTCGCTTTATTTAACACCGACTAAGCATTGGATATAGGCATCCAAATATAGCGGGCAACGACAACAGCAGCGGATGAATCTCTGCGACAATGTTAAATCGCATATAGTTGGCTAATCATTCCAATGTCCAATCAGAAGTATGTTCCGAAGTTGCATGTATCCCGCGACATCTCGACGGGGCCGAACAGGTCCATGACTCCGGATGAACTCCCCGAGATAACGGTGGACGAGAACAATATCTGCAGGTGCCCCTATTGTACGGGAATGTTCATAGTAGACGCAACAATATCACAGAAAGATACATCCCCCATAGGAAGCAGCGATCTCCGCTGCACCAAATGCGGGCACACTTGGAAGAAGAGAGGGGGAACTCCTAAGAAGTGTCCTAAATGCGGATCGTATAGGTGGAACATTGAGGATACCAGGTTCGAATGTCAGAAATGCCATCATGTTTGGACGTCTTCTACCGCTGATGGCCCCCAGAGGTGTCCATCATGCAGGACATACGACTGGCGCACCCCTCCCGCAATCGAGAAACCTGTTACTATCCATCAGCCCCATGAGAACACACTGAGAAGATGGGTATGTGAAAAATACGATGCGGGAATGGGGGTGCTGGACATCGCACAGGACCTCAGACTTCCCGTTCTGAAGGTAATGAATCTGATCAGAGCGTACCGCGAAGTCGAGATGCCCAGGTTCTGATTCCTTCCGGTAAGTACACCCTGTTAGAGGAAAGTTCTCTGGAAGGAACTGAAAACCTGAATGAAAGATCCACATCTCCAATCCATGACCTGCGCATCCGAGGCATCGGAACGAATAGAATAAATAACGCCTAGGTGATGTATTATTGTCCCAATCAGGGGACCCGGCAGAGGGATGTGGCTCCTAAGCGACCTAACTCTGTCAATTCCATTTTACGGATAGACCTTCAACCCTGCACCCTTTACGCGGCCTTTCGGCCCCTTCCTTATGTACGGACGGATGATATTGAAGCAATCGCGATAAAACGACAGCTCAGAATCATTGCCAGAATTCAAGAATGTGAGACGGTGGTAACGTCTCATCACGTATGCGATGCAATCCGCCAACTGTGACATCGCCCTGTATCTCGAATCGACGAAGACGACATCCTCGATGATGTAATCATTCACGATGTGCTCAGTTCCTTCCGTTATCATATTGCGGACCCTGGATTTGATCTTCTCATCGAATTTCGGCTGTATGGAATCCATAAACAATATGCCGAACTGAGGATCAGACCCGTTCCTGGTGAGTTTCTTATTCAGTTTGACATGCGTCATGCACAGCCTCTCGAAAAGAAACTTGTACGCCACATTATCGACGTCTGGGACCCTTCCCTTCAGAAGATCCTTTCTGATAACGGTACAGTTCACAATCGAATCGATATTCTCTAATGTGTTCAGGACATCCTTCAGCAATTGCAAACGTGTGGCCACATCCATTTTGTTGAACAATCCCTTCCGGCTGATGATGTCAGTGGCGTGTATCTCCACGTCCCTGGGATCCATATCCGGAAAATATCTGTGTTTGACCTTGGACAGTTCATCCTCGACATGCTTGTATTCCGATTCGTGGATCGTTATTGCTGCTATAACATATTCATTCTCCGTATCGTTATAGTTGGGCTTACCGGATTCATCCATATACGTTAGGAACAAGCTATCGGATGTGTAATGACGAATACATACTTAATTTAGGCGAAGAACTGCATGAAATGATTGCTGGCATGCAACAATAGTAGTAGATTTCAGGCTGTGCGATTATGGCGTGGATTCAGGATGCGACTGTTTTATAACCGCGTACGGACGTATTCTCAAGTACAGGATGGATAGAATCAGAATAATCAATCCTGCTCAGTTCATAACAGAAAAGAGGTGAGATGATGTACACGGACGCTGAGATAAGACGCATCGGAATGGCCAGCTTGGTGAAGGCATTGGGAAGAGTGGACGCGGAGCGTTTCATCTCCGGTTTCATCAGGGATAGTGGAGACTATACGCTGTCCAGGAAACAGCTTTACGATAATCTCAGCGTAGACGAGGTCTTCGAGAGTGCATCCGCATACATGAAGGAACACCCCCTCAGTCCTGAGACGAGAGCCCGCCTCGAGAAATACATGAACGAATGAGCCGTACCCGCGGTACGGCCACCTGTTCATTTCTACCCGATACTTACCCGACCAGATCGAGTGCCACCATCATGGCCGCTACCCTGGCGGCCCGGGGTGAATTCGCCCCACACAAGAGGAAAACATCTCCATTATGCATATCAGCTTCGTCCATTATTCTTTCGGAAGCATCGATATTGCTACGGGAGAAGTCCCAATGAGGTGGCATATAAATCAAATCGTTCTTCATTACCCACGTGGTGCATCCGACACCACCGTAGGCAGTACTGATTTTCACCTGCTCCATCCCGCTGGCGATCTTACTTGCGGCTGAGCATACTTTGATTCCTTGGTTGTACGAACCCAATGTAAATCCTATATCGATGTCTACAGGACTGATACCCATCTTCAGATACATTTTGCGTCCATTATCCATAAGAAAAACACCTTTCCGATGGATACCTACGAGACCCGCATCCACCATTATCGACAGGAGTCCGCGAAAACTCCCTTCACCGATATAAAGGTAATTGCTAAGTTCTGACCTACTGGCATGGGACCTAGAGCTCAGATATATCAGAGCATAGGCAACATCTGCATCCGTGTAACTGGAATTAACAGTTAAGAGGTCACGGTCAAGGATTAGCATGACTGCTCCGTCCCCCTCCGGCCAATCTTCTGATGCATATTGCAGCGATTATGGTAGTATCGAAAACAGCCGATACACCCGCATGTGCTGACAACGTAGTTCTATTTCCACCGGACATCCTCGTACCTTCCGCCGATCTCCTAGCACGTAGGCCGTCGGGAACCCATGATTGCCTATCGCTATAGATTTCTAAGGCATATTCCGGATAAACGATGTCTTTGGTCACCAGGTAGTCGAAGATATGCGTGATATTAAATGCCATCGTTGGTTATTTTACATACTTTAAGTGTCATAAATTAGCCCTGTAAAACAATTTCTTTATATAAAATATTTAAACAGTTATAAAATTAAGTATAATCAATTAATAATATTTATGGATACTAAAGTAAGTATTTCCCAACTGTTATAACCAAGTATCCCGTTACCCGGAACATGCTCAGGATTCTGACCCCTCCTCCTCGTAGCGGCTCCCTGGGGAACAACGAGGTCATGTTCATACTGGAAACGTTGGAGGAGAGGTTCCGCGACGGCACCCTCATCGGGAGAGGCGATATCGCCGCCATGACCGGCATAAGGGAAGGGGCGGTACGCACCATCCTGCAGAGACTGGAGCGCATGGGGTTCGTGAGAATCTCCAACATGGGTGTGGTGCTGCTCCCTACCGGTTCCGATTTCCTGAAAGCGACGGGCATCACTCTAATGAATCTAGACCATACCTCCTCTGCCATCGGCGAGTATCAGGTGGCCCTGCTGGTCAGAGGGATGGCCGGCATGATTGACAAGGGTGTGGAGCAGAGGGACAGCGGTCTGAAGAGCGGAGGGGACGGATGCACCACCATCATTTGCAGGAAGGGGAAGCTCATCCTCCCGCCCGATTGGGACGTCGAGTCCAACACTCCGGAGCTTGCATCGCAGATCCGGAGGTACAGTATATCCGAGGGGGACATAGTGCTCATCGGCGGCAGCAACACGAACCGTACGATGGCCGCCGCGGCCGCCAACTCGGCGGCCTTGGAGCTCCTTGAAAAGTCACGGTCCAGAAGGACAGCATGACAGTGGGGGATATTGTCCGTTTCAGGACATCCTGACGAAACCGTCATGCACGGACCTGATCTCCATAACCACGTCCTCCAGCGGGATATCGAGAAGCATAGCGATCTCCAGACAGCCTTTGCCCTCGGAATACATAGTCATCGCTTTACGAAGAAGATCGTCGGTAATCTCTTCCGGTTCCGCCCGATCCTCCCTCCAGTACACGGACTTGCATCTGGGACAGTTGACCGGGACACCGACCCCGCGGGGAGTCCAACGGTGTCCGCACCTGAGACATTCCAGATTCTCGCGGGCCGGGGTGTTCCACCTGGCGGACCTGCAGACCGGACATCTCCTGGGCAGGGTCCTCCCCCTGCTCTTCCACACATGCCCGCACTGGAGACACAGACGGTCGGTGAGATGCACTGTTTCCGAATCCTTGCGGAACACCATCCCGCAGCGGGGGCATTTGCAGACCTCATCGGAGGGTTCGCGTTTCATCGGATCACATCGGGAATATGCAGGCTCGGAGTAATAAAGTTGGTCTAAAAAGGCAAAAGGCTAGACATCAGAAATCAAGGCAACTTATACCCCGTATATGGATATAAGTTCCGTAACTTATACCATACAATAAATCAATGAAAAATGAATGATAATCATCTAAAATAATGAGAACAGGACCGACAAGCGGCCTTGGTTCTCATATAAAAGAAAGGCGAGTCCAAAAACAGGAAAGGCCCCAGCAGAGCTGGGTAAAGCGTTTCAGTTAATCCTCGTCTCTTTCCATGTATCGCCAAGGCTCCTCTTAATCGCCTTCTGGCGGTCGAGTCTCGCGTAGTACCTCCTGGTCGTCTCGGGAGAGGCGTGTCTGAGTTGTTCTGATACCGCATTGAGTCTTTCCGGGCAATTGTTCACGGTCAGAGATGCGAATGTGGATCTCATCTCTTTCACCATGAAACTGATACCGCACATGTCCTCGACTTTACCCTTCAGGCCGCGCATACTCTTCTCCGTGTATGGAAGGCCTGTTCCTGGATTGACGAAGAGGTAATCGGACTGTATGCCGTACTCCATCAGCATCTTATCCCTGTCGTCGAGGAAATCCAAGATGTAATGCAGCATATCCACACGGAGGATCGGAATCCATTGAGGATTGCCCCAATTCCCTTCACCCTTGGGATGGCGTATGTAGAAGGCCATCTTGCTGAGATCGAGATCCTCGACCAATGCACCGAGCACTTCCTTCGGACGTGCTGCAGTCGCAAAGGCAAGGGTCAATGCACCTCTGAATGTCTGGCCCGACCATCCACGAAGGTTGTATGTGGTATCGAGGACAAGCTGGAGCTCTTCCGCACACAGGGCATCTATGGGCGTATCACGAGGCTCTTTCGGGAACTTGTATATCGGGTTCTTACGCATCCTCAGAATTACATCGTTCCCGAACAACATCAGGAGACGATTCAGGACCTTGACGTAGTTTGCCTGAGTAGAGGCCTTGAGGTTCCTGTTCTTCATCCAGACGAGGAACTCGCTGATGATCGGTTCATCGAAACGGCGGGGATCCATCGTGGAACAACCGCCGGATTCGTAAAGACCCTCGAAGAACTTCGCGAACAGCCTTAGTTTCCTTTCATCCTCGTAGATAGTGGTCTTCGCGAGACTGATTTCTTGGAAGGCTACGAAATACTTGATGCTCGTGGAGAATGGCTTGCTACCAAGCTTCACCGTCTTCAGATCCGTTTGACGGAGAACGGAATTGGATGCATCAGATAGTAATTTCTTAGTCATGACATCACTCCTTATCTTCCTCGATTCTTGTTAGGTTGTTAGGAGATTCTGCATCCTGGCACATGCTCCTAACAACAGAATCGTCAGAACCATCGTTGTTTGTTGTTAACGATGCCTTTCCATACTTGCGGATGGATTCTTCCGTCCCGTACCTTCCGAGATTGGTCTGGAAAATGATGTCGAATCTTTTCCGGGAGATCAGACTGTGATTGGTGTACCTGTCCCTGTCGAACTTGAACCCCATGTCCTTGATCATATTGGTGACCGTGCGTGTGGAGACCTTACCGTTGGAATTCAGATCCCCGTCTGCGGTCAGCAGGATCTCGTACTCTCTGGCGATGTCGAAAGTCGATACCTCCCCCAGAGTATCGATCGGCTGGGTGTAGACAGGGGTCTCCGACATCCTCCTCTCGATGATGTTGATCATGGACTGGAATGCCCTGGCCAAATCGGTATCGCGTTCATTATCGGTGAGGTCATCCTGGATCTCCACGAAGGCACGTAGTATCGGGATTTCTGACTTCATCATCTTCCCGATTGTGTACATCGTTCCGAGGATGTCGCGGCAGCGGTTGTTGAAGTGAAGGACCGCTGAATCGCAGACAATCCCCTTCGGACTCTGGAGTTCCTCGATCGACTGTTCGTAGATCTCGTCGAAACCGACCCTCTCACGGTTTGCCAACCAAAGGCATCTGATGGTGTACAGCTCATTGCGGATCTCTTCCAGCTCTGCCCTATCCGGAATCATCGGGATGCTGGCATTGGGAACGGACATCATCATCACCGAGATGGAGCGATTGATTACCTCTTCGGGAATCACTCTTCCGCCAGCCTGGTTGATGAAGGCCACGGGGCCGAACACCTGGTATGTCCTTGCTTCGGCGAGGTTGTTCCCGAGTTTCTCCGTCCTCTGAACGGAGTGCCCGCGGACGTTCCCGTTCTTGAGGACCTTCTTTATCCCGTTCTGGGCCGAAGCATCGTAGTCCTGGAATTCATCGAGAAGGGGCGTCACTCCGCAGTTATGGATCATGCGGAACAGCGAGGCCTCCGTCGTATCTCCAGAGAGATTGCCGCGGTAACAGATTTCGGAGAGGATGTCCAGAAGGGTACTCTTTCCGGAATTGGTCGGTCCGCGGATCAATAATCTGGGGGCATACTCGAACATCGGGGTGAAGAAGGTCCCGATTGCGAATGCGGTAATCAATTCAGTATCATGCCAGCCTGACAGGAAAACGTGTCTCGCCAGGTACTGCATGATCCTCTTGGCAACTGCACTGAGACGTTCGGTATAATCGCCAGTATCGAGATTGAAGGGCACTCTTCCCTCAACAGGGTGCAGACACTCCTTTGGGTGGAATTCCGTAGGATATTTCCAGTCAGCAACGTGGTTGATGATGAAGTTCTGTAACTCTTTGCAGATTTCACTGTCGAAGAGGTCCTTCAAATCGTTGAATGGACGAACCTCAGCGATGTTCTTGGCGGGATTGATGTAGATCTCGTTGAAGGACAGGCCCTCTGAAATAGGTTCAATTCTTGGGAGATCGTCGACTCTGGTTCCGTGGAAGCTCATTCACCACCACCCCCTTGGGAGGGATTCGACCCTTCTGGGACGATACTTTCTGTAACGAACATTGTCGTCCGGCAGAGGATCATAGTGATCGATGTACCTCGAAACTCCGTTCTCGAAGTAGGTGAATCCCATCAGAGCACCTCCTCGAGAAGGAGATGCGCAAGGTATCTGCCCGTAAGGGCAGAAACCTTATACTCTCTGATGCATTCAGAAACGTAGAGCGGGGAACTGGGGGCCTCATTCGCCAAAACTGATCCCCCCGTTTTCCGTTTCACGCTTCATCTTCTCCAGAATTGCCTGTTCGACGAAGTCGTTGATCGTTCCGTACTTCCCGTCCTTCACGAGTTGGCGTACTTTCTCCGATAAGGATTCGGACACCTTGCCGCAAAGGACAACTTTTCTCGGCCCCAGTAGTGCTTGTGCGGGCGAGTTGTTTTCTCTTTCGTTCATACTATGCGCTCCAACTTGTTTTTCATTCGATTATCACCTTGTTGTTCTCCGCCAGTGAAATGCCATACCTAACAAAGGCGCGTACAGCATCACTGCGGGAACAATAGTATCCATTTTCGACCAATCTGTCGATAATTCTGACCTCTCTTTCAGAGATCATCGCGGTTATTGATTGATTCTTTTTTATCATATCAAATCCTCGTATATGATATGCACACATATCATATAAAATAATATGGCTGAGGTCTGATATATAATATTTAGAAAATATCATAAAATAGTTTTCAATTATAAATAGTACAATTGTAATAAATTGATAGACTATGTCCGAGAATGAAATTCAGAGTTCCTATTCATCTTCTGCCAGATTATCTGTGGCAGATGCAACTGCCATCGATGAGTTTATAGAGCTCGGATACTACAATTCAAGATCCGCTTTTGTAATCGATGCCATTCGCGATGTCTCCATGAGCATAGTCAGCGATTTAGCAGCAATGTATCCGAACCTCCCTGAAAAAGCGACACTTTTAGAAATTGATCAGCTGCTTAAATCCGCATTACACAAGAAATACATTCTTGGGTCCGGGTATGCATATGCCCCTAGAAAGGTATTGTCCATTATGGTGAGCATTAATGGTAAGTATACCTTCCTCAACTATTCCATAGAAACTATTAGAGATTATCTTGAATTGAAAGACCTCCAAAGTGTAATCACATTTGTGGTGTACTATAAACTGAAAAAAGTGCTCAAATTTATGAATGAGACCGCCGCGATTAAGGATTATCGGGAGAAACTTACCAATGCCTATTTGAAAAAAATACCGGAAGATGAGGCAGAAGAACTCCTTAGAAAAGCAGGTCTGCTCAACGGCACTGAGTAAAAATAATCGATTATTGTAAATCCCAGTTGCATCACATAATGATACTCATAGTGGGGAATGTTAATCAATATTTTTCTTCGAGGTAGAATTCTCCCGTTATGTAGTCGCGTATATCTGTTGTTGGCAAATAACGAACTTCATTACCCAATGCTTCGAAATGCTTAATACCACATTTAATCTTAAATTCCTCTGAAGCACGATTGTTGTCAAGATTGCCTTTTGTCTCAAACACAAAATACAAATGATTCCCGTCAGTTCCATCCATCAAGACTGCCCAGTCAGGATTATAGTCCCCAATTGGGGTAGTTATTCTAAACCATTCAGGCAACTTGACGAATAATTTGACATTCGGCATACTCTCTAATTGAAGAGCGGATTTGAGTTCAATATCACTGTCATATACAGTGTATTCGTATAGTCCTCTCCTCTTCGTTTCAACAAGATTCTTATTCAAATATCCAGTGAGTTCCTCAGACTCGAATAACTCCTGTGCATAAAAATCTCCAATCTTTGTATATTTTATGCCTTTCAGAGCCATAGACCTGACATTCTTGATGATTATTCTTGAGACACCTTCCGTGAACATCTGCGGATTTTTCTTGAAATCATCGAGGTTTACACGATCATCGGTGAGAATCTTAACGATAGCTCTTCTCATGATTAATCTGGAACTCTCTGGAAACCTCTGTTTGTTCGGATACAAATGTGGGTTCAGTGAATAAGAATCTCATGGAGTCTATTTTTCCAAGTTCTTTCCTCAATGAAGCGTATGCGTAGATGGTGAAATAACCGGAGACGACAGAGAGTTTCGATCCTGACTCAATATGAGACTGCAATTCTTCAAAGACCTTTCCCTGAAGTTTGTTGTCAAGTATTTTGGATATCAATTAACCACCGTACGCATTATTCGGTACAAACAATCAAATCCGAACTGTATACGTATCATTCATGTGGATTATTAATAACACGGTGCCCGACACATTCATTTGCGTTCAATAGCCGTTTTTTCCTACAATCTGAACAACCCAATTTGGACCATTCCACGAGGTCGTTAAACTCGTATACTCCCGGTATACAAAGCGATATTTTCTGGTGCAAATTCAAAAACCGTGAAAACGGTTCGAAAACTCATGAAAAACGGGTAATTCGTTATCTATCTGCACTCCGTCTTAGTGTTTTATGAAAATGAGAACATTTTCTGGACACGAAAAAGCACGTATGGGAGTACGCACGAAGGTCCTCTTCGCGTATACTCCCGGGAGAACGACCGAGAAAACGGGACGCCCTTTCGGGACCTATCGGAGGTGCTCCGTATGAAGGTAGCGATCTACGTCCGTGTCTCCACCAGGAAACAGGACGAGACCAACCAGCTCCCCCGCCTCAGGGAGATGGCGAAGAACAGGGGATTCGAAGTCTACCGCGAATACACCGACGAGGCCTCCGCAAAGGATGCCAACCGCCCCGGGTGGAAGGATCTGATGCAGGATGCCTCCGAACACAGGTTCGATGCAATCCTTGTCACGAAGCTCGATAGAGTTATGCGTTCACTAGTGCAGCTGAACATCACCATGGACAATCTCAAAACGTACAACGTGAAGCTCATTTGCGCCGACATGGGAGAAATAGATCCCACGACACCTATGGGCAAGGTGCAGATGCAGATCATCGGAGCCATTGCCGAATGGGAGAGGGAGATCATCGTCCAGAGGACCAAGGAAGGAATCGAGGCAAAGAGGGCGAGGGGAGTACACCTCGGCAGAAAGAAGAGGGACGACATCCCCATCGACACCATCGCAACGCTACGCATGTCCGGAAGCTCGTGGAGATCCATCACCAAGGACCTCAAGATCCCGAAGACCACACTCATGCGCAGGAAGGAGGAGGTGGAAGCTCTCATAGCCAAGAGGTCCGAAAAGGAGGTGTCCGAATGACCGGGGTCCAAAAGGGAGGGGTGGAGAAAACCCCTCAAAAGGATATAAAGAACGATGCGGACCGTAATCGTTCGGTTTCGGACCAGACTGAATGGGAGAAGGATCTCAGAGAACTCAACGACATGTACACCGAATGCCTGTGGTACATGGAAGAAGATAATCCCTATGCAGAGCACATCTACGATCTTCAGACCTATCTCGAATACTGTCTCGACAGGAAAGTCGACGTGATTCCCGAGGGATGGATCCCGAGAAAAGGACACGTTGACAAGCTCGCCTATGCCAAGTGTCTTGAAAGAATCACGGAGCTTCTCTTCACAACCGGACTCCTGAGGGAGCTTCTGGAACTGAACTCAAAGACCGACTTCATCAACGCGGAGGCCTTCGTCGATGAATGAGTATGATGAAGAACCCTCGGAGTGGGATGCCGAGAACAGGAAAAGGATGGGCAAGATCAAACGGGATGTGATCCTGAAGTACTACCAGAAAGTTTTCAGGCCCGGAGCCCTGATGGTCACCTCAGGCCGCAGAGGCGGAGGAAAGACACATTCCGCTATATCCTTCGCACAGATGCTGGTCAACGGCACATACCCGGAACTGGGAAAATGGAGGATTGCCACCAACGTAATCTTCGTCAGGAAGCACAGGGACAGGTTCGTCACGGATTATCCCGAAGGTGTCCATCACATCGTATCCCTGAAGGAGCTCTTCCCCATCGCTGCTGATGTCCTGGAAAAGAACGAGAACCTTCTCCTGATCCTCGACGAGGCCCAGAACTTCCTTCTCGGTGAGCACAATGGTACGCCTACGGTGACATCCATGAAGACCTTCATGGGTATCATCAGGAAGTTCAACATAGCAGTCTGGCTCTTATCACCCGTCACCAAGAACATGGGGCCCGCGTTCAGGAACTTCATCGACGATCCTAATAATCCGGGCAACGTCAGCGTGCTGTGGGATAGGCACGAGGATTTCGCAAGAAGGATCATCAGAGAACACAATCTGAACCTCGACACACGCGACATCATATTCATGAAATACAGCGCCCTGGAACGTGCGGAAGCCACAATCATTCCCAAGCTGTCATGGACGACTCCGCCGGACAAACTGAAGGAGGGAGAGTTCTGTTACGACCACAAGGCCTCGGCGGAATTCTCCGTCGGTGACGGATTCGATTTCAAGGCCTTCATCTCCGCCACCGGGAACGTCTCCAGCTTCGAGATGGTCGATGCCATCAGGAGCTTCTACCGTGACATGAAGGAGACCGGGGAAGAGGAGTCCAGAGGATTCGAGGAGACACTTCTTGCTGCAGCTTCGAGGATCAAGTCGATGGGGCTGACAGACGAGTCGATCTCAAGAGCCTTCGGCATCCCCGTAACTACTCTCAGGAGGAAGGCGGAGGAGTACGGGCTATCCTGGGCTGTCGACAAGTCGGAGAAGAACATCGACCGTTACAAACGTGTTAAAACGGTGGAATGAAAAATTCCACCACCAAAACACACCTCGCGTACGCATATATCTATATCTTAACCTGTAGGATTTTGATAGGTTTTCGTGTTTTCACTGGCGGAAATGGTTGTCCGTTTCAGCCTTTCCGTCGATGGCGATCAGCTCTTCGAAGGATTCGATCCTGCGGTTGATAACCCTGTTGTGGACATATGTCCCATAGTAGAGGGTTGTGAAGTTGATCCTATCGAGATTCAGACAGAAGATCTTCTCCGGATTCTGAACGGTCCCTCCGAGACCGATCATGATGAACACCGGATTCCTGGACTCGTACATCGTCTTCTTGTAGTTCCTGAGCTGATTGTCATTGCACCATGTAATCACGCCCCTGTCCTCGGTGCGTGCCCGGAACTTGACCTCCACCCAGAACTTCCTTCCTGTGGCGATCTCCCTGAAACGAAGATCGGGATAGACCATCGAATGAACGAATCTGCCGTTGGTGTCGTCGTTGGTGGGTGTCCGATGGATGAGCTCGAACTTCTCGGGATCGAACATCCCGATGACGTAATCCTCGAAGTCGTTGCCGAGACGGTACAGGAACCTCTCCTGTTCCTGCCGCCTCCTTTCCTCTTCGAGGCGTCTCTCCCTTTCGATCCGCCTGCGTTCCTGCTCGATACGCCGCTTCTCGCGGCGTTTCTCCAGGAATGCATTGAATGAATCGATAAGATTCCTCAGGAAACCCATATTCACTGTATGATTACCTGATTAGATATTAGTGATGCTGAATAGAGGCCCAGAGAAGGAGTATACACGAATTATCCTCTCGGACGATTGGTTCATCGGACGAGGTTTCATTGGTCTCAGTATCGTCGGTATACAAAGGGGATTTTTCAGTGGTCTGAATAACCTAATTACCTAACAACAAACAACCTCTTTAGGTAATGGTTGTTAGTCATTTTCTGGCTAAGAAAGATAACTCATCGAACCCCTCTTGGGTGTTACGCAAGATAAGTTCCCGTGTTACTTTTGACAGTATAAATAGTTTGAATTTTAAGTTACCTTAAAAATTACGTGCTGGCTAACAAGATAGGCGGACCCGCCGGGATTCGAACCCGGGTCAGAGGCTCCGGAAACCCCGATAATATCCAGGCTATACCACGGGTCCAGTGATCATAAGATGAGAAGGGTTTGGAAGGGAAAAGGTTTAGCCGTCGATGAACCGGCGATCCTGGTGGCCCCTTTTGAGAGGGTGGAGCCGAAATGAAGATTGTGCCTTCCTTACTCTTTCTTGAACTCGGTGTATCCGCACTTTCCGCACGCGACACGGTCGCCGTGGGTAGCCATGAACACTCCGGGTCCGCACTTGGGGCAGACGGGCTTGTCCCTTACGACCTTGTCGCCCTCGACCTTGTATGCGGTGTACTTCGCAGGTGCCTTCTTGGGCGCCGCCGCTTTCTTCGCTGCCATGTTCACTCCTCCGCTGCAGGCTCGGGCTTGTACTCGGGCTTCGCGATTCCGTTCCTCTTGAGGAGGTAGTCGGGCTCGAACTCGAGTGCCGCTTCCTTGGACTCGTACACCTTGACGTATCCGTTGGACTTTCCGTTTCCGTAGACGGACTCGATTGTGTCCAGGACGATGGTGTCCTTCGCTGCCTTAGTCTGCTTTACGATCTCTTCGACGACCGCACCCTTGGAGGGGGTCGCCTCGCCCGCGTGGTCGACGACGAAGTAGATCTCCGTCCTCTTGAACAGCGGGTTCTCTGTCTTCTTGGTTATTTCCATCTTCATTCCAATTCCTCCATCTCTTTCCAGAGTCTTTCGGTCTTGTCCTTGACGGCCGCATCCGTGGTGAGGACCATCATCCCTTTCCCCGGCCATCCGTACACGATGTCCGTGCCTTCGGGGGCGTGGCGGATGCACGGCATCAGAGCCAGATCCTCCTCCCCTTCGACGCGTATCAGCGCGGGGCCGAAGTCTAAAGCGTTTCTCACGGCATCGTCCAGCTCGCGGGTTATGGTGCCCGCGGGGTTGGACACGACCGCCTTCTCCAGTCCCCGTTCCTCGACGAGGACCGCGAATTCGGTCATGTCCCTCCTCTCCGTCCTGCCGTCGTAGATGGCGAGGTCGGGGATGATGCCTTCCTTCCACATCGTCAGCGATACCACGTCGCCGACGGTGATCGTCTTTTTAGCGTTTCTCTTCCTGAGGTCTTCCGTCGTCACGAACGTTCCCAGCGGTTCCTTGAAGAGGTCCCTCTTTCCCTCGGGGACCCTCCATCCGCCGGACATCCGATCAGCGCACCCTCAGGGCGTACTTGCCGTTGGACCTGATGTTCATCTTCGCGGCGATCTCCGATTTCTCGTAGTCGTTGATGATGACATAGCCCTGCCAGTCCCTGGACGTGGGCTCGTTGCAGTAGGGGCACACATCGAGTTCGGTGATGCGGGAGCACTTCCTGCAGGCCCTCAGGATAGGTGCGACCATCAGGCCTCACCTGCCTTCTTGCTGTTGTCCTCGGCGATCCAGTCGATCCTTCCGAGTCCGGGCTGGCGCATGGTCAGGGAGATCTTGCTGTCCTGGACGTTCTTCTCGTTGAGGTCCACTCCGACGATCCTCGCCCTGACGCGGTCTCCGACGGAGAGCGACCTTCCGGTCTCCTTTCCGACGAGCCTCTGGTTCTCCAGGTCGGCGTCCACACGGTCATCCAGCACCTGGCTGACGTGGAGCAGACCGTCGAGCGGTCCGAACTTGATAAACGCACCGAACTTGGTCACCTGGACGACGGTACCCTCCACGAGCTCGTTGTCCTTGATCTTGAAGACGAGCTGGTCGAACGTGACGTTCTGGTATACCGCTCCGTCGCCGTGGACGATGCGTCCGTCGCCTACGCGCTTGACGTTCGTCACGAGCACCGTGACCGATTTGTCCTGCCCAAGTTTGCCCTCGAAGGTCTTCTGGGCGATCCTGCCGATGATGGCGTCGAGATCGTTTCCGAGTTCCGAAGGCGGGATGCGAACAACCCTTTCTGCTTGTGTCTGCATATACATGTTGGACCTTCCTGAATGTGCGAGTTATAGCTATCCTATATTTAATGATGGCGTACCCGCCCTCCTATATTAAAGGGCAGGGGATCGGTCGACGAAGGGGCCGCAGCCCATCATCACTATGGACCCGTCGGCCAGGGTCGGGACGCCGTTGTCGTCGAGATATCCGGGGCCCACCGTCTCGACGGGGTTGACGATGTCCTTCCCGAAGCATGTGCCAGCACGTGCGGAACCGACATCGCATACCAACGTCACTATGACGTCGCACATCGATACCACGGGATCGTCGGAGACCGCGCGGACCTTCCCCATGAGGCATGCGGCGGACACGGAGACCACCTTCAAAGCGTCCACGCCGTCCTTCCTGAGCCTTGCCGCGAGACGTTCCGCCGAGTCCTTCCCGCCGACCTCATTGCACAGTCTGGCACATGTGTTGCAGGTGAAAATCGCGACCCTCTTCCCCCTGAGCTTGTCCCTGAGCTCCGGATAGTCCATGGAACGCCTGACGACCATCATGTCCGTGGCTAATGCGGGGACAGTATATCTATCCACCGAGGCCCCGGGACGCACCGTGCGAGGGGGGGAAGGACGCCCACGGCTCGCGCGTGCGAGCGAAGTCTTTATTACGGGCGCACGGATGGAGGGGACAGTGAGACAATGGAACTAGGCGAATTAATCGAAGTCAAGGACATCAAGGCCAAGAAGGGCATGTCTGTGGACGCCCTCATCAGGATGATGGGAGAATCCGGAGGGTTCACCGCCCAGAAGCTGGCGGACTCCGTCGACATCGTCGAGAAGATGGTCAAGGACAAGGACTGCCTCAAGATCCTATCTTTCCCCGCGTGCATCATGTCCACGGGTACCAGGGGAGTCATCGTCGACATGGTCAAGAACGGACTGGTCGACCTCATCATCACCACCTGCGGTACGCTGGACCACGACCTCTCGAGGACCTGGGCCGCATACTACAAAGGCGACTTCATGATGGACGACGAGGCCCTCAGGGAGCAGTACGAGATCAGCAGGCTGGGCAACGTCCTGGTCCCCGACAAGTGCTACGGAGAGGTCCTGGAGGACAACCTCCTCCCCATCTTCGAGGAGATCTTCGCCGGCGTGGACTCGATGTCCACCCACGAGATCATCGACAAGGTCGGCGCCAGGCTGGACAACGAGGACTCCCTCCTGTACCAGTGCCACAAGCACAACGTTCCCGTCGTGGTCCCCGGGATCACCGACGGGTCCTTCGGCTGCCAGATCTGGATGTACTACCAGTTCCACAGGAAGTTCAGGATCGACCTCTTCGCCGACGAGCAGATGCTCTCCGAGATGACCGACAAGGCCAAGACCACCGGAGGGATCCTAATCGGAGGAGGCATCTCCAAGCACCACGCGATCTGGTGGAACCAGTTCCGCGGGGGACTTGACTACTGCATCTACCTCACCACCGCACAGGAGTTCGACGGCTCTCTCTCCGGAGCCCAGATCCGCGAAGCGGTCTCATGGGGGAAGGTCAAGCCCGAGGCCAAGAAGATGACCGTCGAGGGCGATGCCACCATCTCCCTGCCGATCATATACGCAGCAGTGATGGACAGACTCTGATGAAGAAGGTCGTGATCATCCCCGGCGACGGGGTCGGACCAGAGGTGGTGTCGGCCACCCACAAGGTCCTGAGGGAACTAACCGACGAGATAGAGTTCCTCAGGTTCGATGCCGGCCTGAAGTACTACAAGGAGCAGGGGTACTCCATGTCCCGTGCCCTATTGGACGCCGCCAAGGACTGCGACGCCATACTCCTGGGGACGATCATGGATTCCGACGAGAGGGGATACCGCAACCCCGAGGAGGAGATCAAACGCTTCCTCGGCCTCACCGCACACATACACCGCACCAAGGACGTTGTGCCAGGCCTTGCGGAGAGGGCGGTGGACACCTACGTGATCACCCCCAACGAGATCATCAACCCCATCACCGAGATGGAGGATGTCGACGGGATCACCAGGCACGTCAGGATGCAGTACCACAACAGCAGGACGGTGTTCAACACCGCCGTGACCCTCGCCAGGCAGATGGGGATGAAGAGGATCGCCTGCGTCAACTACACCCCGCTCTTCAAGATGACCAGCACCAGGTACCGCGACGGCTTCCACAACACCCTCTCGAAGAGCGGCATGGACCTCAGCGACATGTACATGGAGGACTTCGCCCCCAGCATCATCAGGGACCACGCCACGTACGACGTCATCACCACCCCGCTGGTCTACAGCCACATGATTAACTCCATCCTCGCCTCCCTCGTGGGAGGCATACACCTGACCGCCATCGAGGACTACGACAGGGAATCCGCCGTCTTCAAGCCCGCCCACGGCCCCATGCCGGAACTGGCGGGGATGGACAGGGTCAACCCCATCGGATCGATGATGGCCGGCTCTATGATGCTCAAGCACTTCGGGATGTTCGAGGAGTCGGAGACCCTGGAGGAGGCCATAGCCTCCGCCTGCAGGAGAGGCTACATGACCCCGGACCTGGGCGGTCAGTCCAGCAGGACGGAGTTCGTCGACCAGGTACTCAGCTTCTGCAGGAAATGATCATCTGGCCGCTCTGTTGGCCATCCTGTGCCTGACGTCCCTGTACTGCTCCACCCACACCCTCGGGTTGAGTATGGCCAGCGCCACAAGTATCTCCAGACGTCCGGCCCACATCATGATGACCATCATGGCCTTCAGGAACGGCGACATCGCGGCGATGTCGACGTCCACCGTACCGAGCGACGTTATCATCGCCAGCACCACCTCGATGCTCTCGACCGACTCCACGCCGCTGAGCATGAAGATCACCACGAACACGCAGATCGTGACCATGAACATGAACACGACGACGGCGCACATGCGGACGTAGTCCCTGGACACCGGCGAACCGTCGACGTAGATCTCGTCGACGGTGTTCGGATGGAGGACGTGGTCGACGGTGTTCCTCAGGTACTTCAGCAGGACGATCATCCTCGACATCTTCACACCTCCGGATGTCGATCCGGACGATGCCCCCACGAACGCTATTGCGAACATGATGATCATGGAGAGCTTGGGCCACGTGTCCATCTCGGGCAGGGTGTACCCGGTGGTGGTCGACGAGGATATGACGGCGAACACGGAATCCAGATAGGTCTCTATCGGGCTGACCTCCGAGTAGGGCTCCACGAGGAAGTACATGACGATGGACATCGCGATGCACCATACCAGGACGCCCATGAACTCGCTGCTCTGCCCGTACACCCCCGGCTTGCGGAGGTAGATGGCCTTGAAGTGCAGGTAGAAGTTCGTACCTCCCAGGAACATGAACACGATCATGATGACCCTGGCGGCGTTGTTCACCTCCATGTCTCCAGATACCAGTCCCCCGGTCGACACCGTGCACAGGGACAGGGACAGCGAATCGAACCCATCCGTCCCGGTGATGATCAGAAGGAGGAACATCACGGCCGTGAGCAGGAGGTAGATGAAGGCGAACTGTATGGCCGCATCCCTCAGCCTGACGGACATGTTGGTGGAACCGGAACCGGACATCTCGTTGCTGACCAGTGTCCTGTTTCCGACCTTCGCCATCGGCAGGATGAGCATGACGATCAAGATGATCATGATCCCTCCGATCCAATTGCTCAGGGACCTGTAGAACATCACGCCGTTGGACCACCTGCCGTAATCGGAGATCGTGCTGCATCCGGCGGTGGTGAATCCGCTGGCGGATTCCATGAGGGCGTCGATTGCGGGCATACCTCCGAGGACGAACGGGATCATCCCGAAACCTATGGATATTATCCAGATGACCGCCAGCATCACCAATACGTTCACGGGGCGCACATAGCCCATCTTGAAACCTATCTGACAGAAAAGACCCAGCACCGAATAGATGAGGAACGATACCAGGAACGGGAACACGGACTCGCCGTACACCAGCGATACGATTATGCAGGGGATCATCGAGGCGGCCAGACCGATGAAGACGATGCCCGCCATCCAGAAGGACGGACTCTCTATCCTCTCGTGCGCCAGGGTGATCATGTATGTGTGCTCCCTGGGTACGTATATGCCACCAAACTTAAAATATCTGTCCGCCGGCGTATCCGGACCGGTTTTTGTTCGACATATGACGTATAGGGATTACGTCATCGTTCGAAAATCACCGAATAGCCGTTGATGCTGTACGAAAATCGAATCGATATCTACGAAATATGATATTCCCAGTTCGAATTATTTTCAAATCGACGACATGTTTTACGAAAAAAACGTATCAAAGCACTAGGGTATGAACAAAGTATATTAAATAAGAACCGACATCCAGCCCTCATGAAAGGTTTCCTTAAACCCGAATCGATTGCAATCATCGGAGCATCCAACGACATCACCAAGATCGGCGGAATGCTCGTAGCGAACCTCAAGAACGCCGGCTTCGACCAGTCCAAGCTGTATCCCATCAACCCCAAGGCGGACGAGATCCAGGGCATCAAGGCCTACAAGAGCGTCACCGAGGTCGGAAAGCCCATAGACCTCGCGGTCATCAGCATCAAGTCCACCTTCGTCATCCCCGAGATGGACAACCTCAAGGCGGCAGGCATCGGATACGCCATCATCCTCACCGCCGGATTCAAGGAGGACAGCCCCGAGGGAGCGGAGCTCGAGAAGCAGCTCGTCGCCAAGGCCAAGGAGTACAACATCAGGATCCTCGGTCCCAACTGCTTCGGTAACATGGACCCCAAGAACAAGGTCAACGTCACCTTCGCCAAGGCCATGCCCAAGGCGGGCAACCTGTCCATCTTCTCCCAGTCGGGAGCCGTCGGTTCCTCGATGCTCGACTGGGCTGTCGACACCGGCGTCGGTATCGCCAAGTTCATCACGTTCGGTAACAAGTGCGACGTCGACGAGGCGGACCTCTTCTCCGCGCTCTCCGAGGACCCCGACACGAAGGTCATCGGAATGTACTGCGAGGGAATCTCCAACGGAAGGCACTTCGTTGACGCCATCAGCGGCATGAAGAACAAGAAGCCCATCGTCATCTTCAAGGCGGGTTCCACCGCCGCCGGAGGAGCCGCGGCATCCTCGCACACCGGTTCGCTGGCGGGATCCGACGCGGTCAACAGCGTCGTGTTCAAGAAGCTCAACATCCACAGGGCGAAGGACCTCGACGACCTGTACGACTCCTACGCCATGTTCCACGCCTTCGACCACATGGACAAGGACAAGATCGGAATCATCACCAACGCCGGAGGGCTCGGTGTCATGTCCGCGGACGCGGCATACAACGCCGAGTACATCGGTGCGGCAAAGCTCACGGACGAGACCATCCAGAGGATCAAGACCGACGTGCCCACCATCGCCGGTGTCACCAACCCCATCGATGTTAGGGGAGACGCGAAG
>JAEEGH010011007.1_pt1 | contig 20613 bp, 22 predicted proteins | sample 9134181 | NCBI WGS metagenome assembly JAEEGH01 (sample SAMN16246544, study PRJNA631951) | gut metagenome | biome: gut microbiome; feature: rumen; material: DP-attached | host: Bos | place: Iran: Karaj | collected 2018-10
TTATCAGCCCTGCTTTACAAATCTTATTTCTTTCTTGCCGTATCTATGGAAGATTTTTTCTGAACCGTCGCTGCTGTAGCCGTTTTTCTTATAGCAGTTTTTGCCGATTTCATTTTCTTCCAGCACCCAGATAACGAATTCTGCAAAGCCATTTTCTTTACCGGCCTTTTCAAAAAACTTTATCATTTCTGTACCGATTCCTGAGCGCAGAAAATTCGGATCATTGTATATAAAATGAAGCTCAAAGGCATCCGGTTTATCTTCATCACCGCATTTACCAAAGCCCATCATTCCCTTGATTACTTTTGTTTTTGGATCTTCATAAACATAAAGCTCAAATATATTGTTCGAAATCCATTCTTTGTAACGTGGAATTCTGTTTTCAACAAGCGTGTCGCGGAACAATATTTCTTCGGCAACAAAGGCTTTATAAGCAAAGCGGGTACTTGAAACTTCAATTTCTGCTATTCTTGCTGCGTCTTCTATTGTGGCTTTTCTAATCATTTTTTGTCCTTCACTTTTAAGATAAGCACATCATACTATTTTTTCACAAAGTTCACCACCCCAACCTTTTTTGATGTAGTGTTTGAATAATTCATTGCGCTTTTCTCCGTTTTTCATAATAGACAAAATCGCTGTCACGCCGGACTTCTGTATATCCGAGTTTCTGATAAAAGGCATTAGGTAGCGAACAAACTCAGTTTCTGCAAGATAATCTTTTTCAGTCCTGTCACCAGTCGCAGAAATCCGCAGCACAAACCTTTTCTCACCATTCTTACTGCAAATAAAAATCTGATTGCGTCCGCCTTCATGGCCTTCAACTTCGTGAAAATCAAAATCCTTAAGAGAAAATAAATTTACTGCCTGTTCAATCGTTTTCAATATTTAACTTCTCCATAAAATCTGTAAGTGCAAACATTACATGGCAAATACAATATGCCCGTTATCAGGGTAGTCATATTCACCGAACATTCTGCCGCTCAATTTATATGCCTGTCCATATCCAACGGGCACATGCTTATACTCAAAAATAACTCTGATTTTGCAATCCGCAATTATTTATCCTTTTGCGCACTTCCGTTTATGCGCCTTAAGCTTTTTTATTGCCCAGTCGTAATGCGCCGAAGTGTTGCACACGCAGAACGAACCGAGCGAAGAAGTACCGGTCCATGGAAAATATTTCGGGGTAAAAAGCTCTTCGTTGGTATAGCCTCCGATAAGCTTCATAACCTGTGCATGGCTTTTTTCAAACATTTCTCTGGCATCTTCAAGACTTGTACTCTGATGGCGGTTCCAGAACATTACGTTCATTGCGCCATGTGTTTTCCACGTATATTCAGGCGGAAGAAACGCAATGCTCTGCTTTTTGTCAGTTACACCGGCATTGTTTTTCGGAAAGTTCAGCAAAAGCTTGTGCCATTCATAAAGATGAATCAGAACATCACGGACGTTTTTATCGCGTGACCAGTGTGCTTCTTTTTTTCCGGCGTCACCAGAAAAATCAAACGGAGTATTCAGCTCCTTTTCAGTCATAGTGTCAATCATCTGCAAAAGCTTTCCGTAGTTTTCTTTTGATGCATTAAGCAGTTCTGTTTTGTTTGTGGGTCTTGGCATATTGTCCTCCTATACGGCAGTCTGCCGTTCGTTCTACAAAAAAGCATAACTCATCCATCAAAGGAAAACCTGTCAAAACTTGCCCGGTTTTGTCCGCCTCAAAGTCCGCCTGAAATTATTTTCAAAACTCACCGCCTAATCACAATACAGTCACGTACTAAGCCGCCGTATTTTTTCATAAAGTCCTGATATTCTTCTTCCTCGGTAATCCAGAAAATTACCCAGGCTTTTTCAATACCAAGATCTTTATATGCCTGCAGACGGTGGTTGCCGTCATTCAGAACAAATTCTCCGCCAGTGTATTCAACAAACATCGGTGCACATTTGTTCACAAAGTCCGGCGTTGCTTCAACTGTCTTTTTCAACTCGCCAAGCTTATGCTCCCACCAGTCTGCATCAACACGGTATTTCATTTCAGGCTCAGGCCCCGAACATCGTTTTAAAAACTTAAGCGGAACCAGAGCCGGGCTGAAATAATATCTGTCTAATAATTTCAAGCCGTCAGAAAAAGGAATATTGCGTCCTTCTTCGTTCAAATACAAATGAATCCAGGCATCAAGCTTTTCTGCTTCTGCATAAGCCTTTGCCGATTCTAAAGTTGCACTGTACTTTAACATAGAAATCTCCTTTTTGCAGTAAACTATTCGTTTAATCGAATCATAAGAAAGACAGTATTTTTCCATAAGATCATCAATAGTTTTACCCGCCTCAAATTCAGCCTTAATGGCAGCATTTCTTCCGCGTATAAACTGCTGATAACCCGAAGTTTCGCCCCACGACTTTTTTCCGTTTCCGGCCGGAATGTAAATAGTCTCCCCTGAAACATAGCGCTGAATCTGTTTCAAAAGAGCTTCTGGAAAAATGTCCTGTGCGTTTCTGTACTTCATATTGCTTCTTATCTCCTACAAAAGAGATTCTATCTCAAGCCAAATGCCGTTTATATACCAAGTTTGATTATAGTCATTCCTTACACATTTACTTAATACGAATTAGTGTATCATAGAGTATTTCCTTTGTATAATGCAGTTACAGGACGGATTAGCTGAAAACTCATTATTTCTTCCAGACAAAACTCCGCAAGTTATTTCGAGTAATTTTGTTTTTCCGATGTTAGACTTCTGACATAAAAAAGCAGACTGAAAAAAAGCCGCTTTTTGAGGAGTCTTTTATGAAAACCGCAATTTTAGGAACAGGCTTTGGAAAAGAACATGCGAAGCTCTTCTGTCAGGAAAAACTGGTTGATGAAATTATTATCTGGGGGCGGAATCCTGAAAAGCTTAAGGAAATCGAAAACGGGCTTGGTGTTAAAACTACTACAGACATGGACAGCATTTTTAACGATGCTTCCATAGAGCTTGTTGATGTTTGTCTTCCGGCAAAGCTTCATGCTGAATATGCCGTAAAAGCCCTTCGTGCCGGTAAGCATGTTTTTGTAGAAATGCCTCTCGCTGACACTGTAGAAAATGGCCGCAAAATTCTTGAAACAGCAAAAGAATGCAAGCGCCGTGTCTTTGTCGATTTGTTTTTGCAGTTTGAATATCCTTACCAGCTTTTGAACCAAATTAAAGAAGACAAAAGATATGGCAAATGCATCAACTTTAATATTAGACGCCAGACACCGCATTGGTGGGGAAACCTTGATTCAAAAAATATCGCTTTGAGTTTAATGCATCACGACATTGATTTTGCCTTACAATTACTTGGTAAACCTGATAAAATGAATGTTGAAGGAAGAGACGTCCGTCCGGAGTGCTCTGCCGTTACAGCACAGATGAGCTGGAAAAATGCTTCGGCAACAGTGTATGGTAATTCTGCGCTGACAAACAGCTGCCCTTTCAGCGTGGGCTTTGAGGCAACCTTTGAAAAAGCATTTATCCGCTATTTTGAAGACGGCTACCAGAATGGAAGGACAGACACAAAGCTTGAAATCTTTAGCGATGAAAAGCAGGAAGAAGTAAAGTTTGAGCCACAGAACTGTTATCAGCTTGTTTGCCATGACGTTGTAGAATCAATTCTGCAAAAGAAACCGTCCAGACTGGATATTGAACACGCCCTGCTTACACTGGAAACAATAATCAGGCTGAATGAAATGCTGTGACTCTAGCTTAAAAGGGAAAAAATGATTGGTTACGAAATACTGCAAAAATCTGTGGATTTTATAGAAGCTCATTTGCTTGATAACATTACTTATGTTGATGTTGCAAAGCAGGTAAACATGTCGCCCTATGAATTTCACAGAACCTTCCGCTTTATTTCCGGTATTACTCCGGGGAGCTACATCAGAAACAGACGGCTTTCTCTTGCCGGGCAGGAACTGCTATACACCGGCATTAAAGTAACTGACCTGGCAATGAAATACTGGTTTGACAGCGCTGACGGATTTACGAAAGCTTTTTCTCGTTTTCACGGCATTACCCCAAGCGCGGTAAAAGCCGGAGCAAAAACTCTTGCAATGTACAATCCGCTTTCTATTAAGGTTACAATGGAAGGCGCTACGCCAATCAAATATAAGATGGAGGAACTTGAAAAAGTTACCTTCCTCGTAATACCGCGTTCTTTTCCCGTAGAAATAATTGAAGCTGATGATGACCAGAGCATTTCTGATTTCTGGGGCGAATGCATTGCAAATAAAAAGCTTGATTTACTAAAATCCTTCCGTGCCGAAAGTGACAGTAGAGTCTTCGGATTATGCTCAGAACTGAAAGAAGCTGCCACGGATTTTGTTTATGCCCCCGCCGTTGTTGTTCCTGATGATTTTGATTTCAGTAAGGCACCGGACGGCTTTATCAAATGGCAGGTGGAAAAAAGCCGTTATGTTGTCTTCAACTGCTACGGTAAAGACGGAAACTGCATCTCAAAAACCTGGGAAACCTATTTCCAGTCTTTCCTGCCACAAAGCGGTCTGCAATCTAAAGCAGCACCGGATTTTGAAATATACTTTGACAACGGAGACCCGGAATTAATGTGCGAGCTTTGGATTCCGGTAATCTAACTTTCCGGGCAGCTAAACTACAACTTTATAGTCTCTGACTGAAAAGTAATCTATAATATAAGCATGAATTTTAAGAATTTTTCCGGTGTGTTCGGTTTGTATGAACGTACAGAATTAATTGAAAACGGAAGTGCAGGCCTTGCAGACAAGAACTTCGGCATAAAAAACAATACAGATTTTTCTTATGCAACTGCCTCTGGAACAAAAGGCTTTACAGCGGTGGCAATTCTGACGCTTGCAGCAGAAAAGCGGCTAAGTCTTGATAGCTGCGTTAAGCAGATTTTACTTCAAAGTGACAGCGCAGCACAAAAATACGGTTCACTCGAATGGCTTTCAGATGCAGTGACAATCCGCTCACTTTTAAATCATACCTCCGGCGTACCAGATTATTTTGACGAGGAAATCTTCGATGATTTTGAAGGCTGTTTATGCGGCAATGCCAATTATCACTACGAAAAACCGGAAGACTTTTTTCCGCTTACAGAGGCGGTCTGGAAAAGCCAGAAAACGCCCTACACGTCGGCTGGAAAATTCAAATATTCTAACGGTGGTTTTGTAATTCTTGCAGCGGTTGTAGAAGCCGTTACAGGCAGGGCATTTTCAGATTATGTAAGCGGAAACATTTTTGCAAAACTTGGAATGTACAAAAGCGGCTTTTTCAGACTTGACGAAACGCCCTCAGCCGAAATTGTACGTGCAACTGGATATAAGGCAGACGGCAGAAGCAATGTTTACGGCGTTCCTGTCATCGGCGGCGGCGACGGCGGAGCCTTCACCACTGTTTTTGATATGGCAAATTTCTGGAACAGGCTTGACCCGGAACTGAACCCGCAGAGTACCCTTTCGCCGTTAATCAAAGAAGCATGGAAGCCTCAGCTCAAAGGCGACGACGGGCTTTACGGGCTTGGCTTTTGGATTCGTGAAGAAAATCCGCGGATAGTTTTTCTTGAAGGCTTTGACCCTGGTGTTCAGTTTTTCAGCTTTTATAACCGCATCAGCAAGCGCTCACTTACAATCTGCCTGAACGACGAACAGACAAACTGCAATGAAATTTTCGAAAAATACTATAATATAGTAGAATAAATGCCAGATTGCAAAATCTTATAGAAGAACAGACATAAAAAAACACAGCTTGAACTCATAAAAAGCTCAAACTGTGTTCCAGAAATTCTAATTAAATAAATTTATCACCATGGATCGCTGTCTACATAGAACTCTCTGATGTAAGCACCGAATACCCATCCATGCTCTGTCTCGCCAGTTTCTTCATCTATCCGACCAGAATCAAAATAATACCAATGCTCTGTTATTCCATCGATAGTAACTGTTTCATTAGTCATTTTCTTAAGAGTACCACGAGCCAGTCGTAATTTGCAAATAACCTCGCCATCAAGCCCTGGAAGAGAACGCAAGTTCACATATTCAAGAGAGTCAATATCATAAGGCGAATGGTCTCTTTCTTTTCCTTTGAAATCAATAATACCAAACCTATATTTAAGACCTTGAGTAGGCAAATCTGTAATTCCCCATGGAGTAAGGTCTTTCAACTTTTCAGCCCCTTCACTCTGCTTTTTGACCATTTCATTCATTTTTGATGAAATGAAAAGCTGGGTTATGCTGTTCAAAATTGCAGATTTTCTTGCTTCGTCAGGCTCATTTTCAGCCTGTTTCAAAAGCTTGTACGCGCTTATGTCGTCTGTTGTTGTGCTGATTTTGCTGCTCATAATATAGCCTTCGCGCTTAACATAAGCTGCTTCGTCGTAATAAGCCATTTTTACAAGAGCATATATACCTGGAGTTTTATCTGTAATATCTACCGCTATAACTGTGCCCTCCAGGGCACCCTTTTTGCGAATATCAGCAAAGTTTTTAGACGTATAAGTTGCTGCATTTTCAAGAACAATTGCAGGCTTAAGACCGAGCGCAATTCTGTTTGAAATTGCATAATAGTCATTTTCATTGTAGCACACTTTTGCAAAAAGCAGAGTCTGCCCTTCTTTGGCATTTTTCCAAGAAGAGCGTTTTGTAAGCGCAACCGGGTTATTCTTTTCGTCTGAACCTGAAATATAGGCATCAATTGTCTCACCGGCATTAAGATTGATTTTTGCCCATTCCATCATGCCCTCTGATTTTTCAACCCAGAGATTCATCTCATTTTGAAGCACAGTAGCTGTTACCGTTTCTTCTGCAAAAGCAGCAAATGCACATAAAAGTACAAGAACTGCCAGAATAATAGACTTTTTCATTATAGCTTTCTCCTAGTTAATGCCTTTAGACGCAGAACCATTATATTTGTCTGCATAATATGTATAGATTTCATTTAATTCATCCATAACATAAGAATCTACGCTGTTTTCATCTTTGGCAATTTCTTCTTTAAGGGCTTCAATTCGCTTACCGCACTGAATCATTTCATATGGAACATTGGTTTCTACATTCTTTTTGAGCAGATAGCCGTTTACTGTATAAGTTTTGCCGTCGTTTATATAATAACGGATCTTATAAAAGCGTCCGTCTTTATCGCCTTCAGGGGCTTCATCAAAAACCGCAAAAATTGAGAACGGTTCAACAACACGTGTTCCGATGCTTGCCAAATCAGGCTTTGTATAAAGGAAGATATTTTCTTCTGTAACTACACCACCGGTTGAAAAAGGAACAACTGCATAATCTCTTACCCAGAAGTCCTGATCAAAATCTTCGCTAAAAACTTTTACAAAGTCGCGTGTACCGCCACCGTCTACAGCAGCATCTTTTTTTGTAACAACACCAAGCTCTTCATTTGAATCTGAATAAAGTTTTACAGGTGTTCCGACTTTTGCCTCGAACTCTGCTACCATAAGCTCATTGCCGTCTTTGTCTTCACCAAGCGAATAATACCAGCCGGAAATCATAATTCCATTTACGTCTGGAGTCTGAACCACTTTTACAGCTGTTGTTTCAGTTTCTTCTGTTACCGCTGTTGCAGTATTATCAGAAGCTTTGTCTTTTTTACAGCCTGTAATTAATGCCGCAAACAGACATAAAATCAAAAATGAAAGGAACAGTTTTTTCATAATCAACCTCTTTTTTTTTATTGTAACTCGATGATATTATAATTCAAATTTTATTCCAAGTCTATTATAATTTTTACATAAAATAAATCTTATGGAAGGAAACATCGGAAGCCCACGGAAAAATGGCGAATATCATAACAGGCTTAAGAATAGTGATTAGTGCCGCTCTGCTTTTTTGTCCGGCTTTTTCTCCGGTGTTTTATGTGTTTTATCTCTCCGCCGGTTTCTCTGACATGATTGACGGCGCTGTGGCACGCAGAACAAATACAGCAGGCGAATTCGGTGCAAAGCTTGACACAGCTGCAGACTTTGTGTTTGCTGCTGTCTGCATGCTGAAACTGCTCCCAAAAATGCTTATGCCTTTGTGGCTTTATATTTGGATTGCAGGAATTGCTGCGATAAAAGCTTTTAATATTGCGGCTGGTTTTATCAGGCAAAAGCATTTTCCGGCAGTTCATTCAATAATGAACAAACTGACCGGCGGAATGCTGTTTGTTCTTCCACTGACAATAAAGATAATTGATTTGAAATACAGCGCAGCTATTGTCTGTGCCGCCGCCACTTTTGCAGCAATTCAAGAAAGCCGCTTTATTATGAAACTTCCTAATTCCCTTTTTTAGAAAAATCTACTATATTCATTGATATATGGATTTTGCATTTATTCAGAAAGTTATTCCTATGTACACAGAGGCGGCTTTGCTTACGCTGCGGCTTGCCGTTATCGGAATACTATTGTCGTTTCTTGTAGGACTTGTCTGCGCGCTTATAAAATTTTATAAAGTGCCGGTTCTGCGCCGCATTACCGGTGTTTACATAGAACTTTCGCGCAACACGCCGCTGCTGATTCAGCTTTTCTTCTTATATTTTGCTTTTCCCCGTATGGGAATAAAACTCAGCTCGGTTCAATGCGCAATTATCGGTCTTACTTTTTTGGGCGGCTCTTATATGGAAGAAACTTTCCGCTCTGCACTCGAATCAGTTTCAAAAATCCAGATTGAAAGCGCGCAGTGCATCGGGCTTACTCCGCGGCAGGTTACGCAATATGTAATTCTGCCGCAGGCGGTTTCGGTTTCTATTCCGGGTTTTTGCGCAAATGTCATGTTCATGATAAAAGAGACTTCGGTTTTTTCAGCTGTTGCGCTTGCCGACCTTATGTACATTGCAAAAGACTTAATAGGGCTTTATTACAAGACGGACGAGGCACTGACCCTGCTTTGCATTTCTTATTTTATTCTGCTTCTTCCGGTTTCACTGATTGCGGCTTATGCCGAAAGGAGGCTGCGCTATGCACAGTTCGGAAGCCGCTAACGCTATCATTACCGCATTCGGTGTGCTCACAAAAGGCACAAACTTTGTGCGTCTTTTAGGCGGGCTTTGGGTCACAGTCTGGATTGCGCTTGTTTCGGTTGCATTGTCAATTGTGCTCGGAATCTTTTTCGGTATGCTGATGACGGTCAAAAACCGCGCTGTAAAAATCATCTGCAAGCTCTACCTTGAAATTATGCGGATTATGCCGCAGATGGTTCTGCTTTTCATTGCCTATTACGGACTTACGCGCATGTTCAATATTTCGCTTAGCGGAGAAGCGGCAAGCATACTTGTGTTTACGCTATGGGGCACAGCTGAAATGGGCGACCTTGTGCGCGGTTCGCTTGAAAGTGTGCCGAAACACCAGTACGAAAGCGGACGTGCAATAGGGCTTACAGAACGGCAGATTTTCTTTTATATAATAATACCGCAGACATTGCGCAGCCTTATTCCGCTCAGCATGAATCTTATCACCAGAATGATAAAAACTACATCGCTTGTTGTTTTTGTCGGTGTAATTGAAGTTGTCAAAATCGGGCAGCAGATTATTGAAGCTAACCGCCTTACCGTACCGACGGCAAGCATTGCGGTTTATTTCGTAATTTTTATGATGTATTTTTTCGTGTGCTGGGTGCTGAATCTCGGTGCAAAAGCCCTTGAAAAGAAAGGAATCTAATATGCCATTACTTGAAATCAAAAATATCAGAAAATCATTCGACCAGAACGAAATCTTAAAAGGCATCTCTCTGAATGTTGAAAAAGGCGAAGTAATCGTGGTTCTCGGGCCTTCAGGCTGCGGAAAATCTACACTGCTCCGCTGCATAAACGGACTTGAAACAATTCAGAGCGGAGAAATTCTGCTTGACGGTGAAGTAATTTCCAACCGGCAGAAAGACATGCACCTTATCCGCCAGAAAATCGGAATGGTTTTTCAGAGCTACGACCTTTTTCCGCACCTTAATGTAATGAAAAACCTGCTTCTTGGTCCGAAGCATGCGCACGAGCTTAATCTTGACATGAAAGAAGTTGAAAAAGAAGCCTGTATGTGGCTTGAGCGTGTCGGGCTTGCCGACAAGAAAAACGCTTTTCCGCGTCAGCTTAGCGGCGGTCAAAAACAGCGTGTCGCAATTGTGCGTATGCTGTGCCTTCACCCGGAGGTTATGCTTTTTGATGAAGTTACCGCCGCGCTCGACCCTGAAATGGTGCGCGAAGTCCTCGACGTGATGATGAACCTCGCCAATGACGGCAAGACAATGCTGATTGTTACCCATCAGATGCAGTTTGCACGTGCAGTCGCTGACAAAATCGTATTTATGGACGGCGGCGAAATCGTAGAAATCAGCACTCCAGAAGAATTTTGGACAAACCCGAAAACTGACCGTGCCAAAAAGTTCTTGAGTAACTTTGAATTTGAAGCAAGAAAAAAATAAGTTCATATCCGCCTCCGCAGTATTTTCAGCCGCCGCTCACTACCTATTGACATAGTAGGTAATAAAGTGCTATAAGTAATCATCCTGAAAATCAAACTTGTGAGGTGATTATATGAACAAATCATTTAAGACAATTATTGCTGCTGCACTTATTGCACTTGCAGCTGTTTCTGCATTTGCAAAGCCTAAGGCAAAATACAGAACCGTAGAACAGATTAAAAAGAGCGGAACAATCAAAATCGCTGTTTTCAGCGACAAAAAACCGTTCGGTTATGTTGACGAGTTCGGCAAATACCAGGGCTACGATGTTTACTTTGCAGAACGCATTGCAAAAGACCTCGGTGTAAAAGTTAAGTATGTTCCAGTTGAAGCTGCCGCCCGTGTTGAGGTTCTTGAAACAGGCAAAGTTGACCTTGTTCTTGCAAACTTTACTGTAACACCCGCCCGTGCAGAAAAAGTAGATTTTGCGCTTCCATACATGAAGTGTGCTCTCGGTGTTGTTTCTAACGACAAAGATCTTATTACAAAGCCTGAAGATTTGAACGGTAAGACTTTGATTGTTTCTAAAGGAACAACAGCAGAAACTTACTTTACAGAGAACTATCCTCAGGTAAATCTTTTGAAGTTTGACCAATATTCAGAAGCTTATAATGCTCTGCTCGACGGCCGCGGTGCAGGTCTTTCTACAGACAACACAGAAGTTCTTGCTTGGGCAATCGAAAACCCGGGCTTCTCAGTCGGCATTGAATCGCTCGGAAGCCTTGACACAATCGCTCCGGCTGTTTCTAAGGGCAACACTTCGCTTTTGAACTGGCTCAACAGCGAGATTAAGTCACTCTGCAAAGAGAACTTCTTCCACGCAGACTATGAAGCTACTCTCCGCTCTGTTTACGGTCCAAAATCAGATGCTGATTCACTTGTAGTTGAAGGCGGCGAGCTTTAAGAATCTGTAAAAGCACTATAATGGGCGTGTTTCTGTCTTATAAAACAGAGGCACGCCATTTTTTTTGCAGATTCAGCTATTTCTTTACAGGAATTTTCTTCCGTATGTCAGAAAGTCTGTTCAGTGCTTCGTTCAGTGTTTCATTCTTTTTTGCAAAGTGAATGCGGACATAGCGGTTTTCAGGTTCACGGAAAAATGATGAACCCGGCACAGTGCCTACACCGACATCACGGGCAAGAACTTCTGCAAATTCTAAGTCAGACTCATAACCGAATTCGCTTATATCGATTAAGATATAATAAGCCCCCTGCGGTACGGTGTGCCTTATTCCAAGAGAATCAAGCCCGTTCAAAAAGAGGTTGCGCTTTTCTGTGTATTTCTGCTGCAAGTTTCTGTAATACTCATCGCCGAATTTTAAGCCTGTAACGGCAGCTTCCTGAAGAGGTGCTGCAGCGCCGACAGTCAGAAAATCATGAACCTTTTTTATGCGTTCTGTAATTTCGGGATTTGCCTGTGTATAGCCCAAGCGCCAGCCGGTAATTGAATAAGTCTTTGAAAGCGAGTTGCATGTTATTGTGCGGTCTGCCATTCCGGGCAGACTTGCCATGTATGTGTGAACATTCGGTTTATAAAGAATATGTTCGTAAACTTCGTCGGTAATTACAAAGGCATCATATTTCTTTGCAAGAGCAGCAATTATCATAAGCTCTTCGCGTGTAAAGACTTTACCGCTCGGATTTGAAGGATTGCACAAGATTATTGCCTTAGGTTTCCGACGGAAAGCATCTTCAAGAATTTCGGGGTCAAAATTAAATTCAGGCGGATTGAGCGGAACATAAATTGGCTCTGCACCGCTTAAAATTGTGTCTGCACCGTAGTTTTCATAAAAAGGCGAAAACACAATGACTTTCTCGCCGGGGTTTGCAACACTCATCATTGCTGCCATCATTGCTTCAGTAGAACCGCAGGTAACGGTCAGCTCAGAATTCGGGTCTACATTAAGCCCTGAAAAGTGCCGGATTTTTGCAGCAAGCGCCTCGCGGAAATTCTGTGCGCCCCATGTAATGGAATACTGGTGAAAATCTTCGCGTGTAACTTCGGCAAGCCTGTCTAAAATTTCGCGCGGCGGCTCAAAATCAGGAAATCCCTGCGAAAGGTTTACTGCTCCATATTGATTTGAGATGCGCGTCATTCTTCTGATTACGCTGTCTGTAAAATCTGCTGTTCTGTCTGAAAGTTGCGGCATTTTTTTTACTCCACCAATTGTTTTAATAGGTTATACAAAAAAATCACTTTTTTTTCAAATGGAAATTAAAGACCTGCTTAAGCAACAGGCAGCCGCGCGAAACTGAAGTTTTAGCCAAAAAGCTTCTCCCAGTCTTCATAAAACTTTTCTGCACTGGCTGAATACTCAAGCAGTTTCAGGTGGGGAACTTTTTCGGCAAGCAGACGGACTATTTTCTGTCCTATGGAATACACATCATAAGAGCCTGAAAAAAGTTTCTGCCAGTCAAAAATTATTTCTTTTGGAGGAATCTCAACTTCTTTGTTATAGGACTGTCCTGAAAGAAAAGTTGCAAGACCTTCGCCAATCACAGAATTATAGCCTCTTTCAAAATCAGGAATAATTTCGCGGTGGCAGACGTGTACAAACTCATGTACAATCACTTTTTCAAAAACTTCGAGCGTATCATTTTTGTGGTTCTGTGTTTTTGCGTACTGAGAAAATGAAAGAACTGAAATAACGCCCTCTCCGGCTTCTCCAATTATATAATCATAATATGGATGAAACTGTTCCAGAAAATTTCTCCAGCCTTCAAGTTCTGAAAAAATCTGAACGGTAATAATTGATTTCAGTTTTTCAAGGTTGAAAAATGCAAGTAGGCGGGAAAGATTTTCTTCCAGATTTTCCGTTACTTTTTTTACGAGTTCCTCATCGCATCCGTCATATAAAATCTTAAAAAAAGATGACTGGTAAGACTTCTCAAAAATCTGCAGCTGGCTCTTTATGATTTTCATGACACGAAGTTCACGTTCAATCATGTCATCTTCCGGATGGAGTCTGTTATATTCTGTATTTACTTCAATTGCTTTCTGGAGCGGAACGAAATCCGGTGTAAAATCATGAGCCAGTTCAGCATTAGAATAGCAGGGTGCGGACTGCCCCTCTTCCGCATCGCAGTAATAATAATAGTTATCCTGAATAAAAAGCGGTTCATGCTTACCTTTCTGAATGCGGTGAACATAGCCCATTTCTTTTACACTTTCGCGGATTACATTAAGTCCAGACTCTTCCTTGACCTCGCGGATCATTGCATCTACAGGATTCTCGCCCGCTTCTATTCCGCCGCCCGGAATCTTGTAAAAATGATTTTTCTGACTGTAAATGACGGCAAGCTTTCCATCCCTGAAAATCACCGCCCGCGCAGAATCGCGTCTGAAAACCTTTGATTCATCACCAGCCAGAGACGGATCGTAGTCTTTTTTATCCATGTCGAAAAGAAGATGCATGATTTTCTCCTTAATTTTATCTTCAAAATCTATCATGGATTTATGTTACTTACAACAGCAGCTGCTTGCTGTGGAGTAAATTGGCTAATCTTGACACAAAATTATTTTTTGTCATATTGACACTTATTCAGTCTTTAGTTATTATTGACATAACTAAATAAAATGTCATTTCGGCAGTGCCGGAATTCGTTGTGACAATTCAAACATGAGGTATTTATGGAATACAATGTTGAGAAACAGCACGCAAAGGGAAAGCTTCATGCGATTGAGCGCATCAATGCACTTTGCGACAAAGATTCATTTGTAGAGACTTATCAGGGTGTAAAGCACAATTGCACCAGCTTTGGCATGGATAAAAAAGAAATTCCGTATGACGGCGTAATTACGGGATTCGGAAAAATAAACGGCCGTAAAGTTGCTGTCTATGCGCAGGACTTTACGATTCAGGGCGGTTCGCTCGGCCACATGCACGGCCGCAAAATTGCAGATCTTACAAAAATGGCGATTGACGCACGCTGCCCTGTAATCGGCATAAACGACTCGGGCGGAGCACGCATTCAGGAAGGTGTTGAAGCACTCGGCGGCTACGGTAACGTCTTCAACCAGAACGTCCGCGCTTCAGGCGCAATTCCGCAGATTTCGATTATCGCCGGCCCTTGCGCAGGCGGTGCAGTTTATTCACCTGGAATCACAGACTTTATCTTTACAGTTGATAAAGTAACCCAGATGTTCATCACAGGCCCGAAAGTCGTAAAGTCTGTAATGTTCATGGATATTTCCGCTGAAGATTTGGGCGGCGCAAGCATTCATGCACAAAAATCAGGCGTTTCACATTTCCGCTGTGAAAACGAAAACGAATGTTACGAAACAGTCCGCCGTCTGCTCGACTATATTCCGCACTACTTCGGCGACAAGATTGAGCCGGATAAGAATTTCAAATTTGATGAGAAAAAAGCTGCAAAAAAAATCAACACAATTCTGCCGGAAAATCCGCGCCAGTGCTATGACGTGCGCGAAGTAATCAACTGTGTAATTGACGAAGATTCGTTCCTTGAGATTATGAAAGAATTTTCAGTAAACTGCGTTGTCGGCTTCGGCAAAATCGAAGGACGCACAATCGGCATTATTGCCAACAACCCGGCGGGTTTGGGCGGCGTTCTCGACTGCGACGCTTCAGACAAGATTGCGCGCTTTATCCGCTACTGCGACAGCTTCGACATTCCGCTTCTGACTTTCGTAGACGTTCCGGGCTTTATTCCCGGTCCGCAGGAAGAGCAGAAAGGCATTATCCGCCACGGCGCAAAGGTAATCTACGCCTACAGTGAAGCTACAGTGCCAAAGCTTACGGTAATTATCCGCAAGGCTTATGGCGGCGCTTACATCGCTATGTGTTCAAAGCATCTTGGAGCCGACTTTGTCTATGCATGGCCGCAGGCAGAAATTGCGGTTATGGGCGCAGAAGGTGCAATCGAAATTCTTTATGCAAAAGAACTTAAAGACCCGGCAAAGGCACAGGAAGTTGCCGCTGCTTCTGAAAAATATAAGAGCGAGATTATGACACCGAATATTGCGGCAGAGCGCGGTTATATAACTGAAATCATTAAGCCGGAAGATACAAGGAAGCGCATCGTTGCAAGCTTCGACTTCCTTGAAACCAAGATTTTCACGAACAAGCCGCTCAAAAAGCACGGCAACATTCCGCTGTAACAGCACTTACAATTGATGCACACGCATCAGCAAAAAAAGCCGCTAAGTCTGAAAACGACAAGGCGGCTTTTTTATTCATGCCGAGGGTTTAATACCCCGCACACTCTGCGTCGGGGTTCGTTCATTGTGCAGATTCTCCGGTTGAGCCGGAGAATGACGGATGCGGAAACGCTCGACCATGACAAACGAACAAGTTTTTGCCTTTCTGATAGGCGATTTCAAGGTTCTTGTTCCAGTTTTTCTCGCGTAAATCACAGGCTTTTGTCATGCCGTCAAAGACTATAAATTCTGCGTCCTGCACTTTTTTGAAAAGCCTGTCGCCGAGCATGACTTTTTCCATGCTTTCAAGCAGCTTATATTTCTTAAGTTCGCTCTCCGTATGCCCGATTGTGCACAGAATCAAGCCCTTTTGCAAAAGCTTCATCGATTTTTCGCCGTAAGCAAAACCGTAAGTCCAAACGCGGTCAAACCAGCCTTTAAGCTTTGCCGGAACATCAGTCCAAAAAACCGGGTAAATGAACACAATCGCATCAGACGAGTTTATTTTCCGCTGCTCGGCGAGCACATCTTCCGCCAAATCCGGCGTAGTCCAGTAGTTCGAATCGCGTAGATATTCCTTTTCAGTCATGTCAGCCTGAAAATTCATCTTGTACAAGTCAGAAAGCTCGTACTCGTTGCCCGAATCGACAACACCCTTTATAAAAGAATCTCTGACATGGCGCGTAAACGAATCTTCTGACGGATGACAATAAACGACAAATGCTTTCATAAGCTGATTTTTCCTTTAGCTTTTGATGATAGCACAACTTATGAAACTGCGCCACCTGTACAACCGCCCACCGAAGCGCGATTATTCAGCGGCGGTAACTGATACAAGTTTTACGATTGACTTTGCGGTGGTCAAATTGCTTGTATCTGTGTGTATTTCGCCGTCAGAACCGTCAATTGAGCCGCAGCCGGAAAACTCAAGCTTTATTTCGCCGCTGTCTTTGTAAAAGTCTTGCGGAATTTCAGCTGAATAAACAACAGACGGCTGACCGTTCACGCCGGAGCTTTTCTTTGTGTAAAAGTCGTTATAATCAAAGCTTGTGTTGAATTCTGCTCTGATTATGTACGATGCGTCTTCGATTTCTGCGGCGAAAATGATGCCGCCTTTCGGTGTCGCGCCTGTAACTGCATCAAGCTGCTGACCTTCATCGCTTGAAGCGGCTTTTGAAGAGCCGATTTCTTGTTTAGAAGCGCTGTACCAGACAGGCAAAGATTCCGGCCGCCCTTCTTTCGGGCTCATAATCCAGTTTTTGCGGCTTGCACGTTCAGTAACGTACAAAGTTCTTACAAAATTGCCGTCTGAATCTTCAAGCCACACCGCAAACTGCGGCCCGCGTTTCTGTTTCCAGTGCTGCCCTGCACCCACAGAGATGGTAATCTCTTTTGCATAAAGTGAGCTAATGCCTGCAATCAGCATCAACACAAGAATAATTTTCTTCATCTTTTACCTCGATTTCTTTGTATTAGAAAGATTTATCTTTTTTATGATTTTAAAGCCCGCAGTCTTTAGAACCTCTTTTACGGCGCGCACTGCCCCGCTTGTCTGGCCGCACAAATAATTGAACGGAAACGGTGTCGTGCAGCTTGTAACGATTACGGCTTTTTTGCCTTTGTGAAGCGGCTTCGGAATGCCGTGCGTAGATTCAGCCATAAAAGTTGCGACAAGCCTGTCAAAAAGCGCTTTGAGTTTTCCGTTCATGTTGGCCCAATAAACAGGCGTACCGACAAAAATCATGCTGCACCCGCTGAGTTCTTCCGCGATTTTGTGCGCATCGTCTTCAGGCATGACGCATTTTCCGCTTGAACGGCAAGCCATGCAGCCTTTGCAGAAGCCGAAATTCAAGTCGCAGACATCTTTCCAGATAATCTCGCAAGCATCATGTTTTTGCTGAAATTTCTCAGTTTCTATTTTCAGCGTTTTCGCCACGTTTCCGTTTTTGCGCGGGCTGCCGTTCAGCACAAGCACCTTCATTTTTCATCTTCTCCAAAAATTGAATTAAGCCAAAGTTTTATGAACCGGTCTGTATATGATTTGCCTTTTTCCCAATAATCAGGCTCGCACTTTTTTAGAAGAACCGACTCTATGCAGCCCCAAAGCCCAGAAACGAGAATTCCGACATCAAGGCGCGGGTTCGTTGATTTTGCAAGACCCTGCTTTATTGCCTCGCGCAAAAGCTTTTCACCGGTGCGGTTGCAGACATAGTATTCTTCAATCAGTTCAGGCGGCGCATTGTCAGCAGATTTTATGCCCTGCATGACAAGAAGCGCCCGTTTCGGGTTTTCAAAACACCAGTCGCGGAACGATTCAATTGCGTTTTGAATCTGCTTCCTGACAGTTTTTCCTTTTTGAGACGATTCGGCGAGGCGTTCGTTCAATTCATAAAGACAGTCAAGCGAAATTTCTTGAAAAAGCCTGTCTTTGTCTTTGTAGTAGTGGTAGATGTTTGTAGCCGTAATGTCGCATGCCGCCGCAATCTCACGCATGCCAATCTGCTCAGGGTTCTTCTGCATGAGCAGCTCAAGCGTCTTCTGCTTTATCACAGTAATAATTTCAGTATTCGGTTTTCTCATTTCAGCCTCTTATAATATAACACTGATAACTTAACACTGTTATATTATAAAGTCAAGCAAATTTTTTTTACTCAACCTAAACTGAAGCCTGGGGTGCGCGGAATGTTGCAATTTCAGCAAATTTTTGTGCCTTTTTACCCCAAAAAGCTTATATTATGGTATAATCCCTTTTGACAAAATGTATGATTAGGTTTATTATGAAAAAGAAAAATCTCTAATACATCCAAAATGTCTAGGATTCTTTCGCCTATAAGGAGTTTTCATGCAAGACAAACAATCTTTCAGGGCATCCCTCACCATTAAGCTTTTGGTTATGGTTCTTGGCGTTCTTATCATTTCGACAATATTGCTCGGCACATTTGCCTACAGAATCACCTCAAAAAGCATGACCCAAAGCGTCAACAATCAGCTCACTTCTGTCTCTTCTGATATAGCCGACAGAATTGCAGCAGTTAACGAAAAGCACTTTACAGCACTTCATTTCATTGCAGAGCAGGAATTCATAAAATCCGAAGACATTTCTGTCGCAGACAAGAACTTTCAGCTTTCAAGCATTTCTGCATCGCTTGATGACAATTACGGTAACGTTGCATTTTACGACAAGAACGGCAACACCACATTGCCTGACGGCCGTGCACTGAATTTTGCAGACCGTGAATATTTCAAGGAATCATTTGCCGGAAAAGATTTTGTTTCAGACCCGAAATTAAGCCCGATAACAGATTCTATCTTGCAGCATTACGGTGTTCCAGTACGCAACAAAAGCGGCAAAATCATCGGCTCTCTTGTTATGGTAATCAACGGAAACTTGATTTACAACGAGATTGTCAAAATCGATTTGGGCGGCGGAATGCACCCTTCTGTAATCAATTACGCAACAAGCACTACAATTGCCAACGCAAACGAAGGCACGGACGAAAACGCAAATGGTTCTGACGGACAAGGACTTAGCGAAGATGAAGGTCTTGGACTTGTTCTAAAGCATGTGCTTGAAGGCAAGGAAGGCATTGAAGATTTTTTCGATCCGAACATCCGTGCACATCTTATTGCAGCATATAAGATTGTTCCAAATACAACATGGACTGTCTTTGCAGTAGCACCTTATGCCTTGCATTTTTCAGCCCTTTCAAGTATGCAGAAGATGCTCACTGTGCTTATTCTTTGTTCAATCGCGCTGTCAACGGTAATAATCATAATGCTTGTGGCAATTCTCATAAAGCCGCTGAAAGCTGTCAAAGATTCCATTATGACAATTGCAAGCGGCAACGCTGACCTTACTCAGAGAATTCCGGCTGCCACAAATGATGAAATCGGCGATGTGGTCAGAGGTTTCAACAGTTTTGTCGAAAAGCTTCAGGGAATCGTAACAAACCTTCAAGGCTCAAAGCTGAACTTGCAGACTGTCGACATGCAGCTTCAAGAAAACACACAGGATGCTTCATCTGCCATAACGCAGATTATTGCGAACATAGAAAGCGTCAACGGTCAGATTTTGAACCAGGCTGGCTCTGTAAACGAAACAGCCGGCGCTGTAAACGAAATTACGGCCACAATTGAATCGCTTGAAAAGATGATTGGCTTCCAGTCGTCTTGCGTTTCTCAAGCTTCTACAGCCGTTGAAGAAATGATTGGCAACATCAATTCGGTCAACGTTTCTGTCGGCAAAATGATTGCCTCGTTTGACCAGCTTACAGAGAATTCTGAAGCCGGAACAAGGACACAGAGCAATGCAAATGAAAAAATCAGGCTTATTGAAGAGCAGTCAAAGATGCTGCAGGATGCGAACATTGCAATTGCAAACATTGCCGCACAGACCAACCTGCTTGCTATGAACGCGGCAATCGAAGCGGCACACGCTGGCGAAGCCGGAAAAGGTTTTGCCGTTGTTGCAGATGAAATCCGCAAGCTTTCAGAGACGTCTACGGCGCAATCAAAATCTATCGGCGCGGAGCTTCAGAAGATTCAGACAACGATTGGAGAAGTTGTTACAGTTTCAAGCGAAACGAACACGGCTTTCTCTGCTATTTCGCGGAGCATTTCTGAAACAAGCCAGATTATCATTCAGATTAAAGATGCAATGGAAGAACAGCAGCAAGGCTCAAAGCAGATTATCGATGCGCTCCACTCTATGAACAGCTCAACTTCAGAAGTAAAGAGCGCTTCTGCTGAAATGACTGAAGGAAACAGGCAGATTCTTTCTGAAATGGAAAAACTCCAGAACGCAACAGACGCAATCAAGGAAAGCATTACGGAAATGCAGATTGGCGCACAGCGCATAAACGAGACAGGCGCATCGCTTTCTTCTATTTCTGGAAAAGTTGCTGACAGCATTGAAAAAATCGGCTCTGAAATTGACTTGTTCAAAGTTTAAGGCTTCTGCCGGAACAGGCTTGCAGCGTCTGCCCGGCATGTCTTGACGACATTTTGCAAACGCTG
>JAEEGH010011009.1_pt1 | contig 20611 bp, 17 predicted proteins | sample 9134181 | NCBI WGS metagenome assembly JAEEGH01 (sample SAMN16246544, study PRJNA631951) | gut metagenome | biome: gut microbiome; feature: rumen; material: DP-attached | host: Bos | place: Iran: Karaj | collected 2018-10
CCATCGGCAATATTGCCATCGGCTTCGGTATACTTTTCTCCGGACTGCTGAATATGACCAGCGCAGTGAACGCACTGCAGAAATCCGGCATGGTGGAACAGCTGTTTGCCGGACTGGGAAACAATCCGTTCCTGGGCTATCTGACCGGCGCGGGTGTGGCGTTTGTGCTGCAGAGCTCATCAGCTGCGGTCGGTATCCTGCAGGCGTTTTCGGCCAGCGGACTGCTGACGTTTAAGGCGATCTATTCCGTGATCGTCGGTATTTATCTGGGAGACTGCGTAACCACAGCCATTGTCTGCTCCATCGGGGCGAACCGGGAAGCCAGACGGGTCGGCATCGTCAATATCCTGTACAACCTGAGCAAGAGCGCTCTGGTGCTGATTGTAATAGCCATTATCCACCGGATCGGACTTCTGGACGGGCTGTGGGACGCAACGGTCAATTCGGGTATGATCGCGAATACGAATACTGTTTTCAACCTGGCCTGCGCCCTCTGCCTGCTTCCGGTTATCGGTTTCCATGAACGGCTGAGCGACCGGATCGTCGGAAAACCCAAAACAGTTAAAACCAAGTATGACGAGGTGCTGGGCGGACTGAACCCGGTATTCTACAATACCCCCGCACTGGCCCTGGGCAGCTGCTATGACGCCCTTCAGACCATGCTTACCATTGCGCGGGAAAACCTGGGAAGGGCTCAGAAACAGTTTGAACAGTTTTCCAGGGAACGGTATGCGGAAATCAACGCAGAAGAACAGCAGGTGGACAAGCTGACGGATAATGTGAGCAGTTACCTGGTGGAGCTGCTGCCGCACCTGCAGAGCGATCAGTATACAGAGATCCTGAATCAGTATTACAAACAATCGACTGAATTTGAACGTCTGGGGGACCAGGCGGTCAAAATTGCCGATATCGCAGCGAGACTGTCGGAAAACAACACGGATTTCTCCGATACATGCAAAGGGGAGCTGAAGGTTCTCCAGAGCCTGATTGAGGATATCCTGAACAATGCAGAAGCAGCCTTTACCGGAAAGGATGAGAAGGCCGCCTCCCTGATTGAACCCAAGGTTCATGTGGTGAATGACCTGATCAATGAGATGACCCAGAACCATCTGAACCGGATGAGCGCCGGTGAATGCTCTTTTCTGGCAGACGCTGTATTCTCCAATCTGATGGCTGAATATAAAAGAATTGCAGGGATCTGCTCCAACATCGGTATGGCGACGCTGGTCCGGATTCATCCGGAACTGGCCACCCGGGAGCATCTGTTCCTGGAGACGCTGGACCAGAACGGCAGCGCGGAATACAAGCAGGTGCTGATGCAGACCCGGAAACAGTACTTTGACCGGCTGAAAGAGAAGGAAACCGGCGGCCAGGGCCAACAGATTACGCTGGATGACGTTCTTCCGGAAGAAACTGAAGACTGAGAACAGAAACACATCGCGGAAACGATGTGTTTTTCTATGTATTTCAGATCATCCCGTGAAAGGACAAGTAACCTGTCGCGGCAGAAAAGGCAGGATAAACCTACGTTTTTTGTGAAAACATAAGTATGAATAGCGTACAACTGCAAAATCCGTTACACATTAGGACGCACGGAATGTTCGTCAGGTAACAAAACGAAAAAAACGAAATGGTTTACATTTGTTTCGCGCGGAACAGAAAAAAGTGTCAGAAGGAATGCGGTTTTCCCGGGAAGACAGGAAAAATACCGGATGAAAGAACAACGGCCTGAGTGGAAACGTTGACACGATTAACAATTCTGGTTTACAATATTATATGTTGGAAAACGATTGCACACATCAGAAAGGAGAATGGTCCGATTATGGTCAGACTGAAGGATATTGCTGAGGCATGCGGTGTATCTGTTGCGACAGTATCCCGTGCCCTGAACGGATTAACCAACGAAGGCAGGGAAAGAACAGCATTCATCTGCCAGACGGCCAAGGATATGGGCTATTATCCGAATGCAGCCGCAAGAACGCTGAAAACAAGTAAATCCAACAATATCGGTATTATCTACGAAGATATGATGACTCACGTATATTTCAGCAGCCTGTTTGACGCGCTGAGACGTGAGGCTGAAAGATTCGGATACGATCTGACGTTTATCGGGCGCGGCGATTTTACCGGACGGAACTATTATGAGCATGCTCGCCAGCGGAGCCTGGACGGTGTTATTGTGGTACAGGCGGATTTCGATTCAGCCGGGATTATGCGGCTGGCCACCAGCAGCATTCCAACCGTCATTGTGGATCATACCTATGAGGGTGTTGACTGTGTTACCAGCGACAACCGCTCCAGCATGGAACAGATCGTCCGTCATGTGCACCTGCGCGGCCACCGGAAAATTGCATTTATCCAGGGACAGAAGGGAACGGTCAGCAGGGAAAGACTGGCAGGATTCTATAAAGCCTGTACAGAACTTGGAATCCGTGTTCCGGTGGAATATGTCCGTGAAGGCCTTTTCCAGAACGCTACGGAATGCACTGAATGCATCCTGGAGTTCCTGAAGCTTCCGGAGAAACCTACCTGTATTCTTTGCCCGGACGACTCCAGTGCCATCGGCGCGATGCTGCAGCTTCAGGCCAAGGGAATCAATGTGCCGAAGGATGTCAGCCTTGTCGGATATGACGGAATCCCCATGAGCCAGGTTATTACGCCGAGACTGACAACATACAGTCAGGACGCGGTCCGGATCGCCAAGGAAACCTTTGACCTGCTGATAGACGCAATTGAATTTCCGGACAGTCATATAACGAAACAGATTTCTGTTCCCGGCAGGATGATTGAAGGAGAGACTGTATAAGACACTGCGGATCCTGCTATTGAAAAGTGGCAGGCAGATACGGTAAAATAAAAGGTGCTGTATAAAACAGCACCTTTTTACTATGACTAAAGGAGTTTCTGTTCAGAATGAAGATAAAGAAATTACTCTGCTTACTGTCCGTGCTTGTGCTGCTGGCTGCCTGTATGCCAGCTTGCGGAGAGGAAGAGGAAGAACAGTGGGTAGACCTGGACGAAGAAACGGTAACTGAAACCGCCGAAGAATCCGCGGAAGATTCTGCCGATGATAACGAAACGGTGTTTACTCCCTCCTACGGGAGCGCATACCGGGAGGATATCGGTTCCTCCTACTGGACAACGCCCATGGACATCAGCAATGAGAAGGCTGTATGGGACATGCTCATGGAACCGATTACCGTGGTGGATCTGGGGAAAATGAAGGGGAAGAGCCGTTCCCAGATGACCAAAGTACAGACGTATCTGTACCGGGAGCCGGATGAAAAATCCAAGATTATCGGCGAAGTATCCAACCTGTCCCAGGGAGTCCGGGTGATTGAAAACCTGGATAACGGGTGGTCCCTAGTGGAATGCTATTCCAGTTCCTTCTTTTCAAAACCCGCGACGAAGACAAAAGCCTGGAATATGCTTGTGAGCGGCTATATGCCCACAAAATACCTGAAACAGGTTCAGCCCACAACACGTCTTGCGCTTGTGGTGGACAAGCTGGCGCAGCGGCTGTATGTGTTCCAGGAGGGCAAAATGATTGCCACACTCCTGTGTTCCACCGGCCTGGTACAGTGGAACGGCTCAAAGTATCAGCCGTATAACGAAACGCGCTCCGGGGAATTCCTGCTGATCAACATGACGGGTCAGCTGACCAGCGACCGGCTGATCTGTTCCTACGCGATCCGCTTCAACGGCGGGGATGAGGTGCATGAGGTTCCGCATCAGGAAAACCGTGACGGAACCAACAATTACAAGAGTACAGAGCCGAAACTGGGAACAAAGTGCAGCCATGGCTGTATCCGCGTCCAGCGCCTGAAAACACCGGAAGGCATCAACATGGCCTGGATCTATAACCTGGTCAATTCAGAGAACCTTTGCGGAAAAGTGAAAGTGGTCATCTGGGAAGACTGGCAGGGCAGACAGCTGCCGGAGCCTGATCCGGATACCCAGCTGTATTACAATCCGAACGGCGGAGCCTATTACCATCGTGAAGACCATTGCACCAACGGCAAGGGAATCACATTTACGGCTTTTTCCTATTCACAGCTGGATGAGGAACCTTACAGCAAACTGGAACCCTGTCCGAACTGCGTGCCCGAAAGGCGCCTGAAGGATATTCAGGAAGTGAATGAAGTGTATGCCGAAGGCGGAGATCATGAGGAACTTTTGAATTCCCTGCGCCAGGATTACCGGGACTACCTGGAAGAGTAAACAGAATTATCAACCTGAAAGGACGGAGTTTCATAGTATTATGCGGGATGTAGTATTGACTGGACTCATGTCCGTTTTCTGGTGGGGATTGTTTTTCCTGTATTTCAGGAAGGACCGAAGCAGATACCGGAACTGCTATCTGCTTGCCATCGCGCTGGCGTCGCTTTTTCTGTTTGTGCTGAGCGCCGGAGGGGAATATGTTCGGACCGTGGCATTATACCTGATCTATGCTGTGCTTTTCGGTCTGCTGGTTGTACCTGTGTTTTTCATCTACAACGGAATCCTGATGATTATCCGGGAGGGACGGCATCCCGCCCAGCTGCTTTCGCTGTGCCTGGGGATTGTCATCCTGCTGTGCGAAGTGTTCATTTTTGCAAGGATCACAGGGGTCTATCAGAGCGGTTCAAATCTGGAGAATCAAGTCAGAAGCAGCTCTGCGCTCCAGATTGCGGAAATCCTGTTCTGCATTACCGTGATGTACGGCGCCGGATCATTTTACGTATTCATGCTGTACACGCTGTTCCTCCAGATTATTCCGATCAAAAAGGATTTTGATTATGTAATCATACACGGATCCGGCCTGCTGGACGGCAGCCGGGTTCCCAAACTGCTGCAGGACCGGCTGGACAAAGCCATTGAAGTATACCGGAAGGATCCGACGCCGCCGACTCTGATTCCATCCGGAGGACAGGGCGAGGATGAAAGTATTCCGGAAGCGGAGGCAATGAGACAGTATCTGATTTCCAAGGGCATTCCGGAGCGGGATATTATCCCGGAAACTGAATCGCGGACAACGCAGGAAAATATAGAATTCTCCCAAAGAATACTGGATCAGATGGACGACCGGAAGTATACGGCGCTTGTGACCAGCAACTATCATGTATACCGCGCACTGAGATACTGCAAGAAAGCGGGCCTGAAATGCACAGGTATCGGAAGTCACGTGGCGCTCTATTTCTGGCCGGGCGCACTGATCCGCGAATTTATCGCGATACATGCGGAGAAGAAACACGCGGTGCTTTTTATCGCAGGATGGCTGCTGTGCATTTCGCCGGTGATCCTTGTGCTGCTGCCTGAACTGTTCAGCTGAAGTAGCCCGGCGGTTTACCTGTTTCGCACAGACGGCGGGTTGACAGGGCGTTTCCGGGGTGATAAGTTCTGTTGCATCATCGGTTTATGCCGGGACATAACGCAAGGGCGGGAAAACGCCGGAAAGCGGGAAACGTATGAAAAAGATCGGACTGGTGGGCGGGACGGGCCCCGAATCCACCCTCATGTACTATAAAGAACTGAATACAGGAATTGACCGGATGACAGGCGGAAAGGAAATGCCGGATGTTGCCATTGAGAGCGTCAATTTCCGACGGGCCTGGAAATATGTCGAGCAGGGACAATATGACATGCTTGCAGATTATCTGGCTGAAAAGGTGAACAGCCTGACAGCGGGCGGTGCTGAAATCGTTTCGCTGACCGCCGGTACGATGCATATTGTACTGGACAAAATACAGGATAAGACAAAGACTGAACTTGTCAGCATTCCCCGGGCTGTATGCCGGGAAGCGCAAAAACAGGGCTATCGGAAGATCGGCCTGCTGGGTACGATCTTCACCATGGAACAGGATTATATGAAAACCGATTTCCGGGAAGCCGGCATTGAAATTGTGATTCCGGATAAAGCTGATCGGGAACTGATTGCCGGGCGAATTCTGGAAGAGCTTGAAAACGGGATTGTAAAGGAATCCACTCTGAAGGAATTCCAGAAGATTATCCTGAAGATGCGTGAGCGTGAAGGAATAGAGGCTGTTGTGCTCGGGTGTACTGAACTGCCGATGATCCTGAACCGGAACAACTGTCCGGTACCCTGCCTGGACAGCGTGGAGATTCATATCAACGAACTGATTGAAAGAGCCGTTTCGGACTGAGACCGGAGCGGTCAGGAGCCTGAAATGATTTATTTTGTAAGACACGGGGAAACCGTGTGGAACGTGGAAAACAAAATCTGCGGCACGACAGACAGCCCGCTGACAGAAAAGGGACACCGGCAGGCGGCGGAGACGGGAGAAAAAATCCGGGGGAAGGGGATACACGCAGATCTGATCCTGTATTCACCGCTTTCCAGAGCCAGGGAGACAGCCCGCCATATTTCAGAAATGACAGGGATTCCGATGACAGAGGAACCGCGGCTGGTGGAACAGTGCTTCGGAAAGTATGAATCCACTCCCCGGAACAGTGAGGAATTCCGTGAAGCAAAAAAACAGTTCCTGAACCGCTATGAAGGCGGGGAATCCATGTTCAGGCTGGCCCAGCGGATCTATAATCTGCTGGATGACCTGAAGAAGGATGAAAGGGACTTTATCCTGGTAGCGCATAACGGCATTGCCCGGGTTGTGGAATCCTATTTCAGGGAAATGACAAATGATGAATACGCGGCATTCGGACTGAAGAACGGGGAAATCCGGGAATACCGGTTCTGAAACCGGCATGTCCGGATGACGTCAATGGAGTATCACATGGAAATCAGAGAATATACAGTATATGAAGAAAAGGAAATCATCAGACTGTATTCCTCAGCCGGCTGGAAAGCCTATACCGATGATCCGGAAACGCTCCGGAAGGGATTCCGGCAATCCCTGCTGGTTCTGGGAGCATATGAAGAAAACAAACTGACAGGAATTATACGTGCGGTCGGAGACGGAGAAACAATTGTATTTGTGCAGGATATTCTGGTGCTTCCGGAATACCGGCGCAAAGGCATCGGCACAGACCTGCTCAAGGCAATCATAACCCGGTACAGCCATGTGCGGCAGATTGAACTGGTGACGGACAGCCGGCCTGAAACCATTGCCTTTTATGAGTCTGCCGGGTTCCGGCAACTGTCAGACGTTGGCTGCACCGGATTTATCAAAGTATGAAATGATCAAAGGACAGGATACAGACGATGAAAGAACAGGCTTATTTTCTGGAAGAGATCGCGGCAAACGGACATGTGGCACTGAACGTGATGCAGTATGACGGATGGCTGCTGCGCTTTTCAGAAGGATTTACAGGCAGAGCCAATTCCATCAGCGTGATTTACCCGTCCCGGAAGGAAATGGCGGAGAAGGTGGAATACTGCGAGAAATGTTACGCGAAGCAAGGACTGCCCACTCTTTTCAAAGTGACGGAATATGATACGGAGCTGTCTGCATACCTGGAAAAGCGGGGATATGAGGTTGTTACGCCTACGGATGTGATGATTCTGGATCTGGAAGAGAACGATCCGGAGGCAGACGTGAGCGAATGCGTTTTTGCAGAGAAACCGCAGGATTGGCTGCAACCCTATTTTGATTTTGAAAAGCAAACGGATCCTGTGAAACAGGATCTGTTCCGCCGGATTCAGGCAAGGGTGCTGGTGGATACAATCTATTGTACGGTAATGGAAAACGGGAAACCCGCCGCCTGCGCATCAACTGCGTCAGAGCAGGGCTATGCTTTGCTGCACAATGTGGTTGTGGATCCGGAACAACGGGGAAAAGGCCTTGGAGAAAAGCTCTGCAGGGCAATCCTGGCAAAGGCGAAGGAAGACGGGGCACGGTATGCGTACCTGCAGGTGGTGCAGGGAAACAACATTGCGCTGAACCTGTATCATAAGATAGGATTTCAAAAAGTGTATACCTACTGGTATATGAAAAAAGTTTAAAGGTGAGGATCCGGAAAATCATTTAACGGAGAAAACAATATGGGAGTATATATCCGGGAAACAGACCATATGCCCGGAATGGAAAAAGCACTTCAGAAGCTTGCCGGAATCAGCGTGTTTGAAGCATACCGTTTCTTTGATGATTTTGCAGGCTTCCACAAAGAATACGATGTGTATAAGGTTGTTCATCCGGAAGGAACGCTCATCCTGAAAAAGACGGATGATTCACGGCAGGCTGAAACAGAACAAAAAATGTACCGGATGTGCCAGGGACTGTGCGTTCCGCACTATTACGGATCCTCCGACGGTTACATGCTGACGGAATATATTGACGGAACCGATCTGAAGGATCCGACAAACGCAGGAATCCGCGCAGCAGGGAGATCCCTGGCGGAGATTATGAACGCTTTTCCGCCCGGACGGGATTATGACAGATCCGACAGTGAAAGAGACCTGGCTTACAAGATGAAACAAACTGAATATCTCCGCCGGGAACCTCTTTTGCTGCAGGCTTACGGGCTGCTCCTGGAAAGACTCGGCAGTATTCCTCATACTTTGGTAAACGGAGATCTTGTGCCGATCAACTGCATCTACACCGGGGAAAAGGTTTATCTCATAGACTGGGAATACGGCGGGTTTTATCCGTACCCGTATGATATTGCCCGCTTTATCGCGCATTCCGGAGAAACCGATAAGGAAACGTACCGGCTCAGCGCAGAACAGAAAAAATTGTTTGTTCAGACAATCTATGATAATCTGAACGAAAAGCCGGACCGCACTGTGTTTGAACGGGATATCAGGCTTGCTGTACTGCATGAATATGCTGTGATCCTGAGAGATTACCTGCAAGACCCGAAAAAACCGAGGAATGAGGATTTCGGAATGTATTATGAGAAAGCTTCCGAACTGGCCCGGGAACTGTTACAATAATCGCATATGATCCGGAAATGATTTCATGAAACGAACGGAGGAAAACCATATGATCTCCTTTGAAAGCGACTATATTGCCGGAGCGCATCCGGAGGTTCTCAAAAGACTGACCGAGACGAACATGGAATCCCTGCCGGGATACGGTTCGGATCCGTACTGCGCGAGCGCCAAAGGAAAAATACGCGAAAGCATCGGCATGCCGGAGGCGGAGGTCTATTTCCTGACGGGCGGAACGCAGACCAACGCGGTGGTGATTTCCACCCTGCTGGCGGATTACGAGGGCGTGATTGCCGCAAAAACGGGACATGTAAGCGTACACGAAGCGGGGGCTATCGAGTATACCGGGCATGAGGTGCTTGAGGTGCCGCAGAAAGAAGGAAAGATTGCGGCCGAGACACTGAAAGAATACCTGAAGGTATATTACGGCGATGAGAGCCACGAGCATATGACTTTCCCGGGTATGGTATACATTTCCCATCCGACGGAATATGGTACGCTGTACACGAAGACGGAACTGGAACACATAGCAGCAGTCTGCCGGGAGTATAAGATGCCGCTGTACCTTGACGGCGCAAGACTGGCATATGCCCTGATGAGTCATGATACCGATCTGACCCTTTCTGACATTGCCAGGCTGTGCGACGTGTTTTATATCGGCGGCACCAAAGTGGGCGCCCTTTGCGGAGAAGCGGTGGTATCCACCAAGGGGAATATGCCGAAACATTTCCTGACGTCTGTGAAGAAACGGGGTGCGCTGGTAGCCAAAGGACGACTCCTCGGCGTTCAGTTTGACGCACTGTTTACGGATGATCTTTACTTCCGGATCGGGCGGCACGCCATTGAGATGGCTGAGAAGATGAAGGAGATCTTCCGGAAACACGATATACCGTTCTTTATTCAGTCTCCGACCAACCAGCAGTTTGTGATCCTGGAAGACAGATGGCTGGAAGAGATCGGACAGAAGGTGGCTTACAGCTTCTGGGAAAAACCGGACGAAGAACATACTGTGGTCCGTTTTGCGACGGGCTGGTCTACAACGGACGAAGATCTGCAGGCGCTGGATAAAGCATTGAACTGTGCAAAATAGGCAAACAGGACAAAAGAACCGTACCCTTGTCCGGTGAGGAGGAAAAGTTATGTCGTTTGAATTCAACACACTTGGTGATCTGCTGAGCAATCCGAAGATCCGGCCGGTTGCGCAGGACGCAATCCGGAGAAGGAACCTGAAGGAAGAAGAACTGTGGAATATGACGCTGAGCCAGCTGAAGGAGGAACACTTCTTCTCCGGAGAAATCAGCAATGGTATCCGGCGCCTGTATGAGGCTGCGGACAGCGGGGACTGGTATTATCCGCTGTACAGTGAGAAAGAATGCGACGAAGATGAAGCCCGCAGGGGCGTCAGCCTGGTATGGTTCCCCTCGGCCGATCCGGAGGCGGATAACCGGCCTTTTATGCTGGTTGTGCCCGGAGGCGGATTCGTGAATGTATGGAACCTGACGGAAGGCTGGCCGATTGCGGAACAGTTTAACCGCTGCGGATATCATGCCTTTATCCTGACCTATCAGGTGGGCGAGGAAGCCGGAAACGGACTGCTGCAGAAAAATATGGAAGATTTTGCCCGGGCGCTGAAACTGATCCGGGAGAAAAGAGAACACTTCCATGTGCAGGCAGAACGATACATTACCTGCGGCTTTTCCGCGGGAGGATATCTGATCTGCCTGTGGAACACGAAGATGGGTTATCCGGCGTTTGAACTGCCCAGGCCGCAGGCCAGCTTCCCGGTTTATCCGGTGGTCAGCATGAAAAACGATGGCGAGGAAGCTGATCCGGGAGATGCTCTGTGGCTGTTCGGATGCCCCCATGAAGAGGCAATGCAGAAGGAATATGAAATTCCGGAACACACGGAAACATTCCCGCCCTGTGCGATTTTCCTTGCGGCCGGGGATGAACTGGTGGATCCGGAAAACTCAAAAATGCTGGACAGGGCGCTGAAAGCACTGAGTATTCCCAGCAGGCTGGAAATCGGGCCGGACGGCGGCCACGGATTTGCGGACGGGTCCGGCATGTGCATGGCCGGATGGACGGAACGCGCGGTCAAATGGTTTGAATCACTTCAGAAATAACATTTAACAATCCACGGGACGTAGCGGGGGGATGGTAATGGAGAACAGGACAAACGATCAAAGATCAGTTATCATGCTTGCTGCGTCCATGTTTATTTTTGGAACAATCGGTCTTTTCAGACGGTATATTCCATGTTCTTCCGCGTTCCTGGCTATGATCCGGGGAATTCTCGGCGGATTGCTCCTGTTGATGTTTGCCCGGATCAGGGGGAAAAGCACCGGAGAGAAACTGCCGAGGCAAACGATTATCTGGCTTGGGATTTCCGGAGCCGTGATCGGTATTAACTGGATGCTGCTGTTTGAGGCATACAATCATACGACTGTCGCTGTAGCCACATTGTGCTACTATATGCAGCCCACGATAGTGATGCTGGTTTCACCATTGCTTTTACGGGAAAAACTGACGAAAAGAAAAGCAATCTGTGCCGTAATAGCTGTGATTGGCATGGTACTTGTTTCCGGTGTGACCGAGGGCGGCGGTGACGGGACAGGGCACCTGAAGGGGGTGCTGCTGGGACTTGGAGCAGCGGTCTGCTATGCTTCCGTGATTATCATGAACAAAAAAATTACCGGTGTGGATGCGTACCGGAAGACTACAATCCAGCTGCTGTGCGCAGGACTGGTGATGATTCCGTATATGGCGCTGACAGACGGATTCGGAAGCAATGCATTTAACGCCGGAACCATAGCCCTGGTGGTGATCGTGGGGATTGTACACACAGGATTTGCTTATGTACTTTATTTTGGAAGCATGGACGGGCTGAAACCACAGTCCATTGCCATGCTCAGCTATATTGATCCGGTGACCGCCCTGCTGCTGTCCGCACTGGTACTCAGGGAACCGCTGACTGCGGCCGGCGCAGCAGGAGCGATCATGATTCTGTTATCTGCTGTCATTTCAGAAAAAAAAGAATCAATGAATCATGATGGATTCTGATTAAACAGAAGGGCATGTAAAAAACCGCTTCCTGAAAGGAAACGGTTTTTCTGCATTGTATGCAAGGTTAGTCGGGCTCATAGAAGTTGAAGATATACAGCCCCGATGTGCCCTGAACATAGGTGGTGAAACGGTCGGAATAAAATTCCAAAGCCTGCTTATCCCGGGTACCGACATTTACGATGATCCAGCCGCCATAGGCCTCTTCCAGCTGCCAGAGACTCAGGTTGTCTTCTGCCGGACCGTTGACCAGTTTCAACCCACCGCCGGAAGCACACGAAAGATAGCGGCCTTCTGAGTCGGAAAGGGAGAGACGGCCTTCCGCGTCTACATGGGCAGTGAGCAGCAGCGCATTTTCCGGCAGGGTATCCACGAGGAACTCTCCATAGGCTTTGATTTTTGTATCATCCAGACCGCCGTTTGATTCCCGGGCTGTGAGTGCGCAGCCCTGTGATTCATTATACAGGACGTAGGTATGGCCATCCTCAGGCATCTGTGCCAACGAGGCAACCTTTACCCCTTCATAAGCGGGGAGAGCGGCGGGATCCGCGGAATATACAATCTTCCAATACCAGGTAAAAGCATCCGGCGTCAGGGTGCCTTTTTCCGCTGTTTCCCTGCGGATATAGGCTGCGACGGAATCCTGGATTGTCATACTGCCGCCGTCCTCCAACTGGGACCAAAGAGCGTCATCCGCGCTGAAGGCGCGTAAGCCGCAGCGCTCGTTGCCCAGGAGGTAGTTGTTTACGGCAACAAGGTAGAGAGCATCCCGGTCAAAGGTTCTGCCATTGGCAAAATCCTTAATGCCGATGCGGTGTCCCTCCGGCTTTGACATATCAATGACAAAGTTAAGTCCGCCGAAAAGGATATTGGTAAACTGATCCCCCAGGGTATGGAAATAGGCGTTTCCATTCATCACCCGAACGGTCAGGCGGTTTTTTGCGTTCTCCTCCATGATGGACAGGATATCCCGGCCGTACATAGGCAGGACAAGAAGGTTGTTGGCATAACGGTACAGGCGGTAGATATCCTTCATGCTGATGTTTCCGGGCCAGATGGTGAAGCCTGTGCTGGTGACTGAGGTCATAGCCATATCCACATCCAGGTGATCGAGTCCGGCGGCAGCCTTCAGGGATTCAAGACCGGATTCGCCGTATTTCCGCTGCATGGCTTTGGTGCCGTCTGCCATCATGGCAGCGCTGACCAGGTCCATGGAATCCGTTTGCCTTGTATAGAATTCACTGCTCTTGTCCCAATAGCCGCCTGCAATACCGACGGGTGCCTCTACATCAGCTTCAGCAATCTCCGCGTAGGGGCGGACAATATCCTCCAGGAACGGATCTGATTCAAAATCACTGAGATGAAGGTTTTCAGAAGAGGTCATCTGCCACTGCAAAACACCGTTTTCATCCTCCGAAAAGCGGAAAACTGTCTTTGTCAGATCCTGTCCGCCCCCGTTGACCACGGGAACTTCCTTTCCGGCGGCATTGGTGATGAAGGTGTTGGAATAGCCGGTGGAGTGATCGTGGCCGTTGACCAGGAAATCGATGCCCTCCGTTTCTTTGATCATCCGCATTCCCTGGTTTTCCGAATTGATGCCGAAGAAAAGGCTGATATCCGTGTCTCCGATACCGCCGTGATAGGAGACTATGATGAATTCACAGCCTTCCGCTTTCATGCGGGGGATGTAAAGCCAGGCTTCCCGGGCGTTGGAGAAATCATCATTTCCGGGATGGACAAAACGAATACCGGGATAGTTGACGGGCAGGTCCCAGCGGGTGATATCCACGTTTTCAAAACCCAGGATGCCGATTTTGTGCTCATGCCCGTTTACCGTAATTGTTTTGATTACGTAAGGGGTGAAGACATTTTCACCGGCTTCATGAGCGGGATCACTTCCGTCATAGCAGGCGTTTGCCGACAGCACGGGGACTCCGTTTTCCTCCAGCCAGCGATAGGTATCGCTCATGATATCCCAGGCGTAATTAAACTCATGATTGCCAAGGACAAAGGCGTCATAGCCGATCTCCCTCAGGCATAAAGCCATGGCAGGCTGGTCTGTGGATTCTCCGGAGGCACGCATGAGCAGCTGAACCTGGGAGACCGGGGTTCCCTGGAAAAGATCGCCGTTGTCGATCAGCAGGACGTTTTCCGCCCCATATTCCTCCCGGAACTGTTTTACAGCGGTGGAAACCCGGAGCATATTGTTGTTTTCTGCGGCGCCGGTAAGGATATTGGTATTCCAGCACTTGCCGTGCATATCCGTTGTGGAGAGAATCACGACATCGGTGAAGGCGGCGGGTTCGGCGGCTGGTTCCCCGGCAAAAGCATTGCTGAAGAGGAACATCATGCAGAAAAGAAGAGAAAGCAGCTTACGCGTCATGAAGCAGACCTCCCAGAACTGAATCCTTGCAGTGATTGTATTATAGCACAAGTAGGAGAGGAACGAACCGAGAGGCGCCCCGGCGGGGCATTCGCCAAAGGCGAAAACGAGGTGAGTGAGTCAACCGAAATGAGCAATGCGACCGCTCCAAGGGAGCAGTGCGATGATTGAGGTTGCGGATAGGAGGCAGAAGATGAATTTATAAAGCCTGAGTTTGCGGAACAGGAAAAGAGCCTGCCGAAGGGCAGGCTCAGAAGTGATCAGTTATGAGTGCATAGTTATGAGTGAAGAGTGTAGAGTTGTGAGAGGGAATCAGTCATTTTGACTGATTCCACTCACAATACGATAGTAGACTCGTGACGTCAGGCGGTAGACAACTCCATAGAAGAGGCCGAATACCACGAAGCTGATGAGCGTTGTGCGCATGAAGAGCGCAACATCGGTCAGGCTGAGGAGCGCAAGCATCTTTCGGATCATCGGGAAGGCAAAGACCAGATGCAGGCCGGCAAAAGCCAGCGGGAGAGCGAAGACAGTCAACAGCTGGGAACTGATGCTGGAGCGGATCTCCTTCTTTGTCATACCGACCTTCTGCATGATTTCGAAGCGTTTGGCGTCTTCATAACCCTCGGAGATCTGCTTGTAGTAGATGATCAGCACAGCAGCGAAGACGAAAACAATACTCAGCAGAATACCAATGAAGAAGAGGCTGCCATAAGTGCCATAGAATTCGGCGGAGCCTGCAGCACGGGAATCGAAATCCAACCATTTGACCGAATCGTCCGTAAAGAGATCCCTGAGGCTGCGCCAGAAATTGTTATACAGGTCTTTTGCCAAGGCTATGTTATCATCATCGGACAGGTTGGTGTCAAAGTTGAATTTCCATATGGCCTGAATCTGCGGACCATCCTTTTGAAGGTCTTTGACAGCGGTAGCCAGATCGGAAACAGCGACGGTCATGGTTGGGAAACCCATACCGGAAGAGGTACCGCCGGTATCCTTCCGTTCATAATGCTGGATTTTCCAACTGTGTTTATTGTCACCCATGGCGAGGACCAGGGTGTCGCCGGTAAAATCGATGCCGTCAGTGATCAGAACAACTTCATCAGCAGCAAGTTCCAAAGGTTTGTTGTCCGAAGTTTCAATGGAATCCGGAGAAACCAGGTAGATCTCGCACAGTGTGCTGAAATCAGCACCGATACTGGCGGTTTCATAATCACACTGGATGAAGCCGTCCTTCCGTACGCCGCTCAGGCTGATGAAGCGCTGATCCTGGACATCTGTCGGAACGATATTGTTTTCCTTAAGGTAGTCCCGAATGAGGGAAGCAGCCTGTTCAGGAGAACCGTCGGTCAGTTTTGCGGGATCCTTCAGATTAATGCTGAAGTCGATTTCACGGGGGAAGTTTTTCCTGAGGGAATCCTCAGCACCAAACCACATACAGGTGGTGGTGGAGATCATGACCAGGATCATCGTGGCGATGATGCAGATAGAAGCCAGGCCGGCGCCGTTCCGCTTCATACGGAAAGCCATGGAAGACACGGAGACAAAGTGTTTTGCTTTGTAATAGTAGCCTTTGTTTGTCTGCAGGACACGGCACATCTTTACACTGCCGGTGATCAGGAGCAGAAAGGTTGCCAGGATGACCATCAGCACAGCGCCAAAGAACCACAGGATTGCAGAGATCGGGTTGCTGACGGTTATGGCAATGTAGTAGGCACCGCCGAGGATGAGTACACCCAGGATGGCAAACAGCCAGTTGCCCTTGGGAGGCTTCTCTCCCGCGTTCTCTGATTTTATCAGGGAAACGGCATTGGCACGGGCAGTACGGATGACCGCGGAGAGCATAAGCAGACCGAAGATGGCGGCATAGAACAGGAGGGTCTGCCAGATCGAGGCTGTGTGGATACGGAAAACAAAGTCGATTGTACCGCCCAGCAGGTTAACCAGTCCCAGCTCCGCCAGCTTGGACAGGAGAATCCCCAGGAATAAACCGCAGGCCAGGGAAATGGCAAAGGTGATGATGTTCTCCCAGGCGATGATGCGGACCAGATTCCGCTTGCCCATACCCAGCACGTTGTAAAGACCAAATTCATGGGAACGGCGGCGAAGCAGGAATGAATAGGTGTAGTACAGGAAAATCAGGGAAAAGAGCAGGATGGTGTACCGGCCAAGGCCCATGATCATTCCTACTATATCAGCACCGCGTACAACAAGCGCAAGCGCCGTGGGGGAAGCCAGATAGCTGAGGATATAGAACACAGCCACCATGCAGACGCAGGTCAGCAGGTAAGGCCGGGAGAGCTGGCGGTTTTTCCGCAGACCGTCCCAGGCCAGGCGGGGATAGAAGAAAGTCTTCACGCCCGTTCACCTCCCTGAGCCAGCAGGGTCAGCGTGTCAACAATCTTCTGATAGAACATGTCATCGTTTTCCTCACCGCGGTACAGCTGGTGGAATACTTCACCGTCGCGAATGAAGAGCACACGGCCGGCACGGCTGGCCGCACGGGCGGAATGGGTGACCATAAGAATCGTCTGGCCCATGCGGTTGACATCCGCAAAAAGGCGGAGCAGTTCGTCGGAAGACTTGGAATCCAGGGCGCCGGTGGGTTCATCAGCGAGGATCATTTTGGGCTGGGTGATCAGGGCACGGGCAACGGCTGCACGCTGCTTCTGACCGCCGGAAACTTCATAGGGGTATTTTTTCAGCAGACCTTCGATCCCCAGGGAAACCGCGATGGGCATGAGGGTGGCCTTCATTTCCTGATAATCTTTACCGGCCAGAACCAGGGGAAGGTAGATATTATCCTCCAGGGTGAAGGTGTCCAGCAGGTTAAATTCCTGGAACACAAAGCCCAGATTATCGCGGCGGAAGGAAGCGACTTCGTTTTCCTTGATTTTGGAGAAGTCCTTACCCTCCAGCAGAACTGTGCCTGAAGTAGCCTGGTCCAGCGCAGCCAGGATGTTCAGCAGGGTGGTTTTACCGGATCCGCTTTCACCCATGATGGCAACGTATTCGCCTTCTTCTACAGAAAAATTAACATTCTTCAGAGCTTCGACGGATTGACCGCCGAACCGTGTTTTATAAACCTTTTTCAGCCCTTTAACTTCGAGCAGACTCATTGGGAAGTTCCTCCTTACATTTCGTTTACGCTCTTATTGTAAAGGCGAAAGCCGATCCATTCCATCGAATCGGCTTACAATAAGAGGGGCAAAACGAACAAAACTGTCACATTTACTCAATGTTCAGTTTCCGTGTGCCCAGGTCCACACGAACAACAGTTCCCTGACCGGGAACGGACTCTATGGATATCCCGTGTCCCAGATTATCACACACTTTTTTACAAAGGCTCAGTCCCAGACCGCTGGCACGCTTATCTGCCCGACCGGTCAGACCGGTATAGCTGCGTTCAAACACCCGGGGCAGATCCTCCGGAGAGATGCCGATACCGGTATCGCGGATGCACAGGACCGAGGATTCCTCCACATAAACGGAAACAGTCCCCTTCGGAGTATATTTGAGGGCATTGGAAAGCAGCTGCTCCACCACAAAGGAAAGCCATTTTTCATCTGTAAGCACTTTGACGTTCACGGGAGTATAATCCAGTTTCAGCTTCCGGCTGATAAACTCCCCGGCAAACTGTTTGAAGACATGCCGCAGGATGCTGTCCAGATCGTATTCCCGGATGACATAATCCGTACTGCTGCCTTCCAGACGCAGATAGGTCAGCACCATGGAGACATAGCGCTCAATCCGGCCGAGATCGGATAAAAGGACCCGGGCCTGAGGCGTATCCTCCTCCTGAAGCCGCAGGCGCATGGACGCGATGGGTGTTTTGATCTGATGAACCCAGAGCGTGTAATAATCCATCATAGCGGCCATGTCTGTTTCCGCACGGGTGCGGGCATCCCGGTTCTGTTCCCGAAGCAAGCGGACAATTTCCCGATAGTCTGCGGCTTCGATGTTCCTGACTTCCGGGAGCTCCGAGTCCATTTCCCGGATGTCGGAAATCAGTTTATGCATATGCAGGGTATGGATAAAACCGATGACCAGCGCTGCCAGTCCCAGAATCGCGCACAGCGCGGCAGGGTAGAGCACGGCTTCTGCCGGCAGGTGGTACAGGGAGAAAGAGAAGGCCAGAACGGCAGCAAAAAAGACAAAAAGCAGGACAGTGCCTGCTTTGCTCCTAAAATAACGTCCAAACAGCTTAATCATTCCTGTTCCACCAGATAACCTTCTCCGAATTTGGTTGTAATGAAATCACTTACGCCGGCGGTTTCCAGCTTCTTGCGCAGACGGCCTACATTGACCGTGAGGGTGTTCTCATCCACAAAGGAATCTGTCTGCCAGAGGGCTTCCATGAGCTTTTCCCGGCTGACGATCTTTCCTTTGCTTTGCATAAGGGTGAGCAGGATCCGGTATTCGTTCCGGGACAGATCCAGCTTCTGTCCGTTACAGGTGAGGCTGTTGTCCCCAGTGTTCAGCACGATGCCCCTGTGCTCCAGTACCGGCGCGGAACCGGCAAAGTCATAGGACCGGCGGAGCAGGGCCTGCACCTTGGCTACCAGAACATCCGGATCGAAAGGCTTGGCGATGAAATCATCCGCCCCCATGTTCATGGCCATAATAATATTCATATTATCGGAAGCGGAGGAAACGAAAATCACCGGGACTGAGGATGCCTTGCGAATTTCCGTACACCAGTGGTAGCCATTCATAAAAGGCAGGGAAATATCCAGCAGCACCAGGTGCGGCTGGATCCGTTCGAAGTCTTCCATGACATGGCGGAAATCCATGACGGCTTCCGCTTTCAGACCCCAGCGGGTCATGGCGGAACAGACGGCATCAGCAATGCCCTGCTCGTCCTCCACAATGAGAATGCGATATTCCATAGAAACTCCTTTAAACCAGGCGGGAACAGCGAATTTGGGGAACAACTGATTTTACCATATTATTCAATGATTGGACAGAAGGAACGGCAATCATCCGATTTCCCCGCGGGCGAAGAGATTGTCCTTGCCCATGCCGCAGACATAAAGATTACTGTCATAGAGGTGGCAAAAATCAAGAAATTCCTTTTTCTGCTTCGGGTCGTTCATGATCTTTACCAGAATTTCATTGGGAATGGTCCGGGCAAAGGCGCCGGGACCGGCCAGGGAAATCTCCTTTACACCGCAGCTTTCCAGAATGTGATTCAGTTCATCCGGCAGGAAGTGATAGGAGATACTCCAGGGGGATTCGCCCCGGTCATAGGCAGAACGGGTTTCCTCCACATCACACAGGAGTCCGGTTTCATGCGCTTTGATCAGGTCCGTTTCCCGGAAGGTGAAGCCTTCGATCATCTGTTCACGGTTGTTCAGACACCACTGCACCCAGCTGTCCGGACTGTTCCTGTCCAGAATAAACTGATTCTTCTGAACGGGATTGGCAAGATAGGGCAGGGCGCCAAGACGGCTGGACACGCTGAGCATGATCCGCCTGCGCGCAAGACGTACAAGCTCCCGGATGGTCCGTTCCTGGTGCGGCCAGGTGTAGGAAACGGGAGCGTCAAAAGACATGACCAGGTCAAAACTCCGGTCCGCAAAGGCGGAAAGGTCTTCCAGAGCCCCGTGCACAAAGGTGATGCGGTCAAGCACACCGGCTTTTTCCGCCAGCTCCCGGGCTTTTTCAATCATCGGCCGGGAAATATCAAAGTGCGTGACACGCAGTCCCTGACGGGCCAAAAGAATCGAGAAACGGCCGCAGCCGGCGCCGCCGTCAAAAACCGTCTGAATACCATCCAGATGTTCCAGCAGCTCCCGCTCTATATGTGCTTTCTGCACAATATCATCAATGAAAGTCTGTTCCCGTTCTGCCTCCAGTTCTCCCTTGTCCGGGAGGTTCCACATCCGTTCGGAAATCCTTGTACTGTAATCCATCATCATTCCACTCCTTCCGGCTTGTGTATATTATAAACGAAAACGCCACAAACAATACCCTTTCGGGCATTGTTTGCGGCGTCGCTCAAAACGTACATCACACACAAACCACAGTCAATATACCATATTCAGAGACCCTGTCAAGTTTTTTGCAGACATTCTGAAAAATAAACAGGCATTAAACCAGAAGATGTTTGACATTGACCGGTTTTCCGGTTACGATGAGGGCAATAATCTGAATATAACCGGAGGATGCAAGCGATGAAGACTACACTGAACCGGTCCGCGGCAGCGGGCGTCCTGATCTGCATGGGCTGTATTGTGAACCTTAAGGTGGGCGGCGGTATTCCGGGAGCGGTGCTCTTCAGCGCCGGACTCTGGTTTGTGGTGAACTTTGACGCGGAACTGTTTACCGGACGGGTG
>JAEEGH010011013.1_pt1 | contig 20605 bp, 14 predicted proteins | sample 9134181 | NCBI WGS metagenome assembly JAEEGH01 (sample SAMN16246544, study PRJNA631951) | gut metagenome | biome: gut microbiome; feature: rumen; material: DP-attached | host: Bos | place: Iran: Karaj | collected 2018-10
TTGAGATTACAGGCTACTATCCTGGCGTTGTTTCGCCCAGTGACGTGTTCATCGAGTTTGATGTCACCGTCTTTAAGAAGGCCAAGAACGACAGCCGTCGTCTGCACATCTTCTTCGACCTGGCTGAGTGGATGACCATCTTCCCCGACACCACTGCTGACATGGACGACATCGAGGAGCTGACCGATGCCATCATGGACTACATTGAGGACCTGAACGACATCATCTCTGGCGACTTCGTTGATAACATTAAGGAGTCTATCCTCGAAATGGTAGTCAACGAGGTGAATGCTCACCCGCATCTCGCCCGCTTCTTGAGAGAGCCCAACAGACTGCTGCAGCCCATCCTGCTCGTGCTCACTGACGACGGATACATGCGTATGACCAAGACTCCTGTCTATCCCGCTATTGTCGAAACCACCAAGTTCCGCATCTGCCCCACCACCTATACCGGTGAGATTCTGGCTCCTGCCTACAAGAAGTTCGTGGCTGTGACCAACGTTTCTAAGGGTAATGCCAGTGCAAAGGGCGGTGATCCCGAGTGCAAGGCTATCCTCGACGAGGCTAACGCTCAGGAGGGCATGATGAAGGTGACCTTCGGCGGTATCCATCCGGGAACCCACTTCGACTTCACGGCAAAGGCTGGCTACACCTACGAAATGGTCTACTCAGCTCTTGACTACGCCGGAAAGGTCGTTACAAGACATTTCTATTTGACTGTTAGTGAGTAATTAACATTGTAAAAGGAGATTTGACAATTATGAATATTAAGAAATCAATACTTTCCTGCTTGCTGATGTTGGGTTTTGTCTCAGCATCGGCACAGGAAGCAGAGGTGAAGACGGAGTATGTCTTCAATCCTCACTGGTACGTGCAGGTGCAGCCACTGGGTGCACAGTACACCCTTGGCGAGATTTCCTTTGGCGACCTTACATCCTACAATGTGCAGGCAGCTTTGGGTTATCAGTTCGATAAAGTGCTCGGAACCCGCCTGGCTGTCAACGCCTGGCAGTCGAAAGGTGGTTCTGACTACGGACCCAGTGGTTACTATCAGTGGAAGTGGAAGTATGTGGCTCCCACCATCGACCTGACAGCAAACCTCTCCAACCTCTTCTGTGGTTTCAATCCCAAGCGTGCCGTGAATGTCAGCCTCTATGCTGGTATTGGTGCCAACATCGGCTTTAGCAACGATGAGGCTGCCGACGCCCAGAAGACCATCAAGGGCATCCATAAGTCGCTGCTCGACGCACAGGGTCACGACATGAATGCTCCCCTCTCACTGTTGTGGGACGGAACCAAGCCCCGTTTCGTGGGTCAGGCTGGCCTGATGGCCGACTTCCGCCTGAGCGACAAGGTGAGCCTCGGTCTTGAGGTGAGCGCCAACACGCTGAACGACCACTACAACTCTAAGCCCGCCAACAATGCCGACTGGTATTTCAATGCGCTGGCAGGTCTGAAGATCAACCTGGGCGAGACCTATAGTGTTCGTGAGGCCAAGGGCTGCGAGCCCCGCATCATCGAGAAGGTTGTCGAGAAGATTGTGGAGAAGCCCGTCTACATCGACAAGATTGTTGAGGTTGAGAAGAAGGTTGAGCCTCTGCGCCGCGACGTGTTCTTCACCATCAACAGCACCCGCATCGACCCCAGCGAGACGCAGAAGATTGTTGACATCGTCAACTACCTGAACGCTAACCCCGCTGCCAAGGTGACCGTGACCGGTTATGCTGATAAGGGCACTGGTAACGCTCAGATTAATGCACGTCTGGGTAAGAACCGTGCCAAGGTGGTTGCCGACCGTCTGACCAAGGAGTACAAGATTGATCCCAGCCGCATCATTACTGACAGCAAGGGCGACACTGAGCAGCCGTTTGCTGAGAACGATAAGAACCGTGTGAGCATCTGTATCGCAGAGTAAATGCTCCTGTTTCATTACCTGTTTTAATCATTCTATCTGTCTTGCAGGCCGCTGTTATATGCGTCTGCAAGGCAGGTTTTTTAAAAGCAATTCCTTTTTATGAACAAGATCCTTTTATCCCTGCTCCTGTCGTGCCTCTTTCTTCCTGCTGCCGCCCAGCTTAACGGCGACGGCTACTACCGTGTGAAGAACTTCAAGTCGGAGCGCTATATAGTGTTAATCGATAACAAGAGCAAGGGAGGAAACATCAGCACAACGACATACGACCTTGACGCCATGATGTCGGTTAAGCCTTTCAGCAAGATTGACTCTGATGCTGGCTCAGTGGTCTACATTGAGAACAAGGGTGGCAACCAGTACAACATCATTTCCCAGGGGACGGATGCCTATCAGTCAGTAGGCCGCCTGCTCACGCTGACCACAGCAAGTGCCTCGCAGCAGACCTATTTCGCTTCAGCCACCGAATCGGGCGTCACTGTCTATCTCTATGATGAGCAGTACCAGGGTTCTGTGGGACGCCTCTCCACGTCGAGTTCTACTGGTGGTGGAAGCGAGCTCTACCGCCACTGGCGCATGCTTCCTGTTTCTGCTACCGACGACAACAACTATTTTGGAGTAAAAGGCAACGTGCAGGTGGGCGGTAAGTATTACACTGCCTTCCATGCTTCTTTCCCTTACACTTTTGCCTCTTCGGGCATGAAGGCATACATCGTGACAAAGCTCGACGGCGACCTGGCCGTATGGAAAGAGGTTGAAGGAACGGTGGCTGCCGCTACACCGGTCATCATTGCCTGTGCTGGAGAAAATGCTTCGTCCAACCGCCTCAATCTGGAATTGCAGGACGGCACGGCCCCTTCTGACAATTTGCTCCTGGGCGTCTATTTCAACAATACCGATGTCGACTATATCGACGAGTCGTCCTATCACTTCAATGCCAAGAAGTACAACCCTGCCACCATGCGCCTGCTGGGCATCACCTCTGAGGGTAAGCTGGGTTTTGTCAAATCGGACTTGAAGTATATTCCAAAGAATGCCTCCTACCTGAAAGTGCCGAAGAACTCGCCCGCCGAGATTACGCTCGTCACACAGGAGGAATACGACGCGCTGTTAGCCGCCGATGTGGTGACGGTCACCGCTAAGAGCTACACCCGTCCCTACGGCGATGCCAATCCTGTCTTCCAGTATGATGTGGAAGGAACACTCAAGGGACAGCCCACCCTCACTTGCGAGGCCACGCCGTCGTCGCCCGTAGGTGTCTATCCCATCGTTGTCGGGAAGGGCACTGTCACCAACCGCACGTTTAATGCGGTCAACGGCACGCTCACCGTGGAGAAGGCTCCCCTCACTGTGACAGCCCGCAGCTACACCATCAAGCAGAACGAGCCGCTGCCGCTGTTCGAATGCGATTTCCAGGGGTTCAAGCTGGGCGAGACCGCCGAGGTGCTCACCTCACAGCCTGCGCTGGCCTGCAACGTGCCTGAGGACAAGAAGCCTGGCGTCTATGCCATCACCGTCAGTGGTGCTGCCGCCCAGAACTACGACATCACCACCGTCGATGGTACGCTCACCATCCTGGAGGCCGATCCTATTACTGTGACTGCTGTCAGCCTGACCAAGGAGTATGGCGATGCCATGCCCGCACTGTCGTGGAAGGTCGAGGGCGGCACGCTGGAGGGCCAGCCCCTGCTGCAGTGTGAGGTGAACGAGTCCACGCCTGTGGGTACCTATCCCATCAAGGTGTATGCCGGCACGATTGACTATCCCAACCTGACGCTCGTCGACGGCAGCGTGACCGTGACTAAGGCGCCGCTCATCATCTCTGCCGGCAACTACACGATGAAGCAGACCGACGAGCGCCCGCAGTTCCAGGCCACCTACGAAGGCTTCAAGCTCGACGAGACCGAGGCCGTGCTCACGCAGCAGCCCGTGCTCTCCACCAATGCCCCTGCCGACAATACTCCTGGCGAGTATGTCGTTGAGGTGAGTGGGGCAGAGGCCCAGAACTACGACATCACCTATAAGTCTGGCAGCCTTGTTATCTTAGCGGCTGACCCGATAGTGATTACGGTAGCCGATGCCACGATGGTCTATGGCGACGAGGTGCCCACCTTCTCCTATACCGTCAGTGGCGGCGAGGTGGAGGGCGAGCCAGCCGTTAGCTGCGAGGCCACGAGCCTGTCGCCCGCCGGCAGCTATCCCATCGTTGTCAGTGCCGGTACCATCAACTACCCCAACCTGGTGTTTGTCAATGGCACACTGACTGTCACTAAGGCACCGCTGACGGCATCCGTAGGCGACTACGAGCGTGAGCAGGGCCAGCCCAATCCTGTCTTTGAGATTGTCTACGAGGGCTTCCGCAATGGCGACGACGCCTCGGTGTTCACCACGGCTCCCGTGGCAACTACCACAGCCGATGAGAACAGCGCCCCCGGTGCCTACGATATCACCCTGTCGGGTGGAGAGGCCGCGAACTACGACTTCGTCTATCAGTCTGGCCACCTCGTTGTCTACGAGGCAAATCAGATTGTGCTGATGGCTGTCGACGCCACGATGGTCTATGGCGACGAAGTGCCCACCTTCACCTATACCGTCAGTGGTGGCGAGGTGACGGGCGAGGCTGTCCTCACCTGTGAGGCTACCAGCACGTCGCCTGTCGGCACCTATCCCATCGTCATCAGTGCGGGCACCGTCAACTACCCCAACCTGCTGTTGGTCAATGGCACGCTGACTGTCACCAAGGCACCGCTGACAGCAACCGTAGGCGACTACGAGCGTGAGCAGGGACAGCCCAATCCCGATTTTGAGATTGTCTACGAGGGCTTCCGCAATGGCGACGACGCCTCGGTGTTCACTGTGGCTCCCGTGGCAACAACCATAGCTGATGAAAACAGCACCCCTGGCATCTACGACATCGTTCTCACTGGCGGAGAGGCTCAGAACTACGACTTCACCTACGTCAACGGAAAGCTGACCGTTACGGTGCCTTCGGCCATCTCTATGGTGACCACGTTCAGTGCACCTGTCGATGTCTATAGCCTCACGGGTCGCCTCGTCCGTTCGCAGGTTACCAGTCTGAAGGGTCTGCCTCGTGGCATCTACCTGGTCAATGGCCGTAAAGTAGTTGTCAAGTAGGAGCTTGCAACGGTGGCACCTTGCAAAATAGTGCCTCCGTGCTAAAATAGAGTGGCCTCTTGGGAAAATAGCGGCAGTATTTCACAGAATACTACCGCTATTTTCTTGTGAGGTCTTTTTCGTGTTCGGATTCTCGTGGAGAATCGTTTGCCGTAGGGACAGACGCCAGGTATGTCCCTGCGGTAGGGGTAGGATTAATAACGAAGGTAAACGCATGTGTTTTGGGGCACATCAAATGGCGTATCCTGACTTCCCTTTGCGCGTGTGTGTAATATTCTGGTGATTCCCGCCTAGAAGGCGGGGCAACGGACAAAAATGCTTCGCGCGCGTTTTGCATCTCATCAACTTGAGAAGCTGAATAAAGAGGCCACTTTAAAAGAGACTGCTACCACTATGGAACAAGCCGTTACCACTAAGGAACAAGCCGCATAGCGCTCTCCCCAGTAGGGACTGGGCGGGGGTGGGGGTAGTGTTGCCCCAAAAAAGGTGCAACTGATTGAACGAGCTAAAATAGAATAATCCTTTTCTTGAATATGGTAGTTTTGGCTTCAAAGGCTGTGTGACGAAGAAAGAATCGCTGCACAGTTTTTCTGTTTTGTGTAAAAACGGAGGGAGAAAACGAGAGGAAATAAAAAAATTGCAGAATTTTTGAAAAAAAATGGGGAATTGTGGAGGAATGTGGGGGAAAATGATTATCTTTGCAGGCAAGATTCGTACTAGAGTAAAAACAAAGGCCATACGTGCATGCGATTTCTTGGTAATATAGAGGCTAAGACCGACGCCAAGGGAAGGGTTTTCCTTCCCGCTACGTTCCGCAAGATGCTTCAGGCATCGGGCGAGGAGCTGCTGGTGATGCGTAAGGACATCCACCAGAAGTGCCTCGTGCTCTATCCCGAAAGCGTATGGAATGAGCGTGTGGATGCGCTGCGCGCACGTGTCAACGAGTGGGACGATGAAGGAAAGATGGTGCTGCGCCAGTATATGAAGGAGGCGGAGATTCTGTCGCTCGACGGCAACGGGCGTTTCCTCATCCCCAAGCGCTACCTGCAGATGGCGGAAATCGACCAGACGGTGCGTTTCATCGGCATGACCGACACCATCGAGATATGGGCGGCCGAGAAGGTTGAGGAGCCATTCATGGCTCAGGCCGATTTCTCGGCGAAGCTGAAGGAAATCATGGGATGCAGCCCCATGAAGACTGAAGAATAAAAGAACTGAAGAATGAAGTTGTCTGACACATACCATGTACCAGTGCTCCTGCAGGAGAGTGTCGACGGGCTGGATATCCGGCCCGACGGCATTTATGTGGATGTCACCTATGGCGGTGGCGGCCATTCTAAGGAGATACTGCGCCGACTTGGCGAGCACGGACAGCTCTTTGGTTTCGATCAGGATGCCGATGCCGTGATGAATGCGGAGAACGACCCTCGTTTCACCTTCGTCTACAGCAACTTCCGCTATGTGAAGAACTGGATGCGCTTCTTCGGCGTAGGGCAGATCGACGGTCTGCTAGCCGACCTGGGCGTGTCGTCCCATCATTTCGACGATGCCTCGCGCGGCTTTACTTTCCGGCAGGATGCCCCCCTCGACATGCGCATGAACAAGCATGCCAGCCTGACGGCAGCCGATGTGGTGAACGACTACACTGAGGAGCAGCTGACCGACATATTCCGGCTCTATGGCGAATTGCGCAATGCCCGTCAGGTGGCAGCTGCCGTGGTGAAAGCCCGCCAGCAGCAGCCCATCGCCACTACCGGGCAACTGGTGGAGGCCGTCAGCCGTCTCTTCCCACGGGAACGCGAGAAAAAAGAGGTGACGAAGCTGTTCCAGGCTCTGCGCATAGAAGTGAATCACGAGATGGACGCCCTGCGGCAGATGCTCCACGCTGCCTGTCAGCTGCTGAAACCTGGCGGCAGGCTGAGCATCATTACCTATCACTCGCTGGAAGACCGCATGGTGAAGAACGTGATGCGTACGGGTAATGTGGAGGGGCATCTGGAGCAAGACTTCTACGGCCGGTCGCAATCGTTGTTACACATTATTAATAATAAGGTGACGGTGCCGTCGGCAGAAGAACAGGAGGCCAACCCCCGCAGCCGCAGCGCCAAGCTCAGGGTGGCGGAGAAGATTTGAGAATGGAACGTTGAGAATGGAGAGTTGAAGATGGCAAAGACAGACGATGATGAAGAGTTGGTGAAGTCGGAAATAGCCGACGATGAGCTGCAGTCAGGAGAGAGCACGCTGCAGAAACTGAAGCGCCACGCCAGCGAGAGCGACGAGGCGCCTTCTGCCTCATTGCGCTTCAGGGACATCCTGGGTGGCGACTATCTGTGGTCTCTGGTGCGCAACCACATTTGGCTCATCATGCTCATCGTGCTGATTACAACGGCCTACGTGGCTGTGCGCTATCAGTGCCAGCAGGATGCCATCGACATCAGTCAGCTGGAACGCGACCTGCAGGATGCCAAGTTCCAGTCGCTCAGTAGCTCCAGCAACCTCACCCGTATGTGCCGCCAGAGCCATGTGCTCGACATGCTGAAGGACATGGGCGACTCGCTGCTGCAAGTCAGCAAGACACCGCCCTACATCATTGAGGTGCCGGAGTGAGAAACCCCCCCTGGCCTTCCCCAAAGGGGAGGAACTTTCCCCTACGGGGGGGGGAGGAATGAGAGATAAGAAATGAGGAATCTGTAAATAGATAGTATAAAGGTGAGCAAGTTCAGGAAAGACAAGGTGATGCCCCGATATATGTTCGTGGCTGTGTTGCTGGCACTCTGTGGAGTGGCAGTCATCGTCAAGGCTGCCTATACCATGACGGCAGAGAAGCAGTGGTGGTTGACCGTGCAGAAGAACCAAGTCAATACGGCCGACAGCATCAAGAAGCCCAATCGTGGCAACGTGCTCAGCTGCGACGGACAGCTGCTGGCAGGCAGTATTCCCGAATACGAGATATTCCTCGACTTCCGTGCCGGCTACCAGAATAACGTGCCCGAAGATACCGCTTGGACTCACAAGCGCGACACGCTGTGGCATGAGCAGCTCGACAGCCTGTGCGCCGGCCTGCACCAGATTTTCCCCCAGAAGTCGGCAGAGGAGTTCCGCCAGCACCTCATGGAAGGATATAACAAGAAGAGCCGCTACTGGCGCGTGTGGAGGGGTAAGATAGACTATGCCACCTTCAGCCGTGTGAAAGAGCTGCCTTTCTTCAACCTGCCCCGCCATAAGGGCGGCTTCTGGGGACAGGAGTTCCCTGCACGCCGCCATCCCTTCGGCTCGCTGGCTGAGCGCACTATCGGCTCGCGCGATACAGCACGCTATGGCGTGGAGCTGGCCTACGACTCACTGCTCACGGGAACCTATGGCATCGCGCATACGCAGAAGGTGAGAAACCGGCGGGTATCCGTTGTCACCCGCCCGCCTGTTGACGGGGCCGATGTGGTCACCACGCTCGATGTGGGCATGCAGGACTTGTGCGAGAAAGCACTGCTCGACGAGCTGAAGCTGCGTAATGCCCTGATGGGCGTGGCCATACTGATGGAGGTGCCCACAGGCGACGTGAAAGCTATTGTGAACATGGAGAAGAGCGCCGACGGCGAATACCGCGAGCGCCTGAACAACGCCCTGGGCTACCGCTGCGAGCCTGGCTCGGTCTTCAAGACGGCCTCCATCCTCGTGGCCCTCGACGATGGGGTGGTGGACACCAGCTATGTCATCCACACCGGCAATGGCCTCATGCGCATGCACGGCGCCAACATGAAAGACCATAACTACAGTCGTGGCGGCTATGGCAGCATCAACGTGGCCCGCTCGCTGGAGGTGAGCAGCAATGTGGGCGTGAGCTACGTCATCGACCATTTCTACGGGAGTAATCCCACCAAGTATGTGGAAGGGCTGCACCGCGTGGGTATCGGTGCCGACTTGCAAATACCGCTGAATGAGTACCGTGCGCCGAAGATTCGCTACCCCGACACGAAGACCACGAACCGCAGCCTCTACTGGAGCAAGACCACGCTGCCGTGGATGTCGATAGGCTATGAGACACAGATTGCCCCCATCAACACGCTGGCTTTCTACAATGCCATTGCCAACGACGGCAAGATGATGCAGCCACGATTCGTCACCAAGGTGCTGAAGGATGGCGAGACCGTCAGGGAGTATCCACCCGTCGTGCTGAAGGACCGCATTGCCAAGCCCGAGACCATCAAGATGATGCAGACCATCTTAGAGCATGTGGTCAGTCAGGGGTTGGGTCGCAAGGCTGCACCCTTGTCACGCGCCTTCAAGGTGGCGGGCAAAACGGGAACTGCACAAATTGCTGACGAACATGGTGGCTATCATTCGGGCATCACACGCTACTGGCTGTCGTTTGCCGGCTTCTTCCCTGCCGACAATCCCCGCTATTCGTGCATCGTCTGCCTGCGGAAGTCCGGCCTGCCGGCATCGGGCGGCGGCATGAGCGGTGTGGTGTTCCGCCACATTGCCGAGGGCGTGATGGCACAGAATGTCAAACGCTTGGTCGATGACATCCGCGACTCTACCTCGAACTTCACGCCTGAAGTCAAGGTGGGTGACGAGGGAGCTGCTACCTATGTGCTGAATCGCATCGGAACGAAGGGCACGCCCGTCAAAGCCAAGAAGGTGGCACGCAACATCGTGCCCGATGTCACAGGAATGGGTGCCCGCGATGCTGTGCATGAACTGGAGGCCCGTGGGCTGAAGGTGATTATCCACGGACGTGGAAAGGTGAAATCGCAGAGCATTGCTGCAGGCAAGACTGCCACCCCGGGGGAACGCTGTGAACTGAATCTGGAAATCTGAACTTAGAACATGACAAGATATGAAACTGAGCGAGTTACTGAAGAATGTTAAGCCTCTGTCCGTTGTAGGCGATGTGGAGACGGAGATTGCCGGTGTGAAGATCGACTCACGCCAAATCCGTCCAGGCTACCTGTTTGTGGCCATGAAGGGAACGCAGGTGGACGGCCATCAGTTCATCCAGAAAGCTGTCGAATTAGGTGCCACGGCCGTGTTGTGCGAGGACATGCCCGCCACTCCTGTTGAGGGTGTCACCTATGTGCAGGTAGCATCGACGGAGGATGCTGTAGGGCCTGTGGCAACGCTGTTCCACGGCGACCCCACGTCCCACCTGAAGCTGGTTGGCGTGACAGGTACCAATGGCAAGACAACCATCGCCACCTTATTATATAATATGTTCCGCAAGTTCGGCCATAAGTGCGGCCTGCTTTCTACGGTCTGCAACTACATTGAGGATGAGGCTGTGCCTGCCAGTCACACCACGCCCGATGCCATCGAACTGAACGAATTGTTGGAGCGCATGATGACGGCAGGCTGCGAATACGTGTTCATGGAGTGCTCAAGCCACGCCATCGCGCAGAAACGTATCGGAGGACTGCGGTTTGCGGGCGGCATGTTTACAAACCTGACGCGCGACCACTTGGACTACCACAAGACGTTCGAGAACTACCGCGATGCCAAGAAGGCTTTCTTCGACGAATTGCCGAAAGACGCCTTTGCCATTACTAATGCCGACGACAAGAACGGCATGGTGATGGTGCAAAATACCAAGGCACAGGTGAAGACCTACTCCACCCGCACCATGGCTGACTTCCGCGCCAGAATCATCGAGTGCCACTTCGAGGGCATGTACTTGGAAATCGACGGCCGCGAGGTGGGCGTGCAGTTCATCGGCAAGTTCAACGTATCGAACCTGCTCTGCGTCTACGGTGCCGCCGTCATGTTAGGCAAGCAGCCTGAGGACATCCTTGTCATCCTGAGTACGCTAAAGAGTGTCAACGGCCGTCTCGATCCCATCCGCTCGCCGGAAGGCTACACCGCCATCGTGGACTATGCCCATACCCCCGATGCCTTGGAGAATGTGCTGAATGCCATCCATGAGGTGCTCGACGGCAAGGGGAAGGTCATTACCGTCTGTGGTGCTGGCGGCAACCGTGACAAGGGCAAGCGCCCGCTCATGGCCCAGGAGGCCGTCAAGCAGAGCGACCGCGTAATCATTACCTCCGACAACCCCCGCTTCGAGGAACCTCAGGACATCATCAATGACATGCTGGCAGGCCTCGACCAGAAGCAGATGAAGAAGGTAATCAGTATTGCCGACCGCCGCGAGGCTATCCGCACGGCCTGTATGATGGCCGAGAAGGGTGATGTCATCCTCATAGCCGGAAAAGGCCATGAGGACTATCAGGAAATCAAGGGTGTCAAGCATCACTTCGACGACCATGAGGTGGTGCGCGAGTGCTTTAATTCGTAATTAGTAAATTGTCAAATAGGAAGTAGGATATGTTATACTATCTGTTCAGGTTCTTAGAGCAATACAATATCCCTGGGTCGCACATGTGGTCCTATATATCGTTCCGCTCGTTGCTGACGCTGATTCTGGCGCTGATTATCTCGGCGTGGTTTGGCGAGTACTTCATCAAGTATATGCGCCGCAAGAAGATTTACGAGACTGAACGCGACCCGCTCATCGACCCGTTTGGAGTGCAGAAGAAGGGTGTTCCTACTATGGGTGGCATCATCATCATAGTTTCCATCCTGATTCCCGTCTTGCTCTTTGCCCGTATTCGCAACATCTATATCATCCTGATGCTGGCTACCACCGTCTGGCTGGGCTTCTTAGGCTTCATGGACGACTACATCAAGATATTCCGCCAGAACAAGGAAGGCCTGAAAGGCAAGTACAAGATTGTGGGCCAGGTGTCTATCGGCTTTATCGTCGGTCTGACACTGTGGCTAAGCCCCGATGCTGTGGTGCGTGAGAACGTCAGTGTACAGCAGCAGAACCAGGAGATTGTGGTGAAGCACAAGACGGCTGCCGTAAAGTCGCTGAAGACCACCATCCCCTTTGTGAAGAACCATAACCTGAACTATTCCGATGTGATGGGTTTCTTCGGCAAGTACAAGGTGGCTGCCGGTTGGGTGCTCTTTGTCATCATCACCATTCTGGTCGTGACTGCTGTATCCAACGGTGCCAACCTGAACGACGGCATGGACGGCATGTGTGCGGGCAATTCCGCTATTATCGGCGTGGCGATGCTGGTGCTGGCCTATGTGTCAGGACACATTGTCTATGCTGCCTACTTCGACCTGATGTATATCCCCCATGCTGAAGAGCTGGTGGTATTCTTGTCGGCTTTCATTGGAGCCATGATTGGCTTCCTGTGGTATAACGCCTTTCCCGCTCAGGTGTTTATGGGCGACACGGGGTCGCTGACCATTGGAGGCATTATCGGCGTCTGCGCCGTCATCATCCATAAGGAACTGTTGCTGCCCATCCTTTGTGGCATCTTCTTCATCGAGAGCCTCAGCGTGATTATCCAGACTCAGTGGTTCAAGTTGATGAAACGCAAGGGGAAGCGGGTACGCGTGTTCCGTGCCACCCCCATTCACGACAATTTCCGTCGCTTGGACTCTCAGCTTGACCCGACGTCGACCTATATCCTTCGTGGCTGGCCGCAGCGCCAGTTCCACGAGTCGAAGATAACGTTCCGCTTCTGGATTATTACTATCATTCTGGCAGCGATGACCATCATAACATTAAAGATCAGATAAACAAGAAAATATGAAAAGGATTGTTGTTTTAGGAGCAGGTGAGAGCGGTGCAGGAGCTGCCGTTCTGGCCAAGAAGGAAGGTTTCGATGTGTTCGTTTCGGACATGTCGAAGATTGCCGATCGCTACAAGCAGATGCTGGACGACCGCCACATTGAGTGGGAGGAAGGTCAGCATACGGAGGAAAAGATACTGTCAGCCGATGAAATCATCAAGAGTCCTGGTATTCCCGATACGGCACCGATGGTCAGCAAGGCCATTGCGAAGGGCATCAAGATCATCAGTGAGATTGAGTTTGCCGGACGTTACACTGATTCAAAGATGATTTGCATCACAGGCTCTAATGGCAAGACAACCACCACATCTCTCATCTACCACATTTTCCGTCAGGCTGGCTACGATGCCGGACTGGCTGGCAACATTGGCCATTCGCTGGCACTACAGGTGGCTGAGGAGCCTCATAAGTATTATATCATCGAGTTGTCGTCGTTCCAGTTAGACAATATGTATCAGTTCCGCGCCAACATCGCCATTCTGCTGAACATCACGCCTGACCATCTGGACCGCTACGACAACTGCATGCAGAATTATACGGATGCCAAAATGCGCATCATCCAGAACCAGACGCCGCAGGATGCCTTCATCTACTGGGCCGACGACCCCATCATCTCAAAAGAGCTGAAGAAGTACGACATCAAGGCCGTGCAGTGTCCGTTCTCCGACATCAAGAAAAGTGGTGTCATTGGCTACATCGAGGAAGGCCAGTATAAACTGGAATACCCCACTCCTTTCAACATGGAGCAGGAGAGTCTGAGCCTGACGGGGCGTCACAACATCTACAACTCACTGGCAGCAGGACTGGCAGCCAACATTGCTGGCATCAAGAAAGAGGAGATACGCCGCTCGTTGAGTGACTTCCCTGGCGTAGAACACCGTTTAGAGAAAGTGTGCGATGTACGTGGTGTCCACTATGTCAACGACTCAAAAGCTACCAACGTTGATGCCTGTTGGTATGCGCTGGAATCAATGAAGACCAAGGTGGTGCTCATCATCGGCGGCAAGGACAAGGGTAACGACTATGAACCTATCAAGCCATTGGTTCGCGAGAAGTGCTCGGCATTGGTCTATCTGGGTGCCGACAATCAGAAGTTGCATGATAATTTCGACCAAATGGGCATTCCCGTTCGCGACACCCACTCCATGAAGGAGTGTATGGAGGCCTGCTACGAGCTTGCTCAGCCTGGCGAGACGGTGCTGCTTTCGCCCTGTTGCGCGTCGTTCGACCTTTTTAAGAATATGGAGGACCGTGGTGAACAATTCAAGGAAATAGCAAGGAGTCTGTAAATGAACAAGAAAATTGGCAATATCTTCAAAGGCGACAAGGTCATCTGGATGGTGTTCTTTTTCCTCTGTATGATCAGTATTATTGAGGTCTTCTCGGCTTCGAGTAATCTGACTTACAAGAGCCAGAACTACATGGGACCTATCACCTATCACACGGCAATGATTGTGATCGGTGTCATAGTAGCAGTGCTGACGCTCAACGTCCCGTGCCGCTACTTCAAGCTGATGACGCCTTTCCTGCTGGCCATCTCGGCAGTAACGCTGTTTTGGGTGCTGGTAGGAGGCGAGAGCATCAACGGCGCCAACCGCGTCATCTCGATACTTGGCTTCACTTTCCAGCCGTCAGAGATTGCCAAAGGCACGATGGTGCTTATCACGGCACAGATTCTCAGCGCCATGCAGCGTGAGTCGGGTGCCGACCGCAAGGCCTTCAAGTATATCTTGTTGATACTGGTTCCTACGACCTTCCTGATTGGTATCGAGAACCTCTCAACAGCCGCTCTGCTCTTTGCCGTTGTCGTGCTGATGATGTTCATTGGCCGCGTTCCCATGTCGCAGATGGGTAAGTTGGTGGGATTCATAGCTGTGCTGGGAATCATCGGACTGGTATTGATCATGACGCTTGGCAGCATGGAAGACCAGCCTACAGATGCGACGATGACGGAGACTGTCAGCACCAATGCCGACGAGGTAGACAAGACTTCCATCAAGGGTGGCGGCATCTTCCACCGTTTTACCACTCAACGCAACCGAATACTGAAATTCCTCGACCGGCGCGATGTGCCGCCCGAGGAATATGATATCGAGGAAAACTTCCAGGTGGGCCACGCCAACATAGCCATCGCCTCGTCAGGCATTATTGGCAAAGGGCCGGGCAATTCTGTGGAGCGCGACTATCTGCCGCAGGCTTTCTCCGACTTCATCTACGCCATCATCATCGAGGAGATGGGCATCTTTGGTGCCATCGCCGTCGTGTTCCTCTATATCGTGTTGCTTTATAGGGCAGCCCGTATTGCCACACGCTGTGAGAACAACTTCCCGGCTTTCCTGATTATGGGACTTTCGCTGCTGTTGGTCATCCAGGCTACGTTCAATATGATGGTGGCCGTGGGATTGGCTCCTGTCACGGGTCAGCCGTTGCCGCTTATTTCGAAGGGCGGCACCAGCACGATTATCAACTGTGCCTACATTGGAGCAATCCTGAGTGTCAGCCGCTCCGCAAAAATGAAGACTAATAAATAGAGAATATGAGCAAGGAGTTAAGAGTCATTGTAAGTGGCGGCGGTACGGGAGGCCACATCTTCCCGGCCGTGTCAATTGCCAACGCTGTGCGGAAGCTACGGCCCGATGCCAAGATATTGTTCATTGGTGCCTTGGGACGTATGGAGATGCAGCGAGTGCCGGCCGCTGGCTATGAAATCAAGGGACTTCCTATCCGGGGTTTCTTCCGTCCGCTATGGAAACCTGCCAATATCGGTGTAGCCATCGACTACCTGAAGAGCAAGTGGCAGGCCAAGAAACTGATACGCGACTTTAAGCCCGATGTGGCCGTCGGAGTGGGGGGGTATGCCAGCAGTGCTGCCCTCGGTGCTGCTAACAGCTTGGGTATCCCAACCTTGATTCAGGAGCAGAACAGCTATGCTGGACTGGCCAACAAGCAGCTGGCCTCGAAAGCACAGAAGATCTGTGTGGCTTACGAGGGTATGGAGCGTTTCTTCCCTGCCGACAAAATCCTGTTGACGGGCAATCCCGTTCGCCAGACTTTGCTCGACACTACACTATCACGTGAAGATGCCGTCCGTAGTCTCGGCCTCGACCCTGATAAGAAGACCATCTTGATAGTCGGAGGCAGCCTTGGTGCCCGCACTATCAACGAAAGCGTTCTCCAGCATCTTGACCTTGTGCAGCAGAGCGGCGTGCAGTTCCTGTGGCAGACTGGTAAATACTATTACGCCGACATCCAATCTCAACTCTCAAACCTTAAGTCTCCAATCCCGAACCTGAAGGTGACGGACTTTATAACCGACATGGGAGCCGCCTATCGTGCTGCCGACCTTGTCATCAGCCGTGCCGGAGCCAGTAGCATCAGCGAGTTCTGCCTGATTGGCAAGCCGGTCATCCTGGTACCCAGCCCCAACGTGGCTGAAGACCATCAGACCAAAAATGCCCTTGCTCTGGCCAACCGCGATGCCGCTATCTACGTCAAGGACTCCGAGGCTCCTGCCACCCTGCTGCCGTTGGCCATCGAGACTGTTGGCAATGATGCCCGGCTGCGTTCGCTGAGCGAGAACGTGCTGAAGCTGGCTTTACCTGACTCGGCAGAAATCATCGCAAAAGAAGTCATCAAATTAGCAGAAAGATAAATGGAAGCAAAAGATATCAGAGCAGTCTATTTCGTAGGTGCTGGAGGCATCGGTATGAGTGCCATTGCCCGTTACTTCATCAAACGTGGCCTTGTCGTGGCAGGCTACGACAAGACACCCACTGAGCTGACACGTCAGTTGGAGAAGGAAGGCATGCTCATCCACTATGAAGAAAGCGTCGACAGCATTCCTCATGCCTGCCGGCAGTCCAAGTCGTGTCTCGTCATTTACACGCCCGCCATACCTGAGGAACATCAGGAGTTGCAATGGTTTCGCGCTAACGGCTTCGAAATCCAGAAGCGGGCGCAGGTGCTTGGCACGCTGACCCGCCAGATGAAAGGTCTCTGTGTGGCTGGTACGCATGGCAAGACCACCACTTCCACCATGTGTGCACACATCATGCACCAGTCGTCGCTCGACTGCAATGCCTTCCTCGGAGGTATTTCGAAGAACTATGGCACCAACTATATCCTCAGCGACTCTGATTACGTGGTCATCGAGGCCGACGAGTTCGACCGCTCCTTCCATTGGCTCCGCCCTTGGATGTCGGTCATCACCTCTACCGACCCTGACCACCTCGATATCTATGGCACGAAGGAGGCATATCTTGACAGTTTCCGCCATTATACCACGCTCATCCAGCCAGGTGGTGCGCTTATCATCCACCGCGACCTGGAGATGAAAGAGGACTTGCAAGACGGTGTGCGCCGCTACGACTATGCGCTGACGGAAGGCGACTTCCATGCCGAGAACATCCGTATTGAGAACGGAGGCATCACGTTTGACTTCGTGTCACCCATCGAGTCGGTCAAGGACATTGTGCTTGGGCAGCCCATACCTATCAACATTGAAAACGGCATCGCTGCTATGGCGATGGCACAGCTTTGCGGCTGTACGGCTGAGGAACTGCGCTACGGCATGCGTACCTACGGTGGGGTAGACCGTCGCTTCGACTTCAAAATCAAGACCAGCCAGCTGGTGTTCCTTAGCGACTATGCCCACCACCCGAAGGAAATCTATCAGAGTGCACGAAGTATCCGTGAACTGTACAAGGACCGCCGCATCACAGCCATTTTCCAGCCGCACCTCTATACCCGCACCCGCGACTTCTACCGCGAGTTTGCTGAGGCTTTGAGCCAACTGGACGAAGTGGTGCTCACTGAAATCTATCCTGCCCGTGAACAGCCTATCGAAGGTGTCACGTCGCAGCTCATCTATGACAACTTGAAACCTGGTGTCGACAAGCAAATCATCAACAAGGCCGATGTGCTTGACTACGTCCGCAATCACGACTTCGATGTGCTCATCGTCCTCGGTGCCGGCGACCTCGACAATCAGGTGCCACAGATAACCAAACTATTACAACAGAAGTAAATGCAAGTAAACTGGAAACAGACCATCATCATCCTGCTGGATGTCATCATCGCCATCTACCTGGTGCTGGCCATCACCGTGTTCAACCAACCCGATGAGAAGGCAACGGCTTGTACGGAGGTGAACATCCATATTGCCGACGGTCAGGCCAATGGTATACTGACACCCGCAGAGGTCAAGCGGCTGCTGGAAAAGGAGCGGGCCTACCCCCTGGCGCAGCCCATGCAGTTTGTCAGCACCCGACAGATGGAGGAGGTACTGTGCCAGAATCCTTTCATCGCCGAGGCCGAGTGCTATAAGACGCAGAACGGCCATGTGGCCATCCAGCTGCAGCCGCGAAAGCCTGTGCTTCATGTCATGACGTCGACAGGCGAGCAGTATTACGTGGACGACCAAGGTGCCATTCTGCCCCACGCACGGTTGGCTAACAGCCTGCTCGTGGCAACGGGCAACATCAGCCGCAAGTACGCTACCAAACGGTTGGCACCTGTGGCCTTGAAGATTCTGGACGACCAATTCTGGCAGGAGCAGACTGTGCAGTTGAACGTGCTCAACGATGGCACGCTGGAGCTGGTGCCCCGCGTCGGCAACCACATCGTTTACCTCGGTGCCCCCACTGGTATCGACAAGAAGCTGGAGCGGCTGCGCAAGTTCTACAAATACGGGCTTAGTCATGCAGGCTGGGACCGTTACGAGCGCATTAGCGTAGAATTCGACAACCAAATTATATGTAAAAAGAGAAGTAAAAGAAGTTAAGGAGTTAAGGAGTAGAGAACATGGCAAAGGAATTTATTGTAGCAATTGAGCTTGGGTCATCAAAGATGACGGGTATTGCGGGACAGAAGAACCTGGACGGCAGCATCAGCGTGCTGGCCGTTGCCAAGGAAGATTCTTCGTCGTTCATCCGCAAGGGAGTGGTTTATAACATCGACAAGACTGCCCAGTGCCTGCAGGGCATCGTCAAGAAGCTGGAAACGCAGCTGAAGACGCAAATCAAGCAGGTGTACGTTGGCGTAGGAGGACAATCAATCCGCGGAGTACGCAACATCGTTGCGAAGGACTTGCCCGCAGGAACTATCGTGACTGATGCTATGATTGACCAGCTGGTAGACTCCAACCGCAACATGAACTATCCTGATCAGGAAATCCTCGATACTGCTGTGCAGGAGTATAAGGTTGATTCCCAGTACCAGCAGGATCCCGTAGGCATCCAGTGTACCCGCTTAGAGGGTAACTACCTGAATATCTTGCAGCGCAAGGCTTTCTACAAGAATTTCAACAAGTGTTTCGAGGTGGCTGGCATTGCCATCGCCGAGATGCTCAATGCACCTTTGGCACTGGCCGACGCCGTACTCTTGGAGGCCGAGCGCCGTTCGGGCTGCGCACTGGTCGACATCGGTGCTGAGACAACGACGGTCAGCGTCTATTCGAAAAACATCCTTCGCCACCTCTCCGTCATTCCCCTTGGCGGTGCTAACATCACCAAGGACATTGCTACCCTCCAGATGGAGGAGAGCGATGCCGAGAAGATGAAGCTGAAGTATGCTTCCGCCTATACTGAAAACAACGAGATTGACAACAACTTGAAGTACTCCATCGACCAGGACCGTCAGGTCGAAAGCCGCCGTTTCATCGAGATTGTTGAAGGCCGCCTGGAAGAGATTGTTGAGAATGCCTGGTACCAGATTCCTTCCGAGTACTACGACAAACTGCTTGGGGGCATCATCCTTACGGGTGGCGGTGCCAACCTGAAGAACATTGAACGCGCCTTCCAGAACCATACACACATCGAGAAGATACGCATTGCCAAGGCTCCCGTCCACACCATCACGGGCGGAAACGACGACATCAAGTCGAAGAACGGCATGATGAATACCGTATTGGGACTGCTGGCCAAGGGCGACATTAACTGTGCTGGCGTACCCATCGACCCCAACGGAGACCTGTTCGGCCCCCAGAAGCCTGTCAATGCCATGCCTGACCAGAACGACCCACGTCCGGCTCGCAAGCCTGGCGAAGTGCCCGCTGGTGTGGTGCTGACCGAGGCCGAGAAGCAGAAGGCCGAGGAGGAAGCCCGCCAGAAGCGTGAGAAGGAGGAGCGTGAGGCTCGCGAGAAAGCCGAGAAGGAAGCCGCTGAGCAGGCCCGCATCCGCCGTGAGAACAGCTGGACCAACAAACTCAAGAAGGGTATCGTCAACTTCGGCAAGCAGATTATGTCAGGCGACGATGAGTAACCCATAGGCCACATTATTCCCATCAAGAAAAAACAACAAAAAGATTATGGCAGATAGCAATACATTCGAAATCCTCGACTTCGGCGAGCCGGAGAAGGAGCACAGCATTATCAAAGTGATTGGCGTCGGCGGCGGTGGTGGCAATGCCGTCAACCACATGTACCGTGAAGGCATCCACGACGTCACATTCGTACTCTGTAATACCGACGCACAGGCACTCAATGATTCACCCGTACCCGTCCACCTGCAACTGGGCAGCGAAGGACTCGGTGCCGGCAACAAGCCTGAGCGTGCACGCCAGGCAGCAGAGGAAAGTCTCGACGACATCAAGAACATGCTCAACGACGGCACCCGTATGGCCTTTATCACCGCCGGTATGGGCGGTGGTACGGGTACCGGTGCAGCCCCCGTCATCGCCCGCGTCTCCAAGGAGATGGGCATTCTGACTGTCGGTATCGTCACCATTCCCTTCCGCTTTGAGGGAGCCAAGAAGATTGACCAAGCACTCGACGGCGTCGAGGAGATGTCGAAGCACGTCGACGCACTGCTCGTCATCAACAACGAACGCCTGCGTGAAATCTATCCCGACCTGTCGCTCACCGCAGCTTTCGGCAAAGCTGACGACACCTTGTCGGTAGCCGCTAAGTCCATCGCT
>JAEEGH010011014.1_pt1 | contig 20603 bp, 15 predicted proteins | sample 9134181 | NCBI WGS metagenome assembly JAEEGH01 (sample SAMN16246544, study PRJNA631951) | gut metagenome | biome: gut microbiome; feature: rumen; material: DP-attached | host: Bos | place: Iran: Karaj | collected 2018-10
TCACTCGGCCCGCCGGCAGGGTGGATCTCTCCTTCCGTCAAAACGCCGCCGGCCTCTTCAAATTTCCGGAGGATCGACTTGATCCGCGCGATCGTATAGAGGATGTAGGGGCCGGTATTCCCTTCGGATGAAGTAAACCGCTCCACGTCAAAGACATAGTCCTTCGATGCCTGGTTCGAAAGATCCCCGTATTTGATCGCGGAAAGCGCGATGACCGCGGCGGTTTCGGATGCTTCTTCCTTCGTACCGATCCTATCGCTCCCTTCCAGCTTCTTTTCCATTTCTTCCCGGATCTCATTGATCAGGCTTTCGAGCCGCATTACGCCGCCCTCTCTGGTCTTAAAGGGTTTTCCGTCTTTGCCGTTCATCGTGCCAAAGCCGATAAAGTCAAGCGCCGTATCCTGCGGAACGATCCCGGTCTTTTTCGCGGTCCGAAAGACCTGCGTGAAATGCAGTTCCTGCCTTTTATCCACGACATAGACGACCTGGTCGGGCTTTTCATGCTCCTGCCGCCAGACCAGTTTCGCCAGATCTGTTGTCGTATAAAGCGACGCCCCGTCCGATTTCAGAAGTATACAGGGCGGCAGTTCCTTCTTATCGCCTTCCTCTGCAATATCCACGACCCAGGCGCCTTCGCTCTCATAGGCAAACCCCTCCGTCTTCATCTTTTCGACCATCGGCGGGATCAGATCCTGCACGTCGGACTCGCCCATCCACAGGTCAAAGTCCACCATGAGTTTCCGGTAATTCTCCTTCAGATCGGCCACCGAGATATCCAAAATATGCTGAAACAGCGCCTTGTATCCTCTTCTGCCCTGCTGGAGCTCCTTCGTCGCCTTCATCGCTTCGTCATGGAAGGCTTCGTCCTCCTTCGCCTTCGCGCTGGCCGCCGGGTAGATCTCCTCGAGTTCAGAGATCGTAAACGGCGCCTCCTTCGGATATTCGCCATCAAAGCTCTCATCAAAATACGGCAGCTCCGGTTTGCGTGCTTTAAGCTCCGAAATTATGAGCCCCATCTGTAATCCCCAGTCTCCGAGATGCACATCCCCGATCACGGTATGGCCCGCGTACCGGCAGATCCGCTTTATGCTCTCGCCGATGATCGCAGCCCGAAGATGCCCTACATGCAAAGGTTTCGCCACATTCGGCCCGCCGTAATCCACAATGATCTTTTTCGGTTCCTTCGCTTTTTCAAAGCCGAACCGTTCGTCCTTTTGCATCTTGGAAAGGCGCGATGCCAGATATTCTTCCTTTACCTTTAAGTTCAAAAAACCGGGAGGAGCCGCCTCCACCCGGGAAAAAACATCTCCTCCTGTTTCCCGAAGCTTCTCTGCCAGCGCCTCGGCGATATCCATAGGTTTTTTCTTTTCCTTTTTCGCGATCGCGAGCGCCCCGTTGCACTGAAATTCGCAGAGATCCGGCCGGTTTGACGGATTTACGACCGCAAAGGTTTTATCCAGGGAAAGCGCTTCAAACGCCTCCCCCAGCTTCTCGCTCAGTTCTTCTCTCAGTTTTTGCATTCCTTATGCTCCTTATTCCTCTTTAATTCTGGTTGATGCTTTGGATCATGCTTTCAAACGCATTCTGCTTTTCTCCCAGGATCGCATCGATCTGGGCCTGCTCCGCGGCATCCTCCACCGGTTTTTGCCCGTAAAGCCCGTCGGCGCCGGTCCGTTCTCTCCAGGCATCCGCCTGTTCCGCCGCCGCATACGCCGCCTGCTGTTCTGCCTGCAGCGCTGCATCATCGGCCGCCGCTTCCGCCTGCAGACGCTCAAAGATCTCTCTTGCGCGGACCATATCTTCGTCGTTCTCGTCCATGTTCGCAAACAGATCCTCTTCTCCCGAAGCTGCCGGCGTTTCCTCCGGTTCGGGCTGTTTTTCTTCTTCCTCCCCGGTTTCAAACCGCACACGCCAGTATTTGACGAGATTTCTCTGCATCTCGTCTTCCTTCAGCTTCCGGTCGATATAGCTGTCATCCATGTTCAGGACTTTTCCCATAAGCCCCTCCTACTCATCATACTTCTTCGATTTATCCTTCTGAGGAGTGATGTCCCATTTATCGGACAAAGCATTGATCTGGTCAGCGAATTTCGCAAGGTCTTTGTTCGCAACGCCCTCGTTCTTCTTTGCGACCGTGAGCAGGCGGTTCGCGGCTGCGATAAGTCTTGCGAAGACATTGGAGTACATGCGGCTGTCCTTTTTCTTCTTCGCCAGCTCGCGGTTCCCCTGCCGGGTCATCTCCCCGGTCAGAAGATCAAAGGTGTCTCCGCTGTACGGCGCATACGCCTGCACGGAAAGGCGGCGTTTTAAGTGTTCGGTAAAGACCTCGCAGATCTGGTCGTCTCCATGTACCACAAAGAATTTCTTCGGGTGGTTTTTGAACCCCTCCGCCCATTTTAAGAGGTGGGTCTGGTCCGCATGCCCGCTGATCCCGGGCAAGTTCAGGATCTTCGCGTTCACGTCGATCGTTTCACGGAAGAGCCTCACTTCCTTGGTCCCGTTCAAAAGGGAATGTCCGAGGGTTCCCGGAACCTGAAAACCGACAAAGAGGATCGTGCTCTCTTCCCGCCATAAGTTATGCTTCAGGTGGTGGCGGATCCGGCCGGCCTCGCACATGCCGGAAGCCGAGATGATCACGACGGGTTTCTTTAAGAAGTTGATCGCCTTGGATTCATCGGCGCTTACCGCCGTTTTCAGCCCCGGGAACGAGATCGGGTTGATCCCCGCATCCACAAGGTGTTTCGCCGTTTCCGAGAAGCACTCCTCCACGCTCTTATGGAAAATGGAGGTCGCTTCTATAGCCAGGGGGCTGTCAATATAGACTTCAAAATCCTCAAATTCCGGAAGAAGATGCTCCGTCTTGATCCGTCGGAAATAATAAAGGAGCTCCTGGGTACGGCCCACGGAAAACGCCGGGATCACGAGGTTTCCGCCCCTTTGAAAGGTATCCTTTACTGCGTCTGCCAAAAGCACCGCATAGTCCGGAACGTCCTTATGGTCCTTATCCCCGTATGTGCTTTCTATGATCACGTAATCCGCTTCTTCGATATATTCGGGATCGCGGATCAGGGGCCTGTTCCCGTTTCCGAGGTCACCGGAAAAGACAAGCTTTCTCTCCTCTTTATTCTCCCGGATCCAAAGCTCCACCGCAGAGGACCCCAGAAGGTGCCCCGCTTCCGTAAACCGGACCGAAAGGTCGTCGTTGATATCCACCTTCAGAGAATAGCCACAGGGCTCAAAGAGCGGAAGCACGCCTTCCGCGTCCGCAAGGGTGTAAAGCGGTTCCACGTGGTCACGGTTGGAACGCGCATTCTTGCGGTTACGCCATTCCGCTTCAAATTCCTGAATGTGCGCGCTGTCCTTCAGCATGATCGTACATAATTCATAAGTCGCCTGCGTGCAGAAGATCTTCCCGCGAAAGCCCCTGTTGTAAAGTAACGGCAAAAGCCCTGAATGGTCGATATGCGCGTGCGTCACAAACACATAATCGATCTTGGACGCCTCGACCGGAATCTCCTGATTCACATACATGTCCGGCCCCTGCTGCATCCCGCAGTCGACCAGAAAATTCCAATTTCCGAAACTGACGTAGTGGCAGCTTCCCGTCACTTCATGAGCTGCTCCCAAGAATTCAATCTGCATGCATACTCCTTTCTCGTATGAATTTGAAACGAACAGGCGCGAGCCTGCGCTTCTCTCGTAATCGAGCAGGAAAGCTTTTCTGCTCGCCGCGCGGCTCGCGCCCGACGTAAGTCGGGATTTTTCCTTGCGCGAGCCTGCGCATAGATAGAAAGAAAAGCCACAAACGTTTGTGGCTTTTCACTTTCTTACTTTTTCGTGTTTTTCAGGAAATCCGGGATCTTAATATCCTTTTCGGGAACCTGCGCCTGCACATGCGGCGGATTTCCAATGTTGCTCTCGAACGTAGTCCGCGCATTTGATGTGCTCTTGCTGCCGGACTGCACCGGTCCGTGAGAGGCACTGTTCAGGAGCGAGCTTGCTCCGCCACTCGCGGGAGATGTCATTCCGCCGGGCCGGATAAGCGGGTTCACCGGTGAGGTGGAAGATGCCGGTCTCGGCTGCGGCTGCGGCACAACCTGCTGCGGCTGCGGCTGAGGAGCCGGTGTCGGTACCGGAGCCGGTGTCGGCGTCGGAACCGTATTTCTTAAGATCGAGCTGTTGGAGCTCGGATAACGCATGGAGGTCAGGATATCGGCACCCGCCGATCCTGCTGTCCTTGTTTCATCAAGGCCTGTTGCGATGACTGTGATCTTCGCGCAATCCTGCATGGTCTCGTCATATTTCGCGCCAACGTTGACCGCAGCGTTTTCTCCGACCAGATTCTCGACATAATCGGCGGCTTCCGCCACATCCGAAAGGGTGATATTTCCGGTGATGTTGAGGATCACATCCGTAGCGCCCGTGATCGTCGTCTCGAGAAGCGGGCTCTCCACCGCGATCTTTACGGCTTCCAGCGCCTTCTCGTCGCCTGTCGCGGAACCGATACCGATATGCGCCATGCCTTTTGACTTCATGACGGTTCGCACGTCCGCGAAATCCAGATTGATAAGAGCCGGCACATTGATCAGGTCCGTAATACCCTGCACGGCCTGCTGCAGCACTTCATCCGCCTTCTTCAAGGCATCCGGAATGCTGGTCCGGCGGTCTACGATATCCAAAAGCCGGTCATTCGGGATCACGATCAGCGTGTCCACGGCTTCCTTCAGTTTATCAATTCCATTCAGGGCGTTGTTCATTCTGACCTTGCCTTCAAACTTGAAGGGCTTGGTCACAACGCCTACGGTCAGGATCCCCTGCTCTTTCGCAAGCTTCGAGATCACAGGAGCGGCTCCTGTTCCGGTCCCGCCGCCCATGCCGCAGGTTACGAAGACCATGTCGGCTCCTTTGATGGCGTTTCCGAGTTCCTCTGCGTTCTCTTCCGCTGATTTCTCACCGACCTCCGGGTCCGCCCCGGCGCCAAGGCCTTTCGTGATCTTGTCTCCAATCTGGATCAGCGTAGGAGCCTTACAGAGCATCAGATCCTGTTTATCTGTATTAACCCCGATAAATTCTACACCGCCGATACTTTCTTCGATCATGCGGTTTACTGCATTATTCCCGGCGCCCCCAACGCCAACGACTATGATCTTGGCATTGGAATTCGCTTCCGATGATTTAATCTCAAGCAAAGCTCGTCCTCCTTATCTCTCCCCATAAGAATACTTAACAATTATAATATAGTTTTTTAATAAAATAATCAACATCTTTTAGAAAAACGGTGCATTCCTTTTGTGACTTTTGTCAAAAGAAACGATGGTTTCCTATTGATATGCTGAAAAAATGATGTCCGTTGTCTCTTCAGACCAGGTGGAAAGGTCCAAAACCCCCTGTTTTCCCGTGATTTCCGGCAAAATCTGCACGAGCCTGGCCATTTTTTCCGTCAGATGCTCATCCTGCCCCATATTGACCTCGATCGGCCCGAAGGTGAGGAAAATGTTCCCGTCGTCCTGCAGCGTGATCTTTTCGCAGTCCAGATTGTTCTTCGAAAGATCCTGTGTCAGCGTCAGAAGGCACCTTAAGTTTTTCTCCGGGATCTCCAGTTTTTCAAAGACATCCGCGCCATAGGCGTTGACTCCCGCGATCTCCGGCACGGATTTCGCCCTGTCCTCTGAAATATCGATGACAAAGCCGTCCTTGTCAAAATAGATATAGTTTCCGTCCGTTTCCCGAAGCGTATACCCGATCAGCCCCTTTTCATAGACCACCACCTTCAGCGTGTCCGGCTTTTCGAGCGTCACGTCCATGTCGTCCACAAAGGGAACCGTTTCCTTCGGCCCTTTTCGGAAGCGGAAATAGACGTAGAGGCTGTTCCAGCTGTATTTATTGTCCAGAACAAGCCTTCTGATCGCTTCATCCTGATAGAGCTCATTCCCCTCCACGATCACGTTTTTCACCTTAAACACCGTAAACGCGACCAAAACGAAGGAAGACAGGAGCAGCACGATCGTCAAAAAGACGATCAATCCGATTTTTCGACGTTTTTTTCTGTTTTCACCCATTGGATTTTTTAATTCAGCCTGATCCTTGAAACCGAAAGCGCGATGCCCATCTCCGCCAGCAGGAAGATGACGGAGGTCCCGCCGTAACTGATAAAAGGCAGGATGATCCCCGTATTTGGGATCGTATTGGTCACCACGGCGATGTTCAGGATCACCTGCAGGGCTATGTGCGCCATGATCCCGATCACCAAAAGCGACCCGAACAGATTGGGCGCGTTGCTCGCGATCATCATAAACCGCCATAACATCAGCATGAACAGAAGGATAATGCAGACGGCGCCGAAAAGCCCGAGTTCTTCGCAGATGATCGAGAAGATCATATCATTTTGCGCCTCAGGAATAAAGCCCAATTTCTGCATACTCTCCCCAAGACCTTTGCCGAACACGCCGCCGGAGCCGATGGCATAGAGCCCCTGCAGGGTCTGATAGCCCTTTTCATGCGCTTCCGGATCCAGCCACACCTGCACACGCTCAAACCGGTAGCTTCCTTCCGCCCCGCCCTTCGCCGCGAGATAGATCACAATGCCCATCACCACCGCCATGATCGCCAGCACCAGGAAATAATGCCAGTATTTCGGGCTCACCACGAACATCATAATGAACACGACGCCCGCGATGATGATCCCCGTACTCAGGTTACTGTACGCCACAACCCCGACCACGGGGACCGACATCAGAAACACGAAGATCGTTTTCTTCAGACTGTTCAGGGTTTTCGGGATCCTGCACAGGACCGCGGCAAAAAACACGATCGTGGCCACCTTCGCGATCTCCGAGGGCTGAAACTGCACCCCGGCGATCCTCAGCCAACGTTTGGAATAGTTGATCTCAACGCCGATGAACGGAACCAGCGCGCATAAGCCGATGGCGGCGATATAGAAAAAAAGACTGACCTTTTCCCAGAAACGATAGGGAATAAAGATGATGACGATCATCGCCCCAAGTCCCATCGCGGTCTTGGAGGCCTGCTGTTTCAGGTAATACGCGGCGTCCCCGTACTTTTCCTGTCCGCTGTAGGAGCTGGAGGAATAAAGCATGACCAGCCCGAAGCCCACCAGCGTCAGAATGATCACAAGAAGGCTGTAGTCAAAGTAGACCAGCCTTTTTTCTTTCTTCGGTTTCGCCTTTTTCGGTTTTTTCTGTTTTTCTTCTTCTACGGTTGCTTCAACATCCATGCTTTATTCAATGAATATCACTTCATTTTCAGGACCAGTTCCCTGAAAAGGTCTCCGCGTTCTTCATAGTTTTTGAACATCCCCCAGCTCGCACAGGCCGGAGAAAGCAGGACCGCGTCTCCTTCCTTTGCGAACTCGCTTGCTTTTTCCACCGCCTCTTCAAGAGATTCGGCGTATTCTGTCTCCGTAAAGCCTTCCTCATCGCAGGCCGCCTTGATCTTCTCCCTCGTCTGCCCGATCAGGATGATCTTTTTCGCCCTGCCCTTGCATTCTCGGATCCACTCGTTGTAGGTCGAATTCTTATCATAGCCACCGCCGATCAGCACCGTCGGGCGGTCCATCGACGTGATCCCGCGGATCGCGGCGTCAGGGTTTGTCCCCTTCGAATCATTATAATATCGCACCCCTTTGATTTCCGCAATGAATTCAATGCGGTGCGGCACTGCCGTAAAGGCCTTCAGGCCTTCCCGGATCTTTTCCATCGAAACGCCCATGGAAAGCGCGATCGCCGAAGCCGCCATCGCATTTTCCCAGTTATGGCTCCCGAGGATGTTGAGTTCATTTACCCCCAGAACCTGCTCCTCTTCATCCCCGTTTACGTAAAGGATCACGCCGTCCTTCACATAAAAGCCCTTCGGCACTTTCTGTTTGGAGGAAAACCAAAGTACATTCCGTTCCACCGTCTCGCCGAATTCTTTAAGCACCGGATCCTCGTAGTTCAAAACCAGGACCTCGTCTTTGGCCTGGTTCCTCGTGATCTCTTCTTTTGCTTCGATATAGGCTTCCATGGTATGATGCCGGTCCAGATGATCCGGCGTGATATTTAAGATCGCCGACACTTCTGGATGAAACGTGTCCGCCGTCTCCAGCTGAAAGCTGCTGATCTCCGCCGCGGTCACGGTCTTTTCGGTCATGGTCGGCGCTTCCTCCGTGTATGGCACGCCGATATTCCCCACGACCCGCACGTCGTCAAACGCCAGCTTGAAGAGCTCTCCGGTCAGCGCCGTCGTCGTGGTCTTGCCGTTCGTCCCCGTGATCGCTGAAAGCCTCCCCTTCCCGAAGATATAGCCAAGCTCGATCTCGCCAAGGATCTTCAGCCCTTTCTCTTTGATAAGAAGCGCTTCCGGGCAGTCCAACGGCACTCCGGGGCTTAAGACCGCGATCTCCGCTCCTTCGAGGAAATCCGGCGTCAGTTCTCCGATCCTGATCTTCGCCTCTGCAAAAGCCGGCGATTTTTCCCGCACGTCCTCCTCTTTCAGTTTAGCGTTTCCATCAAAGACCAGGAGGCTCGCTCCGGCCTCCTTCAAAAGCTTCGCCGCGGCGATCCCGCTGATCCCCGTGCCGAAAATGAACACTGTTTTCCCGTTAAAATCCTGTTTTGTCATCCTACATCACCACTACGATCCCCGATCCCACGCAAAGAAGGATCGTGATCACCATAAACACCGTTACCACTCTGGTTTCCGACCAGCCGCCCAGCTCAAAATGATGGTGGATCGGCGCCATGCGGAAGATCCGCTTGCCGTGCGTCGCCTTGAAATACGTCACCTGGATCATCACGGAAAGCACTTCCACGAGATAGACCGCGCCCACCACGAGAATGATATAGGGCATATTCAGCATATACGCCATTCCGGAAACAAACCCGCCCAGAGCGAGAGACCCTGTATCCCCCATGAATACCTTCGCGGGATAGCAGTTAAACAGAAGAAAGCCGAGAAGCGCCCCGCCGACGGCTCCCGCCACTACAGCAGACCCGTTCCCGCGGTGCAGCGCCGCGATCAGGAAGAAAAATGCCACCGGAACCGTCACCGAAGACGACAGCCCGTCCAGACCATCCGTAAAATTCACGCCGTTCACCGTTCCCAGCACGGCGATATAAAGGATCGGAACCGCAAACCACCCGAGCCAGACCCAGGTCCCGCCGGGGAGCCAGATCCGAAGCGTCGTGGCCTGATCCAAAGAAACATATACCAGAAACAGCGTCGTCACCACCAGCTCCAGCAGCATCTTCTGCCACGCCAGAAGCCCCTGGCTCCGCCGCAGGACCACCTTCAGAAAGTCATCCAGAAAACCGATGACGCCAAAGCCGATCGTCAGGAGCAGCACGGGAAGGACCTGCGAAAGGTCTCTGAATCCGAAGATCAGAGAAGCCCCGATGATCCCCGCCAGGATCATGATCCCGCCCATCGTCGGCGTTCCCGCTTTCGCCTGATGGCTTTTCAGCTCCTCTCTCTCCGTCTGTTTGATCTTCAGTTTTTTTAGCGCCGGGATCACAAACGGCCCCAACACGGCCACGATCGCGAATGCCGCGAACACAGCCAAAAACGGTCTGATATCCATACTCGCTCTCCTCTCCTCTATATCCCTTCCGGACCCACCTAGCAGCACATCACCGCCCCGCAGAGCCGCTTTCGCTTGTTGACGCTTGCGTACGTTACTAAATTCGTGCTGCGCAAGCTTGCACTCATTAAGTAACGCGTAGCGTCCACACTCTGCTTGGTCGATAATGTACTGCTAGGCAGACCCTACATTATGACATTAGTCGGCTTACTCTCCTCCTCGTGCCTCGAGCTCCTCCGGAATAACTTCGGGGGCGGGCTCCGGTTCCTGCTCCGGCGGGTTGGTGACAATGTCGGTCGCGGGAGCGTCCGCGACGCCCTCATCCACTCCGTCATCCGTGACGGCTTCTTCCTGCGGCACTTCCGCTGCAGGCGCTTCTCCTTCTGCGGGCGTTTCCGTTGCCGGAGCTACCCATACTTCCTCTTCCTCGGTCTCTTCCGGAACGAATTCTTCGTCGGGGAAGATGTTGAGATAGGGAAGGCTGTCTTCAAGGATCTCCTTCGCCATCTCCTGTGCAAAGGTGCTGTGCGGCTGTGAACCGACATTCGGCCGGTCGATCGTCACATAGACGACCACCTGCGGATTTTCCGCAGGCACAAAGCCGATGAAGGAAACCAGGTAGTTGATCCCGTCACGGGGATACATCTGCGCCGTTCCCGTTTTTCCGCCCATGGAATAGCCGTTGACCTTGGCGGTCTTCGCGGTTCCCGTTGAAACCGTGTCATGAAGGATCTCGCGGATGATATCCGAGGTTTCACGGCTCACCGTCTCCTTCACGAGCTCCGGCTCGATCTTTTTCACGGTGTTCCCTTCCTTGTCCGTGATCTTCTTCACCACATGCGGGCGGTAGTAATACCCGCCGTTGATCAGGGAGGAAAACGCCGATGCCATCTGCACCATCGTGCAGTTATAGTTCTGTCCGAAGGAGTTTGTCGCCAGATCCAGCGTTGTCATATTGTCCAGCGTATAGATCAGAGAATCGGTCCTGGCCTCTCCGGGCAGGTCGATATTCGTTTTCAGGCCGAAGCCGAAGATCTTCTGGTATTTCGTAAAGGTCTCGGGCCCGATCACATAGCTCATCTGCATCAGGGCGTCATTACAGGAATTCATCAGGGCCTTCCCGATGGTCTGGGAGCCGTGGCCCACGCGGCTGTTGCAGCGCACATGGTAGTTCGCGATATATTCCCCGCCGTCGCAGTAGTAAACCTCGTCGCCTTTAAGTGCGCCGGTTTCAAGCCCCGCCGCGACCGTGAACGGTTTTCCCGTGGAGCCGGGTTCATATGTTGCCGTCAGACAATAATTTTGCCACAATGTGTTCAGCGCGTCCAGCTGTTCTTCGGGAGTCATCATACTGATCGTGGCTTCGTCATAGAGTATGGAAAGATCAAAAGGATTCGACGCGTCGTAGTTCGGATACTGCCCCATTCCGAGGATCTCTCCGGTATTCGGGTTCATCAGGATTGCCCCGGTGTGGACCGAACCCGGCCCGTCCCGGTACTCGTTCTCATGCTCCTTCTGGAACGCCTCGATCTTGTCCTCGATGACCGACTGGATGTTCGCGTCGATGGTCAGCGTGAGGTTCAGTCCGTCCTGCGCCTCTTTTATGGTCTTCTCGAAGTTATTATCCGAGTTCAGATAGCCGTATTCCCGGCCATTGGTTCCGTTCAATGTATCGTTATAGTAATTTTCCACCCCGGCCATGCCGACATTCCCGGACGCAATAAAGCCGATGATGTTGCTGCCCATCTTCTTATACGGATATTGGCGCTCATACTCCTTTTCGAACCAGATCCCGTCCGAAAAACGAAGGACGCCGGAGTTCTTCTCCTGGCTCTTGGCGTGCGCCTCTTCCTTGAGCTCCATATACGCCGCGATCTGCTCATAGGGCAGCTTCTTCAAAAGCACGGTATATTGTTTATTGGCAGTTTCGGGATTATTGATAAGATCATAGACCTGCTGCATGTCCACATCCGGGAAGCATTGCTGCAGCGCCTGCAGCGTCGGCGTACGCCGGTCCTTCCCGGGGCTTCCGTCACGGTAGTCGGCGTTTAAGACCTTGCAGTCGAGGATCACGTTGTACACGTCCGTGCTCGTCGCGAGAACGGTCCCCTTTGCGTCCGCGATATCCCCGCGCCGGTACGGCAGGGTTTTGCTGTCGTATTCCTGCTGGGACAGAACGATCTTCGTATACCGTTCGCCGCTCGTCCGCTGGATATAGGAAAGACGAATGATCAAACCTACAAAAGCCAGTGTCACCGTTACCAACAGCAACACCAGCTTCCTCTGCATGCTTTTATTCAGTTTCAGGACTACAGGTCTTCTTTTACCGCTCATCCTTCTCCCCTCGATCCTCTCAGCCGGGGATCTCGGAGTATTGATTCATGTAATTTGAATTCTCCACCGTATAATATACGATCTGATCTTCCCCGGCGTATTTCATGCCGAACTGATTCATTGCCACATCTTTAATATGCTTCAAGTCAGTGGCTGTGTCAATCCGTTTCTGAATGGCTGCGTTATCCGCGCGCACATCCTCCAGCTCGCTTTCGATCCTTGAAATGTTCTTCAGATGCACGGTGACATCTGTTTGCAGCTGAATATATACCAGGGCAATGAAACCCGTCAGGACGCCCAGAATAGTCAATAGGAGAACATAGCTCTTTCCCAGGGATAGCTCTCTGGCCTGATTGCGGCGGACCGCTGCCAGACGATGTTTTTTTCTCTCCTCTTCCGCTCTCTTCTGTTCCAGTTCACGGGTAACGCGCTGCTTCCGGTGTTCGATCTCGATCTCACGCCGGCGAACCGTATTGCCATATACATACTCATCTGGTATTTCCTGATAATTGACGCGTTTCCGGTCTGTCATGCGGTGCACTCCTTCTTGAATACTCTAAGTTTAGCGCTTTTACTTCTTAAATTCAAGCTTAATTCTTCATTTCCTGCAATAATCGGCTTGCTTGGCCTCATTTTCCCCAAGCTCTTCTTCCCACACACGCATACCGGAAAGCTTTTGGGGCAAGTACAGGGGTTTTCCCATTCCTTCATCTTCTTCTTGACGATCCGGTCCTCCAGCGAATGGAACGTGATAATCAGGAGCTTTCCGCCCGGCGCGAGGATGTCCATCACGTCGTCCAGAAACCGCTCCAAGCCGTCCAGCTCTCCGTTCACCTCGATCCGGAGTGCCTGGAAGGCCTGCTTGGCGGGATGCCCTTTTTTTCTGAGTTCCTTCTCCGGCATTGCCTCCCTGATCAGCTCTACGAGCTGTCCCGCCGTACGTATTGGCGCTTCCTCTCTCGCTTTCACGATCTCCCTCGCGATCGAGGGAGCAAATCGCTCTTCTCCATAGTCCCTCAGGATATCCCTGAGTTCCTCAAAAGAATACGTATTTACCACTTCTTCCGCCGTGAGGCTCTGGGAAGGATCCATCCGCATATCGAGCGGCGCTTCCTCGTCCCTGTACGTGAACCCCCGGAGCGGCGTATCCAGTTGGAACGAGGACACGCCAAGGTCCAGAAGTATGCCGTCCGCGTCCCTGTCGGTCCGGCTTCTTAAGGCTTCCTTCACATCGGAGTAGTTACCCCGGATCAGGACAACCTTCTCTCCAAATCGTTCCAGGCGTTTACCCGCTGCCTGCAGCGCATCCGGATCGCGGTCGATGCAATAGAGTTTCCCGTTCTCTCCGAGCCTCTTTGCGATCTCCTCGGAATGGCCTCCCCCTCCCAGGGTTCCGTCCACATACAGGCCATCCTCCCGTATCTCCAGATTTTCCAATACTTCGGTAAGTAATACCGGTTTGTGCTCAAATACTGATTCCATACTGTGCCAGAGCTTCCGCAACCTCGTCCATATCCAGAGGTTCTTCCTCTCTCTTATCCCAGCGTTCCTTACTCCAGACTTCCAGTCTCGTCATGGCTCCGATCACGACCGCTTCTTTTTCGATCCCTGCGTGTTCCCGCAGGTTCTGCGGGATCAAAGCCCTTCCCTGCTTATCCGTCTCCGCCGTGTCCGCTCCGGAAAAGAACTCCCGGATGAACCTCCTCATCAGCGGCTGGATCAGCGGCGCCTTCTTAAAGCCCTCCGCCAGCTCGTTCCACTCTTTCTCCGGATAGAGGAACAGGCATCCGTCGTTCATCCCCTTCGCTACGATAAACCGCTCTCCAAGCTCTTCCCTGAACTTCGCCGGGATGATGATACGGCCCTTCGGATCGATTGTGTGGTCGTATTCGCCCATAAACATATCGTTTCACCTTTGCTCCATCAGTGAATATCCTTCACCATTTTCCGTCGATATTCACCACTCTGCCACACTTTCTCTCCACTTCCCTCCACATCTAACCACATAATAACCTATTTTTGCGGAAATTGCAAGATTTTATTATGAATTGTTCACTATTTTTTGGGGGCAGCGACGACAGACGGAGACTTATCCAAGGAAAACGTCTCCGCCCTGCCACCACAGGCTGTGGAAACGCACAGCCAATAAAAAAGAACCTGCTTTTGCAGGTTCTTAAGATAGAAAAGTCACTTCCAAGTAGTCTTGCTGCGGGCGAGGTAATAAGCCATGATGTAGAGGCCGCGTTTGCCGTCCATCTGCTGGTAGACGCGGAAGGCTTCGCGTTCCTTCCCGTTCTTGGCGACAAGCCCTAAATCGAGCCCGCCGTCCGTGCCCTCATCGACATAGGACCGGAAGATCGCCGCCTCCACCATCGGGTTAGTTAACGCCTCATAATAGCAAAGGGCGATCCCCGCGGCCTGGATCTCCTCTCCTTCGCCGATGTCATAGCCCTGTTCCGAGAGCAGCACCCTGCAGTCCGGGGTGTAGGTTTCGGCGAGGTAGTCGGTCAGGACGCTTAAGTTCCCGGGGCCGATATAGGGCGTATCGATCTCCTGCGTGAGGAGCTCGGGGTTCTTCCAGATCGAGGACGTCTTTTTCAGATCAGGCGCATACAGGTGGTACGCGACATTCCATCGGCAGTCTTGGCTTAATTCATGCACTCTTTCGTGGAAGAGGTCCAAGAATTCCTTGCCGCCGATTCCCTCATCCTTTTCTCCGTCCACGGTCCAGGTGTGGTCGAGGCTGATATAGGCGCGGGAGTTATAATTCCCCTCATTGGTCAGTTCATGTTCGAACTTCACGAAGGTCTGCGCATAGAGGTCCGCATTCTCATACGGATCGGATGTGCCCGTGTAGTTGTAGGCTTCCGGCATATTGACTTCGTTTCCGAGGATAAAGTGCTTCGCCCCGTTCGCATCAGACCCAAAGCGCCTTGCGATCAGGCGGAAAAAGGCCGTCAGTGCCTGCGAGTTGGGATCCATCGCATACAGGCGGTCGGGATCATACGCCTCCTGCTTCACCGCCATGAGGCCAAGCTTCCCGCAGTGCTCATCGCCACGGAGCAGGATCACGAGAGTCACGTCGATGTCCTTTTCGTACGCTTGTTTTAAGCGATAGCTGAACGCAGAAACCGCCACCGGATCGAAATAATACGGCACGTCGTCCACGTATTGCACGACCTCTGTCCGGTAATCGCTGTCGATCACGTCAAGGTAGAGGTTTAAGAGCATGTGCTTTCCGGTCACGCCGTCGCGGGTCAGCATGTAGTCGCCCTGCAGGCCCTTTTTCGAATCCAGCGTGAGTTCAAACCGGTCGTCCCCCTCCAGATACGCGCCCTGCGCGGTCAGGGGCTGTGTTGTAAAAAGAAGGACGGTCGCAAGCAAAAGCGCCGCAACCGTCCGCATCCATGCGTTTTTTTTCAAATCCGCTCCCTCTGATGTTTATCTCACCATGATCAGATAATCGATCATTGCCTGATACTGGTTCAGGATCTGGCTGCCGTAGGAGCCGTCCATTTCCTGATAGACCTGAAACGCTTCCCGCGGAGTTCCGTCCGCGTTCTTAAGTCCTAAGTCAAGCCCCGCATCCGTTCCCTCGTCCACTAAAGAACGATAGATCACGGCATCCACCATGTCATTTTTGACCGCCGCCGCATAGCTCATCGCAAGCGCCGCCGCCTGCACGGTTTCGCCCTCCGAAATATCATAGCCCTGCTCGGAAAGAATGATGCGGTGTGAATCGCCGAAGTTCTCTTTCACGTAATCTGTCAGAACATTGAGGTTCAGCGGCGAAATAAATTTCGCATTTTCATCATCCGCCGAAAGCTCGGGATCGGTCCAGATCGAGCTGGTCTTCGAAAGATCCGGCGCATAAAGATGGTAGGCGATGTTCCAGCCACAGGAAGGATCCATGCTCTTCATCTTCTTCGCAAACAGATCCAGGAAATCCTTTCCGGCGATCCCTGCCCCGTTGCCGTCATCGGTCCAGCTGTGATCGAGGCTGATGCTGGCTTTAGCATAGCCCGAATACCCTTCCACGCGAAGCATCTGGGAAAACAGCAGGAACGTGCGGGTGTAGATATCCACATTCGTTTCCAGGTCAAGCGTTCCGGTGAAGTTATACGCATCCGGCATATTGACTTCGTTTCCGAGGATCCAGTTCTTTGCCCCGTATTCCTCGTTGCATAAGTCATGAGCGATGATGCCGAAGAACGCTTCCACCGCATCACTGTCCGGGTTCAACGCGTACAGCCGGTTCGGATCCGTCGCGCCAAAGCCCGCTGCCATCATGCCCATCTGGGCGCAATGTGCGTTGCCGCGCATCAGAACGACGATCGTCACATCGATATCCTTTGCCGCCGCTTCCTTCAGCCTCGTTTCATAGGCGCTTAAGATCGAAGGTTCGAAGTAATAGTTATTTCCCGCAACATAATAATTCTTTTCCGTGGGCACCTCGCTGTCGATCGCGTCCAGATAAAGGTTCAGCAGCATGTGCTTTCCCGTCACGCCTTCCTGCGTCACCATGTAATCACCCTGCAGCCCCTTCTTGGAATCGAGAGGTGTCGCCCATATCCTGGTGGTCACGGAAAACGACAGCAGCACCGCCATCACGCTGCAAAGCGCCGCAGCCATGACTCTGTTTCTTGTTTTTTTGTTTTTCATAATACAAGTCCTCCCGGGGACATTCTCTTACCCAAAAAATCCCCATATACTATATCGTACGAACGAACTTAAAGTTTGTGGTACTTTTTACCTAATTTTTTTCCTCTTCTACCGTCTCTTCCCGGATCGTTTTCGTGCGGATCTCTTCTTCGATCTGGTCGATGAAGGCCTGCAGCGGCTTTACGCCTTCGTCTCCGGCAAAGCGGCTCCGTACCGACACCGTGCCGTCGGCTTCTTCCTTCTCCCCGACGATCAGCATGTAGGGGATCCGGTCCAGCCGTGCCTCGCGGATCTTAAATCCGATCTTCTCCGAGCGAAGATCCGTTGTCGCGTCGATCCCGCGGTCGAACATAGTCTTGCAGACCTTTTCGGCATACGCCGTGAATTTATCAGAGATCGGCAGCACCCTCACCTGCTCCGGGCAGAGCCAGGTCGGGAACTTCCCGGCGTAGTGCTCGATCAGCCAGGCCAGCGTCCGTTCATAGCAGCCGAGGCTCGTACGGTGGATGATGTAGGGGCGCTTCTTCTCCCCGTTCTCATCAATATAGTACATATCGAAATTATCGGCGTTTTCGCAGTCCAGCTGGATCGTGACCATCGTGTCTTCCTTGCCGTATACGTTCTTCGCCTGGATGTCGATCTTCGGCCCGTAGAAGGCTGCCTCGCCGTCCGCTTCGACAAAGGCAAGGCCTTTCGCCTGCAGGGCTCTTCGCAGCGCGTCCTGGGAAGTATTCCAGTACTCCTCGTCCCCGAGATATTTCTCCGTGTTGTTCGGATCCCACTTCGAAAGCCGGTACGTCACGTCATCCTGCAGCCCCAGCGTCGTAAAGACATAAGTCGCAAGGTTCAGGCAGTTTGTCAGCTCCTCCTCGGTCTGATCCGGGCGGATCACGTTATGGCCCTCGGAGATCGTAAACTGGCGGACACGCGTCAGTCCGTGCATTTCTCCGGAATCCTCGTTCCGAAACAGCGTACTGGTCTCTCCCATGCGGTAGGGCAGATCCCGGTATGACCGCTGCTCATTCTTATAGCAGAAGAACTGGAACGGGCAGGTCATGGGCCGAAGCGCCATGCAGTCCTTATCCTCCGGATCGCCGAGCACGAACATCCCTTCCAGATAATGATCCCAATGATGGGACAGCTTATAAAGGTCGGACTTTGCCATAAAGGGCGTCCTTGTACGAACATAGCCCCATTCCCTGTCTTCGAGGTCCTCGATCCAGCGCTGCAGCTTCTGGATGATCTTCTGCCCACGCGGCAGGATCAAAGGCAGGCCCTGGCCGACCACATCCACGGTCGTAAAGAGCTTCATCTCGCGGCCGAGCTTGTTATGGTCACGCATCCTCGCCTCTTCGAGCCTTTTCAGATGCTCCTTCAGCTCATCCTTCTTCGCATACGCGGTTCCGTAGATCCGCTGCAACCTCGCCTTCTTTTCATCGCCTCTCCAATACGCCATGGAAGACGACAGCAGTTTAAAGGCCTTCACGCCCTTCGTGTTCATAAGATGCGGTCCTGCGCAAAGATCGACAAACCCGCCCTGATCGTAGAACGAGATCTCCTCTCCTTCCGGCAGCTCCTCAATGAGCTCCACCTTGAAGGGCTCGTTCCTTTCCTTCATGAACTTCACAGCCTCGTCCCTTGGCAGGGTAAAGCGTTTCAGCTCATGCCCTTCCTTCACGATCTTCTTCATCTCCTCCTCGATCCGATCCAGATCCTCTCTGGAGAAGGGTTCATGGTCAAAGTCATAATAAAACCCGTCCTCAATGGCCGGCCCGATCGTCACCTTCGCGTCCGGGAACAGGCGCTTCACTGCCTCTGCCATCACATGGGAAGCGGTATGGCGCAGCGCATTCAATCCCGCCGGGTCGCGGTCTGTCAGGATGCTGAGACTGCAATCCTTATCCACCACTGTGCGCAGATCCACAACCTCTCCATCCACTTCTCCCGCGCAGGCTGCCCTCGCCAGCCCTTCGCTGATATCCAAAGCGATCTCATAGATCGTCTTCGCGCCGTCATATTCCTTAACGGATCCATCCTTTAATGTGATCTTCATAGTCCTTTTCTCCTACAATAATTCAGTCTTGCTATAAATTCTATCCTTCTTCTCTTAAAAAGTAAAGAGTGCAAATGCTGTAACCATTAGGGAAAAAACGACAGCCTTGCGGCTGTCGTTTCGTACATATTTAACTTGCTTTGTTTTCTTTCTCTTTTGCTGCCTCTTTTTGCAGCTCCAGCTTTTCTTTCGTGGTAAGTCCCTGTTCCTGGAAATCCTTTTCCTTATGCCACAGCTCATCTGCCACCGGCTGCCAGTTTTCAGCGTATTCCTTACACTTGCCGCATAAGTGTTCTACGCTTTCCGGTGCTTCCAGGTCCGTCGAATGTGCGCCGGTCTTGTTCACGATCTCCTGCAGGAACTGCGGATTTTCAAGCATCGGGCAGGGACGGAGCATGTTGTCGTTGAAGGGCTGTCCGTCATGATAAGCCATGAACAGCGGGCTTCTTAAAACATCCAGCAGCGTCTTCTCGCGGATGTTGGAATCCGAATAGTGGATGAACACGCAGGGTTCGCAGTCGCCGTTCGCGTTGATGTGGAAGTATCTTCTTCCGCCCGCGATGCAGCCGCCGACATACTCGCCGTCGTTCTGGAAATCCATCGCGAAAATGGCCTTCTCGCCACGATAGGAACGGATCTTTTCATACATCATGGTCCTCTGCTCCGGTGTCGGCATCAGTTCCGGCTTGCCGTTCATACCGGTGGGCATCAGATGGAAGAACCATACGAACTTTGCGCCCCATTCCACAAGCGCATCGAAATATTCATCGGAACTCACGACCGGCACATTGTCCCTTGTATAGGCGCAGGAAATGCCGAACGGAAGCTTTCTCTCTTTCAAGATCTCCATGGCGCGGCGTGATTTCGCGAATGTGCCCTCTCCGCGGCGGCCGTCGGTCACTTCTTCAAAGCCTTCGTTGCTGATGGCGGGAACGAAGTTCTTCACCCGCAGCATCTCGTCCGCAAACTCCTCATCGATCAGAGTTCCGTTTGTAAAGCTTAAGAAGATGCAATCCGAATTCTGTTCGCAGATCTTGATCAGATCTTTTTTACGCACCAGCGGTTCGCCGCCGGTGTAGATGTACATATAAGTACCGATCTCCTTGCCCTGACGGATGATCTCGTTGATCTCGTCCAGAGAAAGGTTCAGCTTGTGACCGTATTCGGAAGCCCAGCAGCCCGTGCAGTGCAGGTTGCATGCGCTGGTCGGATCCAGAAGGATCGCCCAGGGAGCGTTGCAGCCGTATTTCTGACGGATCTCTTCCTGCCTCTTCCAGCCGATCAGGTTCGCATTCATGAAAAAGTTCGTGAAGATCGTCTTCATAATGCTCGAATCCACGGTATGCATGATGTTCATGATCAGCTTATACCAGGCGGAATCCGGATCGTTTACGATCTCGGTCATGTATTCTCTCTGTGTCTTAAAGCTGTTTTCCGGGGAGAACCGGTTCACCCAGTCCACGATCTTCGGGACGTTCTTTTCCGGGTCCTTCTCCAGATACTTGATGGCGCCGCTGATGCCGGCACTGATCACTGCTCCTTTAAATGCTTGTGCAATTCCCATTTTGTACTCCTCTTCTCAAACTAAAAACCCTCTTTCACTACATCAATCGTGATTGTAGTAGAAGAAGGTTTTTTTTGAAAGATACAATTTCTTGAATTTGTCGTTCTTGGTTTAAATCAGGCGTTTGCCTGTGCCTCATCTTTTCTCATGCAGCACTGCTTGTATTTTTTCCCGCTCCCGCAGGGACACGGGTCGTTGCGGCCGATCTTTTTCCCGATGCGCACAGTCCCCGACGCCTTCTGCTCGAGGTAAAGCTTTTTCTTTTTCGCCTCATCAAAGATACTGTCCCACTGCGGCAGTTCATAAAGCCAGTCTGCGCGGGCGTCCACCATGTTTTTATAGAGCTTTTCCTTATCAAAGGCCAGCGAGACCTCGGTATCCTCTTCCATCGTATCGATCGGGTTGGGGGTCTT
>JAEEGH010011015.1_pt1 | contig 20602 bp, 20 predicted proteins | sample 9134181 | NCBI WGS metagenome assembly JAEEGH01 (sample SAMN16246544, study PRJNA631951) | gut metagenome | biome: gut microbiome; feature: rumen; material: DP-attached | host: Bos | place: Iran: Karaj | collected 2018-10
GAAACTATCAAATTCGTGATACAATTGATTGCTGCTATTGCAAGTGCAATTTTGACAGCGCTGGGTACAGTATCTTGTATGGGCTATAACCCTGCATTATAGCCGTCCCTTCTCAAGGGACTCTAAACCTAACCGCCATCACAACGACCAGTTGCATGGGACGGGGACCCTTTTAAGGGAAGAGTGAAAGGCTACGGGTAGGCGAGCTTTGCTCGGGAATGGAGTGAAGAGTGAAGAATTTGCTACCGCTACTGAGTAAGAGGTCAGAGGTAAGAGGTAAGAAGTAAGAATCTGGCTTTGCCAGTGAATTTAAACACGGAGGTACAGGGATGCTCCTGAGACCTCTGTGTTTTTTTGATACCAGCGGTGCCTGTCACCTAAAATGAGACTACCAATTTTGGCAGTCCCATTTTCTTTCTACATCGCTTCCGCATATGTGTCAGGGACAGTCCATGAAACATTTGTGGTTGTCAGTTATTTCTTGTCGTTTGCGTTGAGGCGTATCACATCGCTCCATCTCGTGGTGGGATTCTTGCTCTTGAAGTCATGCTTGATGGCATTGGCGAAGACTTCTGCCTTGAACTTCGTTCGAACCTGCTCTCGCTCGGCATAATCGGAACAAGTTCCGTTCTGCTCTCACTTCTTGCGCTCCGTAGGTGCTCAGGCGAACAAGTTCGGAGTCCTCACATCCTTTTTGGGGCCTTCTTAGAGTCTTCTTATCCTCTTCTTGGGGTCTTCTTACCCTCTTCTACCCCTCTTCTTACCCTACCGAAAGACTCGGCTTGGCTTCTCGAAGGTCTCCCTAACCTCTCTCGAAGGTCTCAGTTTGCTCTCGACTCGGTCTACGCTATCCTTACCGCTTGATATGCCTAATATATTCTTACACTCATTTCTCTTTGTTATTCTCCCAATGTCCGGTCTTTTTGCTACCAACTCGAATGATAGCGCCCTCTTTTTTCAACTCTCCGAGGCGACGCTTCACTGTTGCTTCTGATGCACCTACGATAGCTGCGTATTCAGCATAGTTGAGAGTCCCATCCTGTAAAACAGCTTGATATAGACGATTTTTTATCGGGTCAGAGAATGTTTTTATCGGGTCAGAAACGACTTTTATCGGGTCATCTTCTTGTGATTTCTTGTATTCCTCTATCTCCTTGCTGATATTTCGGATATGCTCTTCCACCATAAACTCACGGAAAGGTTCGAGCGAATCTTGCTCTCTGGAATCAACCAAGGCTTGGATATATTCAGCCTTATCCTCCTTAACGATTTTCACAGGTATTAATCCGAACTCGTATTGTAGGTGGTTCATTACCAGGCGAGACATACGTCCATTGCCATCTACCCAAGGATGAATGGTCACCAATTGATAGTGGGCATCAAAACTTAATTGGTATTTAGCAACAATGTCATCAAGATTTGATAGTTCACTCCTTCGTTGGTTAAGTTGCTTACAGACCTCTTCCAACTTGGCTGGCACTTTCTGATAATTCATGTATGAACGTCCACCAATGCCGGCCGTTACACCTACCAAACGAAGGTCACCCTTTGAAGCATCAAAAGAGCCTTGTGCTGTGTTATAGGAAGCACCAGTATTCTTCATCACAAGCGCAGAGAGGTTTTTGAGCATTTCCACAGAAAAGTCTTTGTGCTGATGTGCCAATTGCATAGAATGTTCGTATGCTGCTTTTAGGTCGAGGTTCATCATTTGCTCTTGCAGGCTACGGCCTTTTGCAGTGATTCCTTCATCGAAAAGCAGCTGGTTCTCAATCTCTGTAACTGTGCTGCCCTCGATGGCTGTAGAATGCGTAATGATAGAGTACAGATAGAACTTCTGGTAGTCTATCTGCTCTGATATGCCCAGTTCCTTGTGCTGCTGCAGCAATCGCAATAATATGTCTTTCGTCTCTTGTTTCATGTATTTCTATTGTCTTTCACATACTGTAGCCATACTCTAGCCTGCTTCTAAGCTGCTTGTAGCCATACTCTAAGCATACTCAATCCGGAAATAGTCGAGGGCGGCTTTGTACTGGTCCTGGGCCGTCAGGCAGGTGTCGGTCAGATAGCCGTCGATGTGGCCCCATTCGCGCAAGCCGCGATAGTAGAACATCTTCAGTTCGTCGGTAATGATGAATGGCACGACGCCGCTACGCAAACACTCCTTGAACATCACAAGACGCCCCACACGACCGTTGCCGTCCTGGAACGGATGAATCTTCTCGAAACGGACATGAAAGTCGAGGATGTCCTCCAGCGTATGCTCGTCTTTTGCATTATAGCCCGCAATGAGGCGTTGCATACTGTCGTGCACCAGCTCCGGCTCACACGTCTGTTCGCCACCCACCTCATTAGGCAAGCGTTTATAGTCGCCTACGGCAAACCAGTCCTTGCGGCAGTCCGACGTGCCTGTCTTCAAGATGCCGTGCAGCGTCTTGACAAGTTCTTCTGAGAGCGGTTCCTCGGCATGGTCGATAATCAGGTCAATGCAGCGGAAGTGGTTCACCGTCTCCACGATATCGTTCACGTTCAGCGTCTCATCGCTGGTCACCCCTATGGTGTTCGTCTCGAAGATGTAACGCGTCTGCTCGTGCGTCAGACGGCTACCCTCGATGTGGTTCGAGTTGTAGGTCAGGTCTATCTGCGTCTTGTGATAGATTCCGCCCTTCATCTTCATCGCTTTTTGCTCACGAAGTGCGGCGAGCAGTGGTGTTACGTTGTTTGCCATAAAAAGTGCACATTTTGCTGCAAATATACAAAAAAGACAGGAATAATCACTAGGATTTAACAGAAATCTGCAAATAATTCCACTTTCAGCCGTAACATTCCGATTTTTCGGCTACTACGTGTCATCTGCGACGGAACTCGGCGCAAGTGATGGCGGTAGCGATGGCGACGTTAAGGCTCTCAGCGGTTTCGCCAGAGGTGTTGTAGTTGGGAATGAGCAGCTTGTGGGTGACAAGCTGGCGAATGGCTGGGGAGATGCCGTTGCCCTCGTTGCCCATGACGATGATACCCCCGGTGGAAAGCTGCTGCTGGTAGATGTTCTGGCCATCGAGTAGGGTGCCGTAGATGGGGCAGTCGACAGACTGTAGGAACGCTTCAAGGTCAGTATATATAATATGTACGTGCGCGAGGCTGCCCATCGTGGCCTGTACCACCTTGGGATTGTAACAGTCGGCAGTATCCTCAGAACAGAAGATGATCTTGATGCCAAACCAGTCGGCAATGCGGATGATGGTGCCCAGGTTGCCAGGGTCTTGAACGCCGTCGAGGGCGAGGGATAGGTGATGGGTGATGGGTGATAGGTGATGGGTGATGGGTGATGGGTGATGGGTGATAGGGATTTCGAAGACGGCAAGGACCTCCTGCGGATGTTGCAGGAAACTGAGTTTACGAAGTTCGTCGTCGGTGATGATCTGGGCGTTGGGGCGCTCGGTAGTAGAGAAGATAGAACGCGCCACGTAGCCTGCACGTAGCAGGTCGCCAACAACCTTGGGTCCTTCGGCCACGAAGAGGCCTTCTTTATTACGATTTTTCTTCAGTTCCAGGGAGTGTACCCACTTTATTTGATTCTTTGACAGCATTTTTTTCTGATTTTTGTCGCAAAGATACGAAAAAATTTGTAAATTTGTCACCAAAATGCGAGAGAGATTATTTTTTTATGTAGTTTTAGTACTCCTCGTTACCAGTTGTGCAGAGACAAAGTATGTCCCTGACGGAGAGTATCTGCTTGACCGGGCTGATTTGCGTTGCGATGAGCCAGCACGCTATATCAGCCTGAGTGACATGCGTTCTTTTATCCGTCAACAAGGCAACTCGCGATGGTTCTCTACTGCCAAGCTGCCCTTGAAAACCTATTCGCTATCGGGACGTGACACTACGAAATGGATAAACCGCATGTTGCGCAACATGGGTGAACCACCAGAGTTGTACGACTCCATACAAACCCTGCAGTCGTTGCAGTCGCTGCAGACCCAGATGCAGAACCTGGGGTATCTGCGTGCTACTGCCGACGTAGCCATTCAGAAGAAAGGCAAGAAGCTGCGCACGCTCTACACGCTGCATCCTGGTGTGCCGTACTTCCTGCGTAGTGTGAACTATGATATCCAGGATACGGCCATTGCCCGTCTGCTGGACCAGATAGACCCTGCCCGTCGCGTGTTGCAGGAAGGGATGGTGTTCAATGCCGACAACCTGGATAGTGAGCGTTCACGGATTACACAGTATCTCGTCAATCGGGGTTACTACCGATTCAACAAAGATTTCATTACCTATCACGCTGACTCCATAGAGAGTTCCAACCAGATAGACCTCACACTGGTGCTGCATCCCTATCAGGATAGCAAGACCTCGGCCAGACCGCATGATGTCTATACGATAGGTCAAATCAATTACCTCAGCGGAGACCCTGACAACCCTGTTATTCCCCTGCGTGCGAGGGTTCTGAGACGTAACACTTTCCTTGAGAAGGGTGGCATCTATACGGCGCGCGACCTGCGTAACACCTACAACCACTTCGGTCGTCTGGGTATTGTGCGCTATACCAGCATTAACTTCCACGAGCGTGAAGACGAACCTGTGCTCGACTGCGACATTAACCTGAGCATGAACAAGTCGTCGACCATCTCTTTTCAGCCAGAGGGTACCAATACTTCCGGCGACCTTGGTGCAGCACTTACCGTCACCTTCCAGAACCGTAACCTGTTTCGTGGCTCGGAGAATTTCTCCATCGAACTGCGTGGTGCCTATGAGGCCATCAGAGGACTGGAAGACTATGGTAGTGGTAACTTTATTGAATACAGTATTGGTTCGCGCCTGACCTTCCCACGATTTATTGCGCCCTTCCTTCCCAGAAGCTTCCGTCGCCGCATCAATGCGACCTCAGAGCTGGCCACTAACTACGACCTGCAGGACCGTCCTGAGTTCCACCGCCGTGTGTTCTCTGTGGGATGGCGCTACAAGTGGAACGACCAAAGACGCCAAGACCGCTATACGGTAGACCTGTTGGACCTGAACTATATCTACATGCCGTGGATTAGCGCTACCTTCGAGAACGAGTATCTGAACAACAGCTCGTCGCGTAACTCTATTCTGCGCTACAACTACGAGAACATCTTCATCATGCGAACAGGTGTGGGCTACTCGTACAGCAATAATCGTTGGGCCATCAAGGCTAATGTGGAGACGGCAGGCAACCTGCTGGGATGGCTGGCGCATGGTCTTCACTTCCATACGAACGAAGATGGACAATACACCTTCCTGGATATTGCCTATGCGCAGTATGCCAGAGGAACGTTTGACTATACGCGCAATATCAACCTCAGCTTCAACAACCAGCTGGTGTTCCACGTGGGCTTCGGCATTGCCTATCCTTATGGTAACAGCACTATCCTGCCTTTCGAGAAACGCTTCTTCTCAGGAGGTGCCAATAGTGTCAGAGGATGGAGCGTGCGCTCGTTGGGACCTGGTAAGTTTGTGGGGACAGACGGACGTATTGACTTCATCAACCAGACGGGCGACATGAAGCTGGACCTGAATATGGAGTATCGTGCCAAGTTGTTCTGGAAATTCAGCGGAGCGCTGTTCATTGATGCTGGTAACATCTGGACGCTGCGCGACTATGAAGACCAGCCGGGAGGACAATTCAAGTTCTCTGAATTCTGGGACCAGTTGGCTGCCAGCTATGGCTTGGGCATCCGTCTGAACTTCGACTTCTTCCTGGTACGTTTCGATATGGGTATGAAGGCGGTCAATCCTGCCTATGATGACCACATAGGCCACTTCCCGCTACTCCATCCGAAACTCAGTCGCGACTTTGCCTTCCACTTTGCGGTAGGCTTGCCATTCTAACCAGCCAGTTGCCGTTGCGCTTGACAATGGTGGTATGGAACAATGCCTTGTCGATTTGTGAGGGCTCTTCGCCAGCAACGGTAGGTTTTACGCTGTTGCGCACCACCAGTTCCACCACGCGCAGGGTATCATTAGCTTCTGGGAAGAAATCGGTAGCCTCCACCTCGGCAGCATGCTGTTTCAGCAGGTCAAGGTCTTGCTGTGTGGTGTTGGAAGCTGCAAACTGCAGCCAGCGACGACTCTCAGGAGTACATAGCGCCTCGGCAGCGTGGTAGTCGCAGTTAAAGAAAGCCTCTCCCCACTCAACAGCAACAGCCGTTGCCTGGTCTTCGTCGTTTTGCATCATGTTGCAGGCTGTCAACGATAGCGTCAGCAACAGTATTTGGAATTTCTTCATCGTTTCGGTCTGTTTTGCCTGCAAAGATACAAAATAATGCATAATTCTTTGCTTGCAAAGCGATTTTTTTATCGATGACATTATGCATAATTGATAATAATTTTGTAATTTTGCACGCAAATTACGAAAATCGCATGGTGAAGTTTATCTCTTTCGGTAGTGGAAGCAGTGGAAACTGCTATCTGTTGGCCACCAAGACCGACGCACTACTTATAGATATAGGAGTAGGACTGAGGGGTCTGAAGAAAGCCTGTCGCGACTATGGCGTCAGTCTTTCCAGCGTGCATCATGTCCTCATCACCCACGATCATGCTGACCATATCAAATCGGTAGGCGCCTTCAGCAACGAATACAACGTCCCCATCTATACTACCCAGGAGGTACATGATGGCATTAATCGTAACTACTGTGTTGTGAAGAAGGTGGCTGAGGACTTGGTCGGACTGGTAGAGAAAGGGAAAACCATTCAGTTGGGTGACTTCACCGTAACTCCTTTTGCCGTACCCCATGATAGTGCCGACAATGTGGGCTATTTCATCGAGGCTGAGGGTACGAACTTCTGTCTGATTACGGATGCAGGTAGTGTGACAGACGAGATGAAGCAGTATATCAATAAGGCGCGTCATCTGGTCATCGAGGCCAACCACGACATTGAGATGGTGCAGAATGGTCCCTATCCCCAGTTCTTGAAGGACCGCATCCTTTCTGGTACGGGTCATATGAACAACCACGACTGTGGCATTGCTATCATAGAGAATATGTCAGAGCAGCTGAAGAATGTGTGGCTCTGTCATCTTAGCGAGGAGAATAACCATCCGGAACTGGCACGTAAGACGGTGGAGAGAATCTTGCGCGACTATGGTGTCGTTGCTGGTGTCGACCTTCGTTTGGAGGTCCTCAAGCGTACCACACCCACAGGGCCCTTTGAGTTAGAGTAACCTCTTGCCCTTTGCTCCTTGCCCCTATATATAATAAGGTGTATCAGTCAAACTGCATAGCTTTGACTGGCTGGATGTGTGATACCAGATAACTGGGAGCTATCAGCACGAAGATAGAGATCAGTAAGGTTACAACATTCAGAATGACGACGATGGGGATGTTGAGTTCCATGGGTGCTGTATCGACATAATAGCTGGCAGGGTCCAGATGGATGAAGCCCGTATGCTGTTGCAATACGACCAAACCGATGCCTATCACGTCGCCAATGAGCAATCCCTGACTGATGATAAAGGCGGCAAACCACAGGAAGGTGTGGCGTACCGTGCTGTTGCGTGCTCCCAAGGCTTTCAGGATACCAATCATCTGTGTACGTTCCAGAATGATGATGAGCAGACCGCTAATCATGGTAAAGCCTGCCACACAAATCATCAGCGCCAGGATGATCCATACATTAACGTCAAGGAGTGAGAGCCATGAGAAGATCTGTGGGTAGGCCTCGAAGATGGTCTGCGAGATGAATGTCTCTCCATAGCGGTCCGTGTGATTCCTAATCAGTTCGATGACCTGCATGTTGGTCTCGTTGATACGGTCGAAGTCCTTGACGAGTATCTCTGCACCGCTACATTGGTCTGGTTCCCAGTCGTTCAGCTTAGTGGTGGTGCGCAGGTCGGTGAGGCAGAGCACATCATCAAACTGCTTCATATTACTCTGGTAGATGCCGCTGACGGTAAAGCGACGAGCACGCACATCATCGTAGGCGATGAAGTAGGCATAGACCTTATCGCCAACATGCAACTGCAGTTTGTCGGCCATCTTGCGTGAGATGACTAACTTGTTGCTGCTCGTCTTGCTGCTGAACGTGGGGAGAGTACCTTCTTGCAGATTCTGACGGATAAACGACAGGTCGTAGTCTTCGCCAATACCCTTGAAGGCAACACCCAGAAAGTCACTATCCGTCTTCAGGATGCCCTGCGTCATCGTGTAGCACTCCACATGTCGGACGTTGGGAATCTTCTTGAACTTGCGTATCAGCGTGTCGTTGATAGCGATAGGCGTAGGTACGGCCGTCTGTTGGGTAACGAAGTTGGTTACCTGTATGTGACTGCCAAAGCCCACCACCTTGTCGCGGATGGTGTGTTTGAAGCCCAGTATCACGCTAACCGTGATAATCATTACGGCAAGACCTATCGCCACACCAATGGTAGCAATGCGGATAGCAGGACGACTCACTTCATGGTGGTCGCCCTCAGAAAAATAGATACGGCGTGAAAGGAAAAACGGAAGATTCATTCCACTCTCCCAGGATAAGCCTCCAAAGCTTTCTGCAGTACGACAAGGGCACGCTCCAGGTCTTCCTTCTTCAATACGTAGGCGATACGTACCTGATTGATGCCTGCACCTGGCGTGGTGTAGAAACCTGCTGCAGGAGCCATCATCACAGTAGCACCCTCGTATTCAAACTCAGAGAGACACCAGCGACAGAATCGTTCTGAATCGTCGACAGGAAGCTTGGCAACAGTATAGAAGGCACCCATCGGAATAGGCGAGTAGACACCCGGTATGCGGTTCAGTCCGTCGATAAGACACTTACGACGCTCCACATACTCGTCATAGACATCACGGTAGTACTCCTCAGGAGCATCGAGTGAGGCCTCAGCAACAATCTGGCCAATGAGGGGAGGAGAGAGGCGAGCCTGACAGAACTTCATGACGGCCTTACGAACCTCCTGGTTCTTGGTGATGAGGGCTCCGATACGGATACCACACTCTGAATAGCGCTTTGAGACGGAATCGATGAGAATGACATTCTGTTCGATGCCTTCCAAGTGGCAGGCAGAAATATAAGGTGAACCTGTATAGATGTATTCACGATATACTTCGTCAGAGAAGAGGTACAGGTCGTATTTCTTCACCAGGTCGCGTATCTGGTTCATCTCACGGCGCGTATACAGGTAGCCTGTCGGGTTGTTGGGGTTACAGATCATGATGGCGCGTGTGCGGTCGTTGATGAGTTCCTCAAACTTCTCCACCTTAGGTAGTGAGAAACCTTCATCAATCGTCGTCGCAATGGTGCGAATCTTGGCACCTGCACTAATGGCAAAGGCCATGTAGTTCGCGTAGGCGGGTTCTGGCACGATAATCTCGTCGCCAGGATTCAGACACGACAGAAAGGCAAACAGTACCGCCTCAGAACCACCGCTGGTGATGATGATATCGTCGGCTGTTACGTTGATGTTGTACTTGGCGTAATAGCTGACTAACTTCTCGCGATAGCTGAGATAGCCTTGCGAGGGCGAGTATTCGAGGATGTCACGATCAATGGTTTTCAACGCATCAAGACCCACTTGAGGCGTTGGCAGATCGGGCTGTCCAATGTTCAAATGATACACGTGTGTTCCACGTTTTTTGGCTGCGGCAGCCAGAGGTGCGAGTTTTCTGATAGGTGACTCAGGCATCTCCAGTCCGCGTACTGATATTTCTGGCATGTTGTTTAATTTACGTAAATCGCTTGCAAAGGTACGAAATAATTCATAATTAATAATGCATTATTCATTATTTTTTTGTACTTTTGTGCCCTGAAAAACAAATATGCAAGTATGAACTACGAAGAAATGCTCGCTGCAAAAAACGATGGAAGGCTGAATAAGACCCTTCTGCCCATCGGTGAATACTACCGTGTTCAGGTGGATGGCAAGTACCGTGCAATGGTCGATGTCCATCCTGAATTGAACAGTAGCATTGTCTTTTCTGGCGCTTTGAAGACAGAGTGTGAGCGCAACAAGACACTGGTGAACAGACATCAGTTGCACTACACCCCCGTCATGGATGAGAACGGAGAAGTACGGCAGTTGGAGGTGGAGCCTGGCGTGTTCTTCTCGATGGAGCAGCTACTCAACGAGCATCCTTCTGTCGTGGGCGAGAAAGGTTTTGTCGACAATACGTTGCAGGCCTTGGTGGATATCACCACTTACCTGCATAGCCAGGGCATCAAGCATGTGTGTTACTCCCCCAAGAGCGTGTTGGTGCGCAAGGGAGACCATGCTGTCATGCTGCTCTCTCATGGTTCGTTTTATCTTGCGATGGACGACCAGCGTGCCTTCTATGGTGACGATGCAGTCTTTGTGGCTCCAGAGGTATTGGACCATGGAACGATTGACGAGCGTTGTGATGTCTATTCCATTGGTAAGTTCATGGAGACCATTTTCCAGCGTGCTGACATGTCGATGGAATATCGCAAAGCCTTGAAGAAAGCTACCAGCGAGAAACCGGAAGACCGTTATGAAACGCCCCAGGCCCTGTTGAACGCTGTGCAGTCGCATCGTAGTATGATGCATTCGGCATGGATGTTGCTGGCAGCAGTCATTATTGCGCTCGTTGCCTTTGGCATCTATGAAGAACTGATGCCCGAACCAGTACATGTGGAGTATGTGAAACCTGCACCGCGTCAGGCTACTGACGACCTGTTGGACGATGGTTTCAAACCTGAGGACTTAGGGGTAGTCAGCGCAGACTCCCTGACTGAGGAGCAACAGGAGGCACAGCGTGTCTATCAGGCCAAGGCTGAAGAGATATTCCGCAAGAACTATGAGAAGGAGGCAGACCGTATCCTCTCGAAGATATATAATAAGGATTATATGAACGCTACGGAGAAGCAGTTTGCGGCACAGAGTCAGTCAACCATCGAGGAACTGATGAAGCTACAGCAGAAGATGGGAGTTGAGGCCAGTCTCACCCCTGAGCGTGCCCAACTCATTGCCAGCGAGATCATTGAGCGTATCACTAACGAGAAAAAGCAACAATTGAAAAATAATCAGTAAAGCATTAATAATCAATAATATGAGATCAAGAACAGCAATTTGGTTTGAGTGCAAGATCGCCTACGAGAAAGTGATGGATGACGGCTTGCAGAAGAAGGTAACAGAAAACTATGTAGTCGACGCCCTGAGTTTTACAGAGGCTGAAAAGCGCATCATGGAAGAGATGTCGAGCTACATTAGTGGCGAGTTTACCGTCAAAGACATCAAGATAGCCCCCTATGGTGAAATTTTCTTCTCTGACGAGGAAATGGCTGACCGTTGGTATAAGTGTAAACTGCAGTTTATCACCATCGATGAGAAGACCGAGAAGGAGAAGCGTTCCAACGTCAACTACCTGGTACAGGCCGGTACATTGAATGGTGCTGTCAGGAATATCGACGAGGTGATGGGTGGTACGATGATAGACTATGTCATCGCCTCCGTTGCTGAGACAACGCTGATGGATGTCTTTGAATATGGCAAGGAAAAGCACGACGACAAGCCTGAATACGAAGGATAATGTACGACGTTAAAGGGAATCTGAAGCAGGTATTGGGTAATTTGCCACAGGGCGTGCGCCTTGTGGCTATCTCAAAATATCATCCCAACGAGTATATTGAGGCTGCCTATGAGGAGGGCCAGCGCATCTTTGGCGAGAGCCACGAGCAAGAGTTGCGCCAGAAACACGAGACGCTCCCCAAGGATATCGAGTGGCACTTCATTGGTCATCTGCAAACTAACAAAGTGAAGTATATCGCTCCCTATGTTACAATGGTGGAGGCTGTCGACTCGCTGAAATTGCTCAAGGAGATTGACAAGCAGGCTGCCAAGTGTGGACGTGTCATCGATGTGCTGCTGGAGCTCCATATCGCTGAGGAAGAGACGAAATACGGACTGACACCCGATGCCTTGAGACAGCTGATGGCTGACGGAGAGTGGCGCGGACTCAGTCATGTGCGTATCTGTGGCCTGATGATGATGGCCTCATACGTTGACGACGAGCAGCAGATACGTGGTGAGTTCCGCTTGGCACATAGCCTCTTTGACGAAATCAAAGAGCGTTATTTCGCTGATGCACCTTGGTTCTGCGAACGCTCATGGGGCATGAGTCACGACTATCCGATAGCCGTGCAGGAAGGGTCAACGATGGTGAGAGTGGGTACGTCTATTTTTGGTCCCCGCGTCTATTGAAGTAATACTGGTCGCGCTTTCTCGTAATGTTGCCGTAATTGATGGCATGTACGGGACAGTAGTGATAACAGGCAAGACAGCAGATACATTGTCCGTTGTGAAGCCACGTGGGAGGAGTTCCTGTGATATTATCTACAGGACACACCTTGCTGCACTTGCCGCAGCGGGTACATACGTCTTCATCCACGGTGAACTTCTTGTCGGTAATCATTTTCTGGTTGAAGTAGGCGCCAATGACGTAAGAGTAGAGTCGGGGAGTGCCCCCCTTCTCCAGTTCCTCAATACCACGTTTGCAGTCTTTGACGATGCTGATGATGTGGTGCAACTGGTGTCTGGCATTCTCAATCTTCCAGTGCTCCTTGTCGATAGGGTCGGTCTTCATAAACGGCAGACAGACGTATGACTCTGGCATAATCACCGAGAATACACTCTCTGCTTGTAGAGGACTGCCATCTTTCGCTTGAAGGACTCTGTTCGCTGCCAAATCCTTGTTGAAGATGGTCATGGCCTCGCCCATGTTGTCACCACAGGTTGTTAGAGCCCAACAGAAGTGGGGAGGTTGGCCGACCAGTGCCAGTTGACGGATGAACTGTCGTACGATTCTGGGTGGTTGCCACCCATGTGTTGGAAAGCAGAAACCGATGCGTTCAGTTTCTTGCAACTTGAATTCGAAGCGTCTTTCCCTCATCAGATCAGGAATGCATAGCAGTTCCTCTCCGATGGCCTCTGCTATCTGCTGAGCTACCCATCGAGTATTGCCCGTTCCAGAGAAATAAAATATCATATATGTTAAGAATTTTAGTGTCTAAATAGTGGTATTTTGCTATAAATCGTAAATTTTCCACAAAATTAGTCATTTTTTTGGTAAAAAATAACAAATGTATTATTTTTTTTTGTATATTTGCACTTGAAATGTATAAATAAGTTCTTCACAGGGTATGGCAAAGTATAATATTACCGAGAAAAAAGCTAAGGAGGCTGTCTATCGCAGTCTCGTCAGCCCTAAGTTGATGGATGAGATGAAGGAGAAAATCCTGAATATCATCGTAATGGATAAGAAGTATAAGGATAAGGATTATTCAGCCAAGAAACTTGCCGAAGATTTAGGAACCAACACACGTTATATTTCTGCGGTGGTGAATGTCCGTTTCCACATGAACTACACTTCTTTCGTCAACAAGTTCCGAATAGAAGAAGCAATGGCTATTCTCGTAGACCGCAGGTATCAGGATTTGCGCATGGAGGAGGTTAGCGACATGGTTGGTTTTGCCAATCGCCAGTCGTTCTATGCTTCGTTCTACAAGTTGATGCACATGACTCCGCGTGAGTATCGTTTGCAGCATCTGGCGCAACATCCCGCCGAGAAAGTTAAACAGGTAAAACACGAGAAAAAGTCGCACTAAACGCACAATGAACTATTTGGACGAATGCACGCCACACTTTGGCTATGCGACCAAAGAGCGTTTCGCGGACATTCAATTGCTCAGATACCGTTTGAACGGATTTGAGCAATTGTCTTTGTTACAGAAAAAACTGATTTATTACCTCTCGAAAGCGACGCTCTACGGGCGTGATATCACTTTCGACCAGTTTGGACGCTATAACCTTCGCATCCGAAAGATGCTGGAGGCGGTATATACTGAATCTGCTGTCAGTCATGAAACTGACGGCTTCCGTGCCTTGGAGGTTTACCTCAAGCGTGTATGGTTCTCCAATGGAATCTATCATCACTATGGCACCGAGAAATTCCAGCCAGGTTTCACGGCAGACTATCTGCGAAGTGTTTTGCGGCAGGTTGATGCAAGTAAGTTGCCATTGCGTGATGGTGAAACCCTCGATGCGCTATGTGACGAATTGTTTCCTGTCATCTTTGACCCCACCGTGTTGCCTAAGCGCGTCAATAAAACAGATGGTGAAGACCTTTTGCTGACGTCTGCCTGCAATTTCTATGAAGGTGTGACGCAACAGGAGGCAGAAGAGTTCTATGCCCAACGAAAGGCTGACGATGAAAAGAATCCACGTCCGTTGTCGCATGGTCTGAACTCCACACTCGTTAAGCAGAATGGCGTTGTCGAGGAGGATATATGGAAAGTTGATGGTCGCTACGGCAATGCTATCCAGCATATTGTTTATTGGCTGAAGAAAGCACAGAGCGTTGCTGAGAACGCTCGTCAGCGACGTGTTATCGAGTTGCTTGTCAATTACTACGAAACGGGTGATCTGCAATGCTTCAACGACTACTGCATTGAGTGGGTTGGTGAACACGAGGGCAGGGTAGACTTTGTCAATGGTTTTATTGAGGTCTATGGCGATCCGTTGGGACTGAAAGGCTCGTGGGAAGGCATTGTGGAATACAGGGATCTGGAGGCTACCAAGCGTACACAGACCATCAGTCAGAATGCACAGTGGTTTGAAGACCATTCGCCTGTCGATCCTCGTTTTCGCAAGCCCCATGTCAAAGGTGTCACGGCTAATGCCATCTGTGCTGCTATGCTGGGTGGCGATGAGTATCCCTCGACAGCTATCGGCATTAACCTGCCCAATGCTGACTGGATACGTGCGGAGCATGGTTCGAAGAGCATCACCATCTCGAATATTACGGAAGCCTATAACAAGGCTGCTCACGGCAGTGGCTTCAAAGAGGAGTTTGTTGTAGACCAGCAGACGTTGGCAATCATTGAGAAGTATGGCGACAAATGTGACGATCTGCATACTGACCTCCATGAGTGTCTGGGACATGGTAGCGGACAGTTGTTGCCAGGTACCGATCCTGACGCATTGAAGGCTTATGGCAACACCATCGAGGAGGCGCGTGCCGACCTCTTTGGACTCTACTATATTGCAGACCATAAATTGGTTGAGTTGGGGCTGTTGCCCGACGATGAGGCTTATAAGGCCCAGTACTACAGCTATATCATGAATGGTTTGATGACACAGCTCATCCGCATTGAACCAGGTCGCCAGATTGAAGAGGCACATATGCGTAATCGTTCGCTGATAGCCCATTGGTGCTATGAACAAAGTGATGTGATTCAAATGGAACAGCGCGAGGGCAAAACTTTTGTGCGCATCACAGACTATCAGGCTTTGCGTTCACTCTTTGCCCGTCTTCTGGCAGAAATACAGCGCATCAAGAGTGAGGGTGATTATGAGGCTGCTCGTCAACTGGTGGAACGCTATGCCGTAAAAATTGACGCGCAGCTGCACCAAGAGGTATTGGAGCGCTACAAGCGTCTCAACCTTGCGCCTTATAAGGGCTTCATCAATCCGGTCTTGAAGCCTGTTCTTGACGCTCAAGGCGAAATCAGCGATATACAGGTTGATTACACAGAGAGTTATGTTCACCAAATGCTACGCTATGGACAAGAGTACGGTACGCTGTAAGATGGAAGAAGTAAGATGGAAGATGTAAGAGATAAGGTAAAGGAAATCAAACAGTCGTTCCGTCAGATGATGGACGGCTCAATAGCACAGTCTATGCGCGACAAGGGGCTGAACTACCATCTCAACTGGGGGGCTACATTGCCTCGTCTGAAGGCTAAGGCTGAGGAACTTGGTGCTGACTATGATTTGGCGATAGCCCTGTGGAAAGAGAATGTCCGCGAATGTAAGATCCTGGCTACGATGTTGATGCCTGCGGACAAGATACTGCCAGAGGTGGTAGATATCTGGATGGAGCAGATTCCTTCGCAGGAGATTGCTGAACAGGCCGTCTTTAATCTGTTCCAGCATCTGCCGTATGCTCCTGAGAAAGCTTATCAGTGGATAGCCTCAGATAAGGAGTACGACCAGCTTTGTGGCTTCCACGTGTTGACACGTCTGTTTATGAATAAACAGGAGCCTAACGAACGGGGCATCAATGAGTTCATTGATCAGGCATTGGCAGCACTACAAGGACCATTCCCCTCTGTCCGCAAGGCGGCTATGCAGAGCATTTATCGCTTTGCCGAACTGGGTTTGATGTATGAGCGACTGGCAAAAAGTGCTACGAAATCCATCAATTTAGATATTTTTTAAATAATTGTTGCCTTAATCTCCAAAAAAAGTAGTAATTTTGTGCGGTTTTTAACCACTATGACCACATAAAATGAGAGAAAACGTTAAGGCAACGGTCAAGAATATCTTGACCAGCTATCTGGAATTGAACAAGCGCAGGAAGACGCCAGAGCGCTTTACCATTCTCGATGCGGTGTATAGCATCACAGGGCATTTTACCCTAGAGGAGCTTGGCGACAAACTGGCTGACGACTACAATTTCCCCGTTAGTCGTGCTACGCTATACAATACGTTGCGCCTGTTTGTTGAGTTGCGCCTTGTGGTACGTCATCGTTTCCAGTCTACGACGAAATACGAGGCCTGCTATGATAACAACAGCCATTGCCATCAGATATGCACCATGTGTGGAAAGGTGACTGAGGTGAAGTCGCATCAGGTCAGCGAGGCTATCAACAGCATGCCGACGCGACGTTTCCATAAGGATGGTTTTATGCTTTATGTCTATGGCATCTGCAGTTCATGTCAAGCCAAGACGAGGCGTCATACGGAGAAGAAAAAGAACACAAAAAATAATAATAAGTAAAGACAATGAATCAAGGTAAAGTAGATGTCCTGCTCGGTTTGCAGTGGGGCGACGAAGGAAAGGGTAAGGTAGTCGACGTGTTGACTCCCCAGTACGATGTTGTTGCTCGTTTTCAGGGCGGTCCCAATGCCGGTCATACGCTGGAGTTTGAAGGACAGAAGTATGTGTTGCGCTCTATTCCCTCTGGTATTTTCCAGGGTGGTAAGGTAAACATCATTGGTAATGGTGTGGTATTGGCTCCAGACCTTTTCATGGAGGAAGCCAAGGCACTGGAAGCCAGTGGTCATGCGCTGAAGGAGCGTTTGCACATTTCTAAGAAGGCTCACCTGATTATGCCTACTCACCGTGTGCTTGATGCTGCTTATGAGGCTCAGAAGGGTAAGAACAAGGTAGGTACGACGGGTAAGGGTATTGGTCCGACCTATACTGATAAGGTCAGCCGTACAGGTCTGCGCGTAGGTGACATCCTCGACAACTTCGAGGAGAAATATGCTGCTGCTAAGGCTCGTCACGAGGCTATCCTGAAGTCGCTGAACTTCGAGTATGATATTACTGAGGTTGAGAAGAAGTGGTTGGAGGGTGTTGAATACCTGCGCCAGTTCCCCATCGTGGACAGCGAGCATGAGATTAACCAGATTCTACGTTCTGGCAAGAGCGTATTGTGCGAGGGTGCTCAGGGTACCATGCTTGACATTGACTTCGGTAGCTATCCTTTCGTGACTTCTTCAAATACCATCTGCGCTGGTGCCTGCACAGGTCTGGGTATTGGTCCCAACAAGATTGGCGAGGTGTTTGGCATCATGAAGGCCTACTGCACACGTGTTGGTGCCGGTCCTTTCCCCACAGAACTCTTTGACGAGACGGGCAAGAAGATTCGTGACCTTGGTCATGAGTATGGTGCTGTCACTGGTCGTGAGCGCCGTTGTGGTTGGATTGACCTTGTAGCCCTGCGCTATTCCATCATGGTAAATGGCGTTACTCAGTTGATTATGATGAAGAGTGATGTGCTTGACGGCTTCGATACTATCAAGGCTTGTACGTCTTACAAAGTCAATGGCGTTGAGACACGCGACTTCCCATACGACATTGAGAAGGGTATTGAACCCGTCTACAAGGAGTTGCCCGGTTGGAAAACCGACATGACCCAGTTCACTGACGAGAGCCAGTTCCCCAAGGAGTTCTCTGACTACATCAAGTTCTTGGAGAAAGAATTGGAGACCCCCATCAAGATTATTTCTATCGGTCCTGACCGTGCTCAAACTATCGTACGTAAATAATGGCACAGAAACCAAGTATACCTAAGGGAACGCGCGACTTTGGTCCTGTAGAGATGGCCAAGCGCAACTATATCTTTAATACCATCCGTAGCGTCTATGAACTCTACGGCTTCCAGCAGATTGAGACGCCTGCCCAGGAAACCCTGCAGACCCTGATGGGTAAGTATGGTGAGGAGGGTGACAAACTGCTCTTTAAGATTCTGAACTCAGGAGATTATCTGAATAAGATTGCCGATGAGGAACTGACAGAACGTAACACACTCCGTCTGGCCTCTAAGATTTGTGAGAAAGGTCTGCGCTATGACCTTACCGTACCCTTCGCTCGCTATGTGGTGATGCATCGCGAGGAACTGCAGTTGCCTTTCAAACGCTATCAGGTACAGCCCGTGTGGCGTGCTGACCGTCCTCAGAAAGGCCGCTATCGTGAGTTCTATCAGTTTGATGGCGATGTCGTTGGATCTGATTCATTGCTCAATGAGGTAGAACTGATGCAGATTGTAGATACAGTCTTCACTCGCTTTGGTGTTCGCGTTCAGATTAAGATCAACAACCGCAAGATTCTGACGGGTATTGCTGAGGTTATTGGTGCTGCAGACAAAATTGTGGACATTACTGTGGCCATCGACAAACTCGACAAGATTGGTATTGACAATGTCAATCAGGAACTCCGCGAGGATGGACTCAGCGAGGAGCAGATTCAGAAACTGCAGCCCATCATTATGCTTGAAGGCACCAACGAGGAAAAGCTGAACACCATCGCTGAGGTGCTTGCAAGTAGTGAGACAGGTTTGAAGGGTGTCGAGGAAACGAAGTATATTCTTGGCTTCCTGACATCGCTGAACAATGAGATTCAGTTGGACTTGACATTGGCTCGTGGCTTGAGCTACTATACGGGTGCCATCTTTGAGGTGAAGGCCCTCGACACACCGATGGGCTCTATCTCTGGTGGTGGTCGCTACGACAACCTGACGGGTATCTTCGGTATGCCAGGCCTTTCTGGTGTAGGCATCTCGTTTGGTGTGGACCGCATCTATGATGTGCTGAATGCCCTAGACCTCTATCCTAAGGACTCGCTGAACACTACGCAAGTGCTCTTTATCAATTTCGGTGAACAGGAGACAGCTTACTGCCTGCCTATAATTAATAAGGTACGCAAGAGTGGTATCCGTGCTGAGATTTATCCTGACGCTACGAAGATGAAGAAGCAGATGTCGTATGCCAATGCGAAGCAGATACCTTTTGTCGTCTTGGCTGGTGAGAGCGAGATGGCTGCGCAGAAGGTAACGCTGAAGAATATGGAGACTGGCGAGCAGCAGATGGTGTCACCGGATGAGCTCATTGCGAAGTTGTCGTAGATACAAATAACAGAACAAACTATGAAGAAACTATTGATAGCAGCGGTGATGTTGCTAATGTTGACGGCTGCCACGCCTGTAAAGAAGACTACCATCTTTGTTATTGGCGACTCTACTGCTGCCAACAAGGATTTGTCGAAGGGTAAAACGGAGCGTGGTTGGGCCCAGATGTTGCAGATGTATTTCGACTCGACGATGATTCACGTTGACAATCATGCTGTGAACGGACGCTCGTCAAAGTCGTTTATCAACGAGGGACGTTGGGACAAGGTGCTCTCGCTTATCCAGCCTGGCGACTACGTCATCATCCAGTTTGGCCATAACGACGAGAAATCCCAGCCTGCACGACACACCGATCCAGGTTCTACCTTCGACTACAACCTGGCAAAGTTTGTCCGTGAGACGCGCGAACATGGAGGCATCCCAGTGCTGATGAACAGTGTGGTGCGCCGCAACTTCTTGGTGAAGGCACCCGTCATCGCCGACGATGAGCAGCTGCGCAGCTCTACCTTCAAGGATGGGGCTAAGCAGGAAGAGGGCGACACGCTGATTGACACACACGGTCTCTATGCCCAGGCGCCCCGTGATGTTGCCCAGCGCATGAACTGCTATTTCATCGATGCCAACCGCATCACTCACGACTTGGAACAAGGTCTTGGCAAAGATGCCTCAAAGAAGCTTCACATGTGGTTCCTCCCAGGCGAGGAGCCCAGCGAACCCAAGGGCAAACAAGACAATACACATTATAATATATATGGTGCCAAGGTCGTAGCCAACCTCCTGGCTGATGCCCTCTGCGAAGAGATCCCCCTCCTAAAGCCTTTCCGCATCAATAAATAAACAAATGTGAAATAGTTCATTTCACTTAAAAATAGAGCCGATTCGTTGAAGAGATTTTCACGAGTCGGCTTTTTGCTATACCTTTGCATCGTCAAAAACAAAGAAGATAATTAGTTTTTTCATACATAGATTAGGTTTTAGGTTAGTTTTAATTGGTTATTAAGTAAACGGGGCGCAGTGATGCGCTCCGTTTTTCTGTTGATTACTGTCATCCCAACATTTGTCATCTCGAGCGTAGTCGAGAGATCTCGAATATCTTATCAGGATTCTTACCAAGTTTTACTTCACGTCGTTGTGCAATTACTTTAATAGCCATAGTTTTTGATTAATTTTTAATTAGTTAGTTGTTTTGTTGCTCTGTCAAAGAAAGTGATACT
>JAEEGH010011017.1_pt1 | contig 20600 bp, 15 predicted proteins | sample 9134181 | NCBI WGS metagenome assembly JAEEGH01 (sample SAMN16246544, study PRJNA631951) | gut metagenome | biome: gut microbiome; feature: rumen; material: DP-attached | host: Bos | place: Iran: Karaj | collected 2018-10
AAGATGGTTCAGGATGTTAAGAAGGGCGGTACATTCCTTATCAACTGTCAGTGGGATGACAAGGAACTTGAAAAGAACCTTCCTGCAGAAGCAAAACGCTACATTGCAGAAAACAACATCACACTTTACACAATCGACGCTGTAGACATCGCAACAAAGATTGGTCTCGGCAAGCGCACATCAACTGTTCTCCAGTCTGCATTCTTCAAACTTGCTAACGTTCTTCCAGCTGAAGAAGCTATCAAGTACATGAAGGAAAAGGTAACTGCTAAGTTCAGCAAGAAAGGCCAGGACGTTGTAGACATGAACCACAAGGCTATCGACCAGGGTGCAGGCGCACTCCACAAGGTTGAAGTTCCTGCTTCATGGAAAAACGCAAAAGACGATGCACCTAAGGCTAAGCTTGAAGGCGAAGCAAAGACAGTTGCAATGGTTGAAAAACTGATGAACCCAATCGCTCTTATGGACGGTGATTCACTTCCAGTTTCTGCTTTCAAAGATTGTGCAGACGGTCAGTTCGAACTTGGTGCTTCAGCATACGAAAAACGCGGTACAGCAGTTAACGTTCCAAAATGGGATGCTGCAAAATGTATCCAGTGTAACAACTGTGCATTCGTATGTTCACACGCAACAATTCGTCCTTACCTTCTTTCAGATGCAGAAATCAAGGCTGCTCCGGCAGGTCTTGTAGCTGTTGATACAAAACCAAAACCAGGTGCATACAAATACACAATGTCTGTATCTCCTCTTGATTGTATGGGATGCGGCGAATGTGTTACTGTTTGTCCTACAAAAGCTATCGAAATGGTTCCACAGGAATCACGCCTTGAAGAACAGCCAGTATGGAATTACCTTGTTAAGAACGTTTCTAAGAAAGCTGATTCAGGCTACGCTGAAACAACAGTTAAGGGAAGCCAGTTCAACCAGCCGCTCCTTGAATTCTCAGGTTCATGTGCAGGTTGTGCAGAAACTTCTTATGCACGTCTTATTACACAGCTTTTCGGTGAAAACATGTTCATCTCTAACGCAACAGGTTGTTCTTCAATCTGGGGCGGCCCTGCTGCAACATGTCCTTACACAATCAACAAAGACTCAAAGAAAGGTCCTGCTTGGGCTAACTCATTGTTCGAAGACAACGCAGAACACGGTCTTGGTATGTACATGGGTCAGAAATACATCCGTGACAGCCTGATTGCTAAGCTCAACGAAATTGCTTCAAGCGACAAAGCATCTGCATCTCTCAAAGACGCAATTGCTAAGTTCATGGAAACAAAAGACAGCACACTTGCTAACGTAGAACCTACAAAAGTTCTCATTTCTGAACTCGAAAAACTCAACTGCGACTGCAAGAATGAAATTCTTGAAAAGAAAGACTACCTCAACAAGAAATCTGTATGGATTATGGGTGGTGACGGTTGGGCCTACGATATCGGTTACGGCGGACTTGACCACGTTCTCGCATCTGGCGAAAACGTAAACGTAATGGTATTCGATACAGAAATGTACTCAAATACAGGTGGACAGGCATCTAAAGCTTCTAACATCGGTGAAGTTTGTCAGTTTGCTGCTGCCGGTAAAGAAGTTAACAAGAAGAGCCTTGCTGAAATCGCTATGAGCTATGGTTACGTTTACGTAGCACAGATTGCTCTTGGTGCAAATCCAGCACAGGCACTCAAAGCTATTCAGGAAGCTGAAGCTTACAACGGTCCTTCTCTCATCATTGGTTACGCACCATGTGAATTGCACGGTGTTAAGGGTGGTATGAACCACTGCCAGGACGAAATGAAGGCAGCTGTTGCAGCCGGTTACTGGAACTTGTTCAGCTTCAACCCAGCATTGAAAGCAGAAGGCAAGAACCCATTCACATTGACTTCAAAACCAGGTGATGGTTCTTACCAGGCATTCCTTGCTAACGAAACACGTTACTCTTCACTTACACGCAAGTTCCCAGAACGTGCAGAAGTGCTTTTCAAGAGAAACGAAGAAACAGCAAAAGCTCGCTACGAACATTTGCTTAAACTTGTTGAACTCTATAAATAAGCTGCTTAGGGTGTAAAACCCTACGGTAACTTAGAGACCGCTGGCGTAGAAATACGTCAGCGGTTTTTTTTGTGTTCGTTGCGGTATTCACTTGGAGAGATGCCCTGAGCTTTGTGGAATGCTTTTGAAAAATAAAGGCTGTTGTCAAATCCGAGAGAATTTGCGATGGCATTCATTGAAAAAGACGTATCTGACAGCATATGGCACGCCTGTTTTATGCGGTACTCAGTCAGATATTCTTTTGGTGATTTCCCCATTACAGACTGAAAACAGCGGAAAAGCTGACTCCGGCTTACACCAATATATGACGCCACATCCTCAATACTGATTGGATCTGAATAGTTTTCCACAATGTATTCAACAGCATGCTTTACGTACAGTTGAGCAACAGAATGCATTGTTTCTGTTGCCGCATCGTTTACAAACAGTGCTAGCAGTTCGTAAAGACGTCCTGTCATCTGAATCGTGCTGGTAAATCCGTTTCCTTTTGCATTGTAGATGCTTCGTATAAGCTCTTCAATCTGCATACCGTGCGGCTCTTTCCGTATATACGGTGCATCCGGTGTAAAGTCTGTCGAGCTGAGAATCAAACCGGCATCAGGGCCGTTAAAGCCGACCCATGCATATTCCCAGGGATTGTGTTTATCTGCTGCATACGATATTTCACGGTGCGGATAAACAATGAAACAGTCGCCGGCACAAAGCCTGTACTCCTTGTCGCCGGAAATATAAGTACCGCTGCCTGAAATTATGTATTGAATGAGATAATGATTCCGGATGCCCGGTCCCCACTGATACCGCGACTCACATTTCTGATATCCGACATTATAGACAGAAAGAGACATCAGCTCTTTGCCGGCGGTTTTATAAGATGATTTTACCGGCTCGGCAATGCTTGACGCCTGACTTGAAACAATAAAATCAAGCTGAATAAGTGTTTTTCCGCTTGAAAGAGAGATTTCGCTCCGGCTGAACAGGTCATATGAATTGTCTGTAAGCCGTGAAGCAAGCTCATCCTCTGTAATTCCGAGACGGTTACCGGCATGAAAGCTGCAGCACACAAACTGAGGCTTAACCCGGTGCAACAGATTAATGAAAAAATCATATCCCATCTTCTCAAGCAGCAGATTCGTTATCAGAAGGTCATATTGTGAAAGAGAAGGAATATAAACCGCCTGTTTATTGATATCGATTATGCGAGCCGTTTTATACTTGCCCTTTGGAATCATCTCATTAATGTCATCATCTATATCTGTTCCAAGAATCATCACACTCGAAGCAGGGTACCGTTTTAACTGAGACTTTAAAATGTCTAAGAGCAGTTCCGTATCTTTTGTTAAGCCCATATTCTCTACCTTACAGCTTTGTTTCTTCCCCAGTATATACAAATTGTGCGAAAATGCAACATTTTTACATATAGATTAAACATAAGAAAATGTACAGTTATGCCTGCCGGTATTATGATGAAAATACAAGGAGATTAATATGACAATTTTGGTGACCGGCGGTGCCGGATTTATCGGCAGCCATACTGTAGTTGAGCTTCAGAATTCAGGCTATGACGTTGTAGTTCTTGATAACCTGATTAATTCAAACAAAAAATCCCTCGAGAGAGTACAGAAGATAACCGGAAAACCGGTTAAGTTTTATAAGGCGGATATTCTTGACCGCGACGCTCTTAATAAGATTTTCGATGCAGAAAAAATTGATTCTGTAATTCATTTTGCAGGTCTTAAGGCTGTCGGAGAATCTGTTGCAAAGCCATGGGAATATTACGAAAACAATATTGCCGGAACACTTACTCTGGTTGACGTCATGAGAAAGCACAATGTCAAAAACATTATATTCTCTTCTTCAGCTACAGTTTACGGCGACCCGGCTTTTATTCCGATTACGGAAGAATGCCCGAAAGGACAGTGTACAAACCCGTACGGCTGGACAAAATCAATGCTGGAACAAATTCTTTCTGACATTCAGAAGGCTGATCCTGAATGGAACGTCATTCTGCTGCGCTACTTCAATCCGATCGGCGCACATAAATCAGGAACAATCGGCGAAAATCCGAACGGAATTCCTAACAACCTTATGCCGTACGTAACACAAGTTGCGGTCGGAAAACTTAAGGAACTTGGAATATTCGGCAATGATTATGATACACATGACGGAACAGGTGTCCGCGATTATATCCATGTCGTAGACCTTGCAACCGGTCATGTTAAGGCGCTTAAAAAGATTGAAGAAAAAGCCGGTCTGTGCATTTACAATCTTGGAACAGGACAGGGCTACTCTGTTCTTGATATTGTGAAAAACTTTGAAGCCGCAACTGGCGTAAAAGTTCCGTATGTGATTAAACCACGCCGGTCAGGTGATATCGCCACATGCTATGCAGATCCTTCAAAGGCAGAACGCGAACTTGGATGGAAAGCAGAGCGCGGCATTAAAGAAATGTGCGAAGACAGCTGGCGCTGGCAGTCAAACAATCCTAATGGATATGATGACTAAAGGCATCTGGAAAACTCCCCGAGTTTACGAACAGATCTATTGACCGGCGCTTTATTTGTCTTTAAGCTTGTTTTATGAACGGTAAACAATGGGAAATATTCAGCAGCTTCAGACAAAGCTTTAAGTCTCAAATTGACGCATGGCAGTCTGAACTTGAAAAAGCGGAAGCTTTCAGCCTGTTGATGGAACTTCAGAAAAAGTCGCAGGCTGCCGGCCATACGCCGGAATTCCCTGTTGAAACACCGATAGTTTATAACACCGCGCTTGATAAAATCACCCAAGAAGACCAGATAAAACTTATAGCCGTCGGCGACAACCCCGGAAAAAACGAGCAGTTCGCAGCGAACCGCGCATATCTTGTAGGGCAGGCCGGCAAGCTTGGTGTAAAATTCTTCAGCGATTCGCCTGAACTCGGCATTGATTTCAGAAAAAATGTGATTATCTTGAATAAAACGCCCCTTCACAGCCCGAAAACCAAAGATTTGGCATATATCATCAGTGAAGCAAAAAAGTCGCAGCAGGGCGGCGTTATTTGCCGTATTTTGCAGGAAAGCCAGATTTGGATGGCACAAAAAACTGCGGAGCTTCATCAGTCTTTATTTGAAGCAGCCCAAACTGAAGACGAAAAGCCGCAATTATGGCTTATCGGCTACGGTGAACTGAAAAAAGCCGGCATTTTTGAAGCTTATAAGCAGACATTATGCAATAAATATGCTGAATTCTGCGCCAACAACGGCGACGCAAGCACCAACGATAGCGGCAAAAGCAGCCGCGCAGACAGCTTTCTCGTGTTTCAGCATTTTTCGATGAACAGGTTTTCGATAGACTTAAAACAATTTCAAGCTGAAAACCAAAGCTTGTCTTTAAGAGATGCTCTCGCCGCTTTAGGCAAAAAACACCGCAAAGAGATTTTCGGCTTTTGAAAGACTGCCGGGTCACGCCTGACAATGACAGCTTATTTGCGCTTTCTTGCAGAGACTTTTGGGCATGCAACACGACGGCGCGCTTTACGTGTCTTTCGCGGCTCTACAAGAGTATAATCGCGCTCCATAAGCTCGGCACACAGCTCTTTGAGCAAAATTTCAGCCGGCAGATGCTCTAAAAGGCACTTTCTTATGTATTCTTTGCTTTTTTCTTTATACAGCGGAAATTTGTTGCGCGCCAAGATGTGCACAAGTTCGGTTTTCCACATCAGGCTCAAAGCTGCTTTTATGTCGAAATTCGGATTACGGAGCGGTTTTCTAAGCAGATAATAATCGTCTTTGCCGTCAGCAACCTCAACAGTAATAATGCCCCAATATTCCGGCACATGCTCTGCAATGTGCGCTGCATGGCGCGTGCCGACAACAACATAATTCTTATAGAAAAACTTGTCGTAGTCTTTAATCTGCCTTTCAAGCCTTGCGTATGTGTCTTGGTCGCTTTTAATTTCAATTCCATAGACAGACTTGAACGTGACAAGCACCGCGTCTGCGCGCGAACGCCCCATCTCTTTTTCTTCGATTATCCTGTTTGTTTCATAAAGCGAATCAAGAAAATCAAAAAGAGAAGGGCGTATGTCTTTGTCGTAGAGCACGCGCGGCACAGGCGTTATCTGTGCCACATTGCCTGTTTCTTCAGTTTTTGCCACGGAATCAGTTAGCGCGTCATTTTTCTGTAGACAGTCTTGTGCGGGCGGTCTGCATCTGCGCCAAGCTGCTTTCTGCGCCATTCAGCATAATCTGACCAGTTGCCTTCAAACCAGACAACTTCGCTGTTGTTTTCAAATGCCAGAATATGCGTACAGATTCGGTCTAAGAACCAGCGGTCGTGGCTTACGCAAAGAACGCAGCCTGCAAATTCTTCAATTGCGTCTTCAAGCGCACGGATTGTGGTTACGTCCAAATCGTTAGTCGGTTCGTCAAGTAAAAGCACATTGCCTGCCTGCTTGAGCATCATGCCGAGATTAAGCCTGTTGCGTTCGCCGCCCGAAAGCACGCCGACCTTCTTTTTTTGGTCTGGGCCAGAAAAGTTGAACCAAGAACAATAAGCACGGCTGTTTATTTCGCGCACAGCACCGTTCAAGGGGCGGCCTTTTTCGTCTACCGCACCAAGCTTGATTATATCAAGCCCGTCCGAAAGCTGTTCCCAGACAGTCTTGTTGTCGTCCAACAGCCCGCGCATCTGGTCTACATAAACAAGCTTTACAGTTTCACCAACTTTGATAGAGCCGCCGTCCGGCTTTTCTCCGCCAGCCTTGCCGTCAAGCCGCTCTACAGTCTGCCCTGCGGCATCTGCAATCAGCCTGAAAAGCGTTGTCTTACCAGCACCGTTAGGGCCGACAATGCCGACGACAGCACCGGCCGGCACTTTAAACGACAAATTCTCAAACAAGAGCCTGTCGCCGTAGCCTTTGGTCAAGTTATCAGCTTCAATTACAAGGTTGCCAAGACGCGGCCCGGCCGGAATCGTGATTTTGGTGTCTTTTATCTGGCCTTTGCCAGATTTATTCAGCAATTCTTCGTATTTGGTGATATGTTCCTTGTGCTTTGCCTGGCGGCCTTTAACGCCCATGTGAATCCATTCAAGCTCGCGCTTAAGGGCTTTCTGCCGTTCAGTTTCGCTCTTTTCTTCCATTTGCAGGCGCTTTTCTTTCTGCTCAAGCCAGCCGGAATAATTGCCCTTATACGGAATGCCTTCGCCGCGGTCAAGCTCCAAAATCCAGCCTGCAACATTGTCGAGGAAGTAGCGGTCATGCGTTACAGCAATAATAGTGCCTTCATATTGCTGAAGGTGGCGCTCAAGCCAGGCTACAGTTTCCGCATCAAGATGGTTAGTCGGTTCGTCAAGAAGCAGAATGTCGGGTTTTTGCAAAAGCAGGCGGCAGAGCGCAACACGGCGGCGTTCACCGCCCGAAAGCACGTCAACAATCTGGTCAGGCGGCGGGCATCGCAATGCGTCCATTGCAAGCTCAAGCTGCGAATCAAGGTTCCACGCATCAAGCGCATCAAGCTTTTCTTGAATCTCCGCCTGGCGCGCGCAAAGTTTGTCAAAATCTGCGTCTGGGTCGCCGAATGCTTCATTAACTTTGTCGAATTCTTCAAGAAGCGCCACAGTTTCAGCTGCGCCTTCCTTGACAATCTCCATTACGGTTTTTCCGGCTGCAAGTTCAGGCTCTTGCGGCAAATAGCCGATTGTATAGCCCGGCAAAATTGAAGCTTCGCCTGTGTACTCGTTGTCGAGTCCTGCAAAAATCTTCATCAAAGATGATTTACCGCTTCCGTTTTCGCCTATGACACCGATTTTTGCGCCATAATAATATGAAATGCTTATATCTTTAAGAACAGTTTTTGTGCCGTATGTACGCGACACGCGATCCATTGTGTAGATGATTTTTTTATCGTCGTAAGTTGTTGCCATGAAAATATCTTACCAAGAAAGCGTATTATTCACAAGATAAAGACTATAGTATATTAAAAATATCACTTTATCGTTTTATGACAGACTTATTGTGATATATATAATTCATGAAACAGATAAAACAAATTCTTTTAGCTCTCATTTCGACAACATGGAAAATACTGAATGGTTTTGATGAAAGAAAAGTCATAAAACAAGGTGATATAGATATTGAATACGGAATCATTCATGGCAACAGCACAATAGTTTTCATCAAAGCAGGACTTCTCGGAAGTTATCGAGGTTACAAGAATAAATATTTGAAAATAGCAAAAAGATTAAATCAAAATCACGGATGTACTGTTATAACGGCTTCTAATCCAAATGGCTATCATGATGATTTTGACAGTGAGATGAAATTTCTAAAAGATTATGCATATCAATATAACTTGCTTGATTATCAGATTTATTACATGGGTCATTCAAACGGTGCAAGTCTTGGAATAATTCACGCCTATAAATACCCTGAAATAAAAAAGCTCGTCTGCATAAACGGCCCGCTGAACATTAATCTTCTATCTTTAACTTCTGGAATCCGAAAATTCCATGAAGAAAAAATGAATCTTGTGTATTGCTCAAATGATTTTTCTTTTAGTATGGTAAATCTTTTTTCTGAATTAGAAAGTGACATTGTTGAAATCACTAAAATAAACGGTGCTGATCACAATTTCAGCAAGTGTTTTGATTTATTCATAGCGTTACCTGGTTTTTACTTTTTTGGGGATAAAATCAAATGCAGAAATGTTAAGAAAATTAAGATGAAAAATTAAAAAATGTGCGTAATAAATGTCTAAAAATTTGGGGCAGCCAACTTTTTAAGGATACACCTTGAAAATCCCAAGATTTGTATCTTAAAATTTGTATGTGAATCTATTGAAAGTCTGTTTTAATGTTGTGATATTTTATATCTTCTTTCTAGCTCAACAGCCTTTTTCTTAAAAGAACTATACGGTATTATTATCTTATCAATTCCCATTTGCTGAAAAAGAATTTTTTTACATCTCAAACCCTGAGTCAAATCGTATTCGTCATCAGAGTTCAACAACTTATTGATAATTACCAATGCCATATCTAACTGACAGTATTTTATCAAATCTGTGTATATGATATTTCTCTTTATATAATAATCTGCCGTTTCACGTTCTGGACATATCTCTGTAGTTAGTTTCGCATATATTTTCGCAAGTGATTCAAAAAAATACTCATCGATTAAGTCTCCTGCCTTAAAATACTTTTTAATATCAAATGTAAGAATATCATTTTTTACACAATATTCACCAAAGGTTTTTATTTCTTGCAGACTTTTTTCAGTCCATTTTGTTGAGTTATTTCCATTGTATTCTTTTGCTTCATAAATAAACATAACAGAAGGTGCATTATACCAATTATGAAAAAGGAACAATCCAACGGCGGCTGTATTTGAATAAATAACAATATCACATTTCATTTTTTTATCAGTTCTATTATCTTCATCTTTTAATGTCACTTCTCCTTCAACAGTGATGGTTATGTCATTTCTTAATGCATACATTTCCACATCGGAAATAACTAGAACACCAGGCATAACACGATGTAATATATATGCAAGAAGATGACGGACATTTGACTTACAAACCAAAACAGGAGTTAAATTTCTTTCAATAAGCCTAGCAAGAGGTTTCGAAATCGAATCAAAAAAACTTATTTCATCTTTTAATTCAAGTACACAATGAGGAATCTCAGTTTTTGATGGCGGATAATAGACATTAGCAAGAAGCAACTGAGTAATACCTTTAGAAATTCTAAATGCATGTAACTCTTTATTCTCATCAATATAATTTTGAACAACACTATAAGATAAGTTTTGTCTTACTTTCTCTGCTAATTTATAAATTTTCTGACATTTTTGAATATTATCCGCAATTGTTTCAATAATTGTATTCATATCACGGATTGAAACTTCTTCTTCAAGAAGATAGTTTAACAAAATTCTAAAATCTGAAATTGAAAATTTATGCATAACAAAAACATTCGTAATAACATCTGGATTTTGTTTTCTTACCTTTTCAATAAGATTATTTATCAGATTCTGATCAAGAATTTTGGTTCGATTCTTTCTTATTATTTCAAAAAGATGAAAACTTATAATTCGTTCAGGTGATGCACATGCATATCCTGCATCAATATATTTTGCAGCATCTTCTTTCGGTACATAGAAAGCATCTAATTCAAATGCAGGGTCTTTAGTTCTTTCACAAGAAGAATAATCCAACTCTTCAGTAACTTTGCCCGTATCCATACATAAATGATAACCCATTCGCAATGTACTTCTTCCTGCTTCAATTCCATTAATCAAAATTAAATATTCAGTTGCATTAAGATCTCTATGTTCAGTTATATGAACTTCAGGAAATGAAAAACCGTATTTCTCTTCAAATATTTTACTGTAATCAGCTATTTCAATCAGCAAGGAATTTCCTTTCATCTCATCAATAAGAGAGTTAAGTCTATGCCCCAGTTGAATCTCAAAGAAATTTGGTTGATTTTTAAAATTTCTGTTATAGGTTTTGGGTTCTCTCATTCTCAATCCTTTATTCATTTTCATATTTCAGCTTTTTTAAATTCTCAACTTAAAAATGTTGGTTTCAATTCTGTCTTTTTATATATTTCATCAAGATTGCACTCAAGCTTTTCAGCTGCCAGCGCATATATTTTTCCACAAGTGCGGGCATCGTCCAGAGCATTATGAGCGTCATATTCGATTCCAAATTGTTCTGCCAAATAAGTAAGCTTATGACATTTAAAGTTTTTCCAGACTCGTCTTGAAATATTTAAAGTACATTTATATTCAATGTTGGGAACCGGCATACCGTAATAGTTAAAACAACCCCGAAGTACGCCCATATCAAACTTTGCATTATGTGCAACAAAAACAGGGGCAACACCATCTTTCTTTATGAATGGTTCAATCAAACTCTGCCAGACTTCTGGAAACTGCGACTGGTTTCTCACATCGTTATAACTTAAATGATGAATCTCCGTATACTCCGGCTTAAAATACATTTTTGCAGGCTTGATTAGAGAATAAATACTGTCCTGCTCAATACCGTCTACAAATCTGACTACACCAACAGAACATGCACTGTTTTCATAATCATTTGCTGTTTCAAAATCGATTGCGTAATATGTATAACTCATTTTTTCCTCTTGAGATTTTAAATTTACCGCTAGTTATAGTTTTACTGTACCGTCGGTACAAACTACGCACTTTGCCGGAACACCATCATTCCATTCTGGTTCTTTTTTTACTGCTTTCCACTGTTCTTTTGTTCCACCATAGTGGATTTCTTTGAGTGACGAACAGCTTCCGAAGGCATAATTTTCGATTTCCGTCAAGCTACCTATAATGTTCACGTAAGCGCGCAATGTGCAGTTAGAGAATGCAGAATAACCGATTTTCGTCACGCTCTCAGGAATAACCACGGACGAGAGCAACATGCAATCATAGAATGCAAAATCGTCTATTTTCATCACGCACTCTGGTATAACTGCTTCAGGAACAAGGCGATACCAACCCTTCAGAACGCCGTCTTCAATGATGTATGCCGGCAGTTCCATCGTGTCATCGAAACAGAACACTTCCTGCACACGAGTGTTTTTGTACCAGCAGATTTTCTTCTCAACGGCATTCCACTGCTCTTTTGTTCCACCATAGCGAATTTCTTTGAGCGACGTGCAGTCTCTAAACGCATTAGGGTTGATTTTAGTCACACTGCAAGGAATAATAACGGATGAGAGTGTCTCGCACTCATTGAATGCCTGATTGCCGATTTCCGTCACACCTTCGGGTATACTCACTGAAGCAAGCAATCTACAGCCAGAGAATGCTTCTCTGCCAATTTTCGTTACGCCTTCAGGAATGATTACTTCAGAAACAAGGTGATACCAGCAGTCCAGAACGCCGTCTTCAATGCTGTATGACGGCAGTTCCACCGTGCCATCAGAACAGAACACTTCCTGTACGTAAGTGTTTTTGTACCAGAAGCTTCCCTTCTTGATAGCTTTCCACCGCTCTTTTGTTCCACCATAGCGGATTTCTTTGAGCGACGTGCAGCACACAAATGCACACACTTCGATGTCCGCTACGTTTCCTGGAATACTTATTGTTGTGAGTGAGATGCACCTCGCAAATGCAAATTTACCAATTTTCGTCACACTACTAGGGATGATGACAGAAGAAAGCGATGTACAGCCCTCGAACGCATGGTCGTCTATTTCCGTCACACCTTCGGGAATGATTACACCCGTAAGCGATGTACAGTCAGAAAATGGACGGCTGACACCTTCCATCCAGCTCGTGGGTAAGGTGAGCAATTCGTCGTCACTGGATTTGATTTCATATTCTTTTGCCATAAAAAACCCCTGCTATTATTTTGTAATCTAATAATAACAGGGGGTATCTATCAGGAAGTGAGATAGTGAAAAAATTTTTTTTACCAAGTACGTACTGTGCAATCTGCTAAATAAAGATTTGTTTCTATCGTCTTTCAAATGACAGTATTGAAATATCAATCCTCATTTAATCCAATATAAGCTCTTCCAATATTACAAAGAAGTTCTTTCAATTCCTCTGCAAAAATGATTTTCACATCTTCTGCTTTTTCAAGCAATTTTTCATTATCCTCTTTTTTTGCGTTTGTAATAATAACATATTTATCTATAAGTTTATGATTTTCATCATTAAAATCTTTATATGTGTCTGATTTCTTGATTTGCTTTACAGGGCTATCGCCAACAAGTCCTGAATAATCTTTTACTTGAATTGCAACAATATACTCAGTTTTCAATAAACCAGGATAACGGATTATAATATCAGCACCGTGTTCTTTCTCTTTAATTCCTCCGACACGTTCAACGATAATAGGACTTGGAAGTAATTTTTTTAATCCTTCCACAAGTGCAAATTCCCATTCTTCGTTAGAAAACTTATCATTTGCCAACTCGTAAAGTTTTTTAGAGAAAATATCCATGTTAAATGCTTGTGTAAAAGAATCCTCAACAGCGTTTACAAAACTAGCCCTAAAACTTTTTGAATCCTTCAATTCGGAATCATCCAAAGAAATCATTTTTTCAATTTCTTCAGAACAATGATCAATATTCCAAAATCGCGAGACATTCTTTAGTGTTGCTCTAAGGTTTCCACTTACATTCTGATTCTTTCTGACAAAAGACTTCAAAAACTTTGCAGGAAAAATGTGTCCATAATCTTTCAATTCCGTTGAAATTTCAAAAACATAGCCTTTGTTAAAATCTTCACTAGCTTCGACAATTGCTACTTCATCCCATATCGGACAATGGGGAATTAGAATAATGTCTCCCTTTTTTACTTTTTTGAAGATAGGAAGATTTCTCTTTGCACCTTTGTCCATTTTCAGATTTCTTAAATCTTGATTCTTATCCCAGCCCCAACCTTGCCGTAACCGACCTTCTTGTAGTTCTTGCCGAAAAAACTTAATCTGTTCTGTATTTATTCTGTAACCCCAGTAATGTCTTGCCATTATTTCTTCTCCTGTAATATCAAAATTGTTTTTTTACTATTTTTTGCCATAAAAAACCCCTTAAACAGGGCAGCATAAAGCTGCCCTGTTAAATTAACAAATATAAGTTAATAAGTGTCTGTTAAACTTGTTTTATACCACAATTATTAATACAACCACTCAATTGAGTACGTGGAACTCCTGTTGCTTCAGAAAGACCTTCTTCAATGCAAAGGTTAATAGATTTTGAACTATCCTTTACTACCTTGAAACGCAGACCCTTTAGAATTTTTCCATAAGTCCGTGTCGTTTCATAATACACAATTTCTTTTGTACCCATAAAAAACTCCTTTTGCATTGCTTTTAGCAACGATTTATTTGTTTTTCCTTGCAGTAAGCAAAGAAAATTATACCATAGTTTCCGCTTAAAGCAACTGTATAATAAAAATGAACTTGCTTAAAATAAGGAAGATGACCCCTGAATTATTGCAGAAAAGGCTTTCTGCCAACTTAAAGAAAGCTCGCAAAACACTTTCCCTTTCACAAGAAAAACTTGCCGAAGAAGCCCAAATATCTGTACAGATGATGAACGATATTGAAGGCTGCCGAAGGTGGCCGAGTGAAAAGACGCTTTCAAAACTGGCAAACGCATTGCAAACTGATGTCTATACACTTTTTCTGCCCGAAGATTCTGCTGAACAAATAAATCAGTTACAAAAACAAACAATCGCTGACGACTTGCAGACACTTTTTGCACAAACAGTTGAGCAATATCTGGCATCTCAAAAATAAGCTTTCCTTTCTTCATAGCCAAACTATAAAATATCTGCTCTATCTTAAAACGACAGATTGAAAAAAATTTTCGCAAAAAATTTCACACTCTCTCATTATGATAGAGTGACGTGTTATACTGTCCGCATGAATACACAGACAAAGATAACCTACAGAATGTTGGAACGGATTTCGTATATTCACCGCAAAATCAAAAGCGGCTGCTACCCAAACACAAAACAGCTTGCTTTTGAACTTGAATCAGGGCTTGCAACTATAAGCCGTGACATAGAGTATATGCGAGACAGAATGTACGCCCCGATTGAATATGATTACACGCACAAAGGCTACTATTATACAGAGCCTTTTGAACCTACATTGCAGAATCATCTTTCAGAAAAAGACTTGCGGGTTCTGCTTGCAGCAAAGGTTTTGCTTTCTCATTACAAGAACACTCCTGTTTATGAAGAAGCTTGTTCAATACTTGATTTGCTTTCTTCTTCTGCAATGAATGGCAAAAATGCTGAACTTTTGAATAGGATTACCGTTGCTCCAACAGTAGAAACAGTGATAAATCAAGAAACATGGAATCTAATTCAAGACGCATTAAATAATAATCATATTCTGCAATTTGATTATACAGACCGTTGGGGAAAACAAACTGAAAAACGATGTTTAAGACCGTATCAACTTGTTCTAGACGATGGAGAATGTCTGCTTTTTGGTTTTGATGAACTTCGTAATGCAGAACGCATCTTCTCATTGCTCCGCATGAAGAATGTGACCGTTACTGATGATGTTTTTGAACTGCCTATAGATTTTGAATTCAGCAACCGTCTTGAGAATTCAAAATTCGGTGCATTCTTCTCTAACAAAGCAGAACATTATGTAATTGAATTCTACAACGAAGCGCGCCTTATCGTAAAAGAAAGAAAATGGGCTGAGAACCAAGTCATAATTGAAGATAAAGACAAAACCATCATTGAATTTGATTCAACTCAATTTCTCAAAATAAAATCATGGGTACTTTCTAACGGCTGTAATGCATTTCCACGTAAACCTGATTGGTTTGCAAAAGGCTGGAAAGATACTGTTCTTAAAATGACACAAATGGCTCAAAATATTAAATAGAACATATCTGAATCGGCAAAATATAATTCCTTATTTTATGGATTGAATGCGCACAAGACTTGCGGCTTAAACTCATTTCAGGGTTTGCCGTTAACGGCTATTTCTTATATACTGATGATATGGAAATTGAAGAACTTCAGCAGAAAATTGATGCATTAAACAAGAAAAAGCAGGGCTTTGACCGCAACAGAAGCATCTGCGCCTTTGTAATAGCCGTTATCATTTATTATATGTACCAGTCGCATAAATCAGGCGACTCGACATGGTGGTTCTGGCTGATTATGTGCGCAATAATCGTCATAGCGGCTGCAATTCTTGTCTATGACAGCTTTCAGATAAAATCTATAAAAGATGAATTAGACCCATATTTGTCAAAAATTTCACAATTAAATGCAGACTTAGAAGATTCTGCTTCCGATGATGATGACAACAACGATGAAACAGACGAAAATTCTGACGATGATGATTCATCTGTTTAGGTTGATTATCTTATGATTGAAATAAGGGAAGAAGAAGAGCGTCCCATCAGGGCTTTTTTAGTGGGTTGCACAAGAGCCTATGAATCAGCAAATACAGCCCATTTTGACATTTTTTCTTCAAACTCTGCCAATACAAAAACTAAAAAGAACGAACCTTCATTTTTTGCCTCTAATAATGCGCCTGATGAGCCCGAAGAAAACAGCGGCAAAGAAGCGTCTGAAGAAGCTCTTTCAATGCCAGCCCGAAACGGAAGGGAAGAGCTTCAGGAGCTTTTTGGGCTTGTAAAAACTCTCGGCATGGAAATCTGCGACTGCATAGTTTTAACAAACCGCGATCCGCAGCCGAAATTCGGCATAGGCACAGGAAAAGCCATAACAATTGCAGAAGAAGCAAAAGCGCAAAATGCGGAGTGCATTATCTTTGACTTTGAAATTTCGCCGACTCATCAACGCAACTGGGAAAACCTTGCCAAAATTCCAGTTTTTGACCGCCACGAAGTAATCTTGCGCATTTTTGCAAGCCGGGCACGCACAAAAGAAGCCTCTCTTCAAGTTGAGCTTGCCAAGCTTCAATATTCGCTGCCGCGCCTTGCACACAGCTACGGCGACATGGCAAAGCAGCGCGGCGGCAACTACGGCGCAAAAGGTTCAGGCGAAACAAAGCTTGAGCTTGACAGGCGCGCCGTGCAGAACCGCATTTCGCGCATAAAGATAGAGCTTGCAAAAGTGGTCAAAGAGCGCGAAACATTGCGCTCGCGCCGCGATAAAGTGCCGCTGCCGTCTTGTGCGCTTGTGGGCTATACTAATGCCGGCAAATCAAGCCTTTTGAACGCGCTTACAGGCTCAGAAGTGTTTGTAGAAGACAAGCTTTTTGCTACGCTTGACCCCACTACGCGCCGCCTTTCTTTTGACGGCGGAACAGGCATTTTATTGACAGACACAGTAGGCTTTATCTCGAATTTGCCGCACAGTCTTGTAAACGCGTTCAAATCAACTCTTGAAGAAACGGCGCGCGCAGATTTGCAGCTTCTTGTGCTAGACGCTTCTGACGGCAACATTTGCGAGCAATATCAGACAGTTTTGCAAGTCTTAAAAGAAATTGATGCACTGAATGCGCCGCGCATAATTGTGCTGAACAAGATTGACAGCGTAAAAGACATGTTCACTTTGCGCCGTCTTGAAAACAATTTTCCACAGGCGGTGCGTGTAAGCGCGCTTGAAAAGACAGGCTTTGACGAATTGATTTCAGCTATACGCCAAATGTTGTTCGGCGCACAAAAGACTTACGAGCTGCCGCTAGAAAAAGCTGAAATTCTTGAATTAATCCGCAAAACCGGCATCCTTATCAGTTCTGAATGGCAAGAAAATGCTATAAAAATAGAAGCTCAAGTTTCAGGCAAAGCCCAATCTTTGCTTGCGCCATACGAAATTCTACACAACTAAAGAGGAGTCTTAACATGAAAGAACTTTTCAACGACGGCTGGCAATTCAGCAAAATTCACCTTGAAAGCGCAGACCAGAAAATCAACTTAAACGATATTCAAAGCTCGCTAAAAAGCATAAGCTTTTCGCCTGTTGAAATTCCTCATGACTGGCTCATCTATAACACAAAAGATTTATATGAAAACAGCGTAGGCATCTACAAAAAAGATTTTGCCCTGCCGGAAGAAAAGCTGCAAAATTGCAGATTTTTCCTTCGTTTTGAAGGCGTCTACATGGATTCAAGCGTTTTCTTGAACGGCACAAAAATTTTCGAGTGGAAATATGGCTACACGACATTTGAAGTTGACATAACACCGTTTGCAAAAGCCGGAACAAACTCGCTTTCAGTGTTTGCGGTTTACCGTTCGCCGAATTCGCGCTGGTATTCCGGTGCAGGCATTTACCGTAATGTCTGGCTTGTTTCTGTGCCGCAAGCTCATATCGTTCAAGACGGAATATCGTGGAAAGCTGAAAAAACAGCAGAAAACGCATACAAGCTCGACATTCAGGCTGAAACAATCTTTCATGCCAAGAGCGAATCAAGCGGCGAAAGTGGCGGTAACGGAATCTTTGAAGGCTATATAAGGCACACGCTTTTTGAAGCAGAAACAAACGGCAATCAGATTTGCTGTTCAAAGCAGATTGCAGAAACCCAAAAAGGCGTGTCTATGAACGCCGTGTACACAGACGATAAGCCTTATTTTTTTGCGGAAAATCAGGAGCAATTCTCTAAAACAGTTCAGACAATCGGGCTTGAAAACATAAAGGAATGGAGCACTGACGCGCCGAATCTTTATCTATTAAAGACAGAACTTCTCTCAAAAGACGGAAATTCAATCGATTCAAGCATAATGCGGATAGGCTTTTGCACACGCACTTTTGATGCAGACAAAGGCTTTTTCTTAAACGGTAAACATCTAAAGATACACGGCGCGTGCATGCACCACGATTTGGGCGCATTAGGCTCTGCATTTAATAAAAGCGCGGCAAGACGGCAGCTTGAAAAACTTAAAAAGATGGGCGTAAACGCAATCAGAACATCGCACAACCCTTATGCGCCTTCGTTTTTAGACCTTGCAGATGAACTCGGTTTCTTAATCGATTCCGAAGGTTTCGACATGTGGGAAAAGAACAAGACAGATTATGATTATGCAAACTATTTCAAAGAATGGGCTGCGCGCGACACAGCTTCTTGGGTAAGGCGCGACAGAAGCCATATAAGCGTTTTCATGTGGAGCATCGGCAATGAAATTTACGACACACATCAAGGAAACGGGCTTGAAATCTCTAAAAAGCTTGTAAGCCTTGTGAAAAAGCATGATATGCTCCGAAAACTGCCAACGACAATAGCTTCTAACTACATTGCGTGGCAAGGTGCACAACGCTGCATGCAGGAAGTTGACCTTGCAGGCTACAATTACACAGAGCGGCTTTATAATGAGCATCATAAAACTTATCCGCAGTGGAAAATCTATGGCAGCGAAACTTCTTCGACTGTGCAAAGCCGGGGTATTTACCATTTTCCGGCCTCGTTCCGCACGTTGACGCATGACGACGGCCAATGTTCTTCTCTTGGCAACTGTTCAACAAACTGGGGCGCAAAAGACAGTGCTGCTGCAATTTCAGCCGACAGAAATGCAGAATTCTGCCTCGGACAATTTATATGGACAGGGTTTGACTATATCGGTGAGCCTACACCTTATTTTTCGAAAAACTCATATTTCGGGCAGATTGACACGGCGGGCTTTGAAAAAGATTCGTTCTACGCTTATAAGGCGGAATGGACTTCAAAAGCAGATTCGCCGATGATTCACATTTTGCCTTACTGGGATTTTAACGATAATCAGCTTATCGACATAAGAGTTTTTTCAAACTGTGCCAAGTCTGAACTTTTCTTTAACGGAAAATCTTTGGGCACTTTTGAGCATGACCATATAAGCGGCAATAAAATCTCCGGCGAATGGCAGATTCCTTATCAGAAAGGAACGCTGACTGCCAAAGGCTATGACGAAAACGGCCGCTGTATAGCCGAAGACGAGCAATCTTCGTTTTCAGATGCCGTCAAAATCGAAATAAAAGCCGATAACGCCGAAGACTTTGAACGTTACAGGCTTTTTAGAGAAAAGCTGATTAATTCAGCTGAAACGCCGGACTTTGACAACCAGAACGAGCCTTGCCTGCTTTTTGTCAGCATAAGCGCAAGCGATGCAGACGGGCACTTTGTAGCAAATGCCAGAAACCGCATTAAAGTGTCTGTAAAAGGCGGCAAGCTGCTCGGCTTAGACAACGGCGACAGCACAGACTACGAGCAATACAAGACAGATGAGCGTTTGCTTTTCAGCGGCAAGCTTATTGCAATTGTTAAAGCCGATGACATTTTGCACACGCCTTTGACTATAGAAGCTTCATCGGCAGGGCTATGCGGTGCAAAACTTGTCTATGATAATTCAAGCTTTAAGGTTGAACAAACAGCTGCTGCAATCACAGACGGCAGCTTCATTCCAGCCAGAAAGATTCAGCTTGTTGCAGACGGCAGCTTAGATTTGTCGCCCCAAAATAAGTCGGTCAAAATTAAAGCTGAAATTTTCCCCAAAGAAGCTTCTGAGCAGCAGCTTTTGTGGCAGGCTGTCAGGCTTGAAGGCATCGAATCAAAGTGCGTGCAAATCGAGCAGCTTGACAACACGCACGTTATAGTTCATGCAAAAAACGACGGCAGTTTCCGTCTGCGCTGTTCATGCAAAAACGGCACAGATTTGCCGCAAATTATCTCTGAATATGAAATGTCTGTAAGCGGCATCGGCACATCTTCTCTTGATGCATATAATTTCATTTCCGGCTGCGAAGCATCGCTTTCGCTTAACAAAAAAGTCTTGAGCTTTCAAGGCGGCGTCTTTTCAGAAGAGCACAACTGGATAGGCTTTGAAGATGTGGATTTCGGCAAAGACGGTTCTGATGAGCTTACTATTCCGGTTTTTGCCTTTGAAAACGAGGTTTTGCTCAAATTATGGGACGGAGTGCCTGGTTCAAAAAACTGCAAGCTGCTTGAATCGCTAACATATAAGGCAAAAAGCATTTACAACCACTACCAGCCGAACACATGGAAGCTTTCAAGAAGGCTGTTCGGGATTCACACAATCTGCATTGAAACAGAAAGCAAGCTTTCGATAAAGGGCTTTGTTTTTGCAAAATCGCCGAAAGCATTTGCAAAGCTTTCTAGCCTTGACGCATCAAGCATTACAGG
>JAEEGH010011018.1_pt1 | contig 20599 bp, 19 predicted proteins | sample 9134181 | NCBI WGS metagenome assembly JAEEGH01 (sample SAMN16246544, study PRJNA631951) | gut metagenome | biome: gut microbiome; feature: rumen; material: DP-attached | host: Bos | place: Iran: Karaj | collected 2018-10
TCATATCTAATCGTTTTTATAATAATTTACGCTTTTTAGTGAACGCCGAGATTACATTGTTGAAGTATTTATATCTTGATGCAAGTTGTTCTTCAGTCGGAGGGTCAGGGGTAATAAGAGGGTAATAGTCAAGGACTAGTGGTCTGTAGTCACTATTAGCCTTCACCTTTTCATAAAGTTGTTTATAATCGTAATAATCCATATCTTATTTTGCTTGTTTTAGTTCTTCAATTGATTTCACCAATTTATTCTCCATTTTAGAAACATCTTCCTCAGTGAATCCGAAAAAAGTCATTTCGTACATACAGCCTGCGACAATATCCTCCTTAGTGAGCCTGTCAAGCGTTTCCTTGGTGATGAACATTGAAACGAAATCATTCCACTTGGCGAATTCGAGACCGTAATACTTTTTATCAGTCCCGCAAACACGAATGCCGTGTACATCAAGATATTTTTCCTCGTCAATATCAATGTCAATAAACAGACTGCTGAGGTTGCGAATACAGTTGGGCTTCATAGTCTTGAGTTTGTTGAAAACATCCTCGTAACCGTCCTTGCTCTTTTCCTGGTCGGGGAACCACTTAATCATAGACGCAAAAACATTGTCGAAGTTGGTATCGTTAATCAACTCCGACAACTGTTTGGTTTCAATATCCGCAATTCTTGGACACTTACCAATTTCAGCGACAGGACATTTAGTCACATCGCAAGTGCCGTTATGTTTGAGGAACTTGCACCACTTACCCCCGATATTACAAAAATTCTTGCCCATAGTGTGTTACATTGCAAATATACAAAAATTATGCCAAATAAAAAAAATGGGGCACGATATCGCATCCCATTCGTTAATTAGGATTATGACGCACTATGCAAGTGCAGTACAAATATACAAAAAGACCGCTAAATATCAAAATTTCAGGCTATTTATATTTTAGTATGAAACTGTATTTAACACATAACGATATATCAAAAATGGTGTCAGAAGTAATCTTACGAATAGGAAACCGTGGGATGCTGTCAGAAATTACTTCTAAAGATGCTTATGCGAGATTTTATCAAGGTAAAATTCCGCAGGATTTTTATGAGCAAGTAATGCTTAACGCACCACAAATGACACCTCTACACAAACTTACTCTTGACCACCTCGCAGCCGCAATTGCAAGTGGCGCATATAAAGAGTGCCTTCAACTCGCCCTACAAATTTCAGACTTTTGGAGTAAGGCGGATAATGAGTCAAGACAATATGTTGTAAGGATTTGTAAAGACGATGAAGGCGACTTAAAGAATTATGATGTTTTTAAGCGTGTAATGACTGAAATTATGTCAATGAAAACACACTCTGAAGGTTCATATAATCTTCGTGGGCTTGAAGTTTTTTATAATGACGATAATGTATGCGTTACCTGCACTAAGAGTTATGCCGCTTCTGTTAAGAATTTCGGTAGAAGTCACTGGTGCACAGCATCTGACCAATTTGGTGAGTATGACGGATTTGAAATGTTTAAAAACTATACGAGAGACGGTATATTAGTTCAATTTTATTGCAAGCAAGACGAGGACCACTCATTCCAAGTGCAATATGTACAAATGGGAAGAAAAATAATACCTGGTGCCATTTGTGACTGGGAGGACGATACTATGGATGTTGAATCAGTTGAGAAAATGCTTGCTGCATATAATGTCTCATATAAAAACATTATGAAGACCGTTAGGGCCAACTTTAAGAGGCTGCGTGCTGAGACACTTGAACTCCGTAAGGACGAAGAGATATATTGGAACCGTAAGAGGGACGAAAGAGTCAAAAACATCTTAAAAGGTATCAAAAAGGCTACTTCATCTAACGAATGTATTGAATTTGCAAAACAGGTATTCAAGGGAAAGAAATATATGAGGTCAGCAGATGGTGTATATGGCGGTAGTGTAATGAACGATTCTGATGCAGTAAAGACACCTTTGACTTATGTATATGTGTTCTATGAAGGTAAATCTCAAGCAGAAAAAGATTTCCTAAGGTGGTATTTTGAAGATGAAGGATATGAAGATGCTTATTACGATGTGTTAAACACTGCTGTATTTGTTTTTGACAAGGCTGGTAACATCGTCAATAGATATGAGGGCTGTGCACCAATATTTATGGGGACACTAATGTATATTACTACAATGGAAGACGAGGGCTTGTACGAAGGAAGAACGCTTTATATCGTTAATATCAAAACAGGTAAGCCTATTTTCAGTAATCCTTATGGGGCACTTGGTGCTGATGATAGTCAAAACTATCTTGAGGACATTGAGGAAGAAATGAATGAAAAAGTTGGCAGAAGATGGAACATTGAAGATTGGTTTGTTGTTTCCCCCGAAAATGGCAAGGCAGTGGCTATAAATTATAAAAACGCTAAAATGGTAGAGATATCGTTTGAATCTTATATGTTTTAATTTATGAAGATTAGTATTACACATAACGATATAATGAATATGGTTGCCGAGGTGTTTACCCGCCTTGACAATCGTAGCATGTTGTCGGAAATCACAGCACAAGATGCCTATACGAGGTTTTATCAGGGGAAAATACCTGAGAAAGTATTCCAAAAATTAATGCTTGGCTCAGACCAAATGACACCACTCCATAAATTGGCGTTGGACCATCTTGTGAAAGTGTATGCAGAACAAAAACCAACAAGAATGCCGAAAATCGTTGGCATTATTTCAAAGTTTTGGAATTCCGCCAACAACGAATCAAGACAGTACGCCATAAAAGTATGTAAAGATGAGGGCGACAAACTGAAGGACAACTTAGGTTTTTTTGAAAATGTGGTAACAGAATTGGCAAATATGAAATCACACTCAGAAGGTTCTTATATTGAGCGTGGTTTTGAGGTTTTGTTTGAGAATGATGTTTTAAGGATTACTTGTACCAAGAGTTATAGTTCATCCTGTCGTCACTACGGTAAAAGTCACTGGTGTACAGCGTCTGACCAATTTGGCGAATACGATGGGTTCAATATGTTTAGGCGTTATACTATTAGCAGTAAAAGCATATTAGTTCAGTTTGTACCAAAAGAAGCCCCAGAAAAAACCTGTCAGGCACAATTTGAGGATAAGAAAAGAATGACATTGGGCCAAATATGCGATTGGCAAGACTGTTCAGTGACTGAGCGACAACTTAGTGAAATACTTGAAAAATGTTGCAGTATTTCATTAGCCGTTGCGTACCTCAAATTTATTGGGCCTAAAATAGATAGGCTATACAAAGAAACGGTAGAAATTGGTCAGGATGAAAAAATTTACTATGTCAGAAAAAAGGCAGAAAGACTAAAGACAATGGCTAAAAAGTTTACCAACGCTCTAAACTCTAAAGAATGCGAAAATTTCGCTAAACAAGTATTTGCTGAAGGCAAGCGTGGTTCGATTCATTCAGAAGACGATGTGTGGCGTGCTTTTAGACTGGCTGGTTGCGCAAATCCTAATTTTATCAACATGTCATATGAGGGTAAAACACAGGCTGAGATTGACTTTATTGAGAGATATTACGACGATGAGGACTATTACATTGATGAATATGGTGTTGTAAACACGAACATTGTTTTCTTGTTCGACAATAACGGAAATATTATTGGAAAGTATATTGGCCACCTATCTTTGTGCAATAAATTTTTCACATTTATTACCAATAGATACTCTGATGAATTATATTCTTGTACGGCAAATTATGTTATAAGAACAGATAATGGACAGGTTTTGTTTAAAAATGTAATACCATGCTCAACAGACGAATGTGACTCATATTTTGATGACATTGGCGATGAAGAACTTAGGGCGCTTTTCAATGACAATTTTACCTATGGAGATTGGTTTGTTGTTGCCGATGCTAACAATAACGCATACGCTTTAAGTTCACGAACTGGCGAAATAGTTAAAGTTCCATACAACGGATATTATTTTTAATAGACTATGAAAGTACAGATAACACATAAAGATATAATGTCAATGGTGTCTGAGGCGATTAATCGTCTTGGAAGCCGTAGGTTGTTGTCTGAGATAACTGCAACAGACGCATATACCCGCTTTTACGAAGGCAAAATAAATCCTGTGGTTTATCAAACTCTAATGAGTGGTACTACTAATATGACACCATTCCATAAGATAGCACTTGACTTTTTAACAGATAAAGAAACCGCTAAGGGTTACATCATAAGAGAAGGAGATTTTGCAAAAACAATTGGTGATTTATGGTGTAAATTAGGGCCAGAAGGCCGTCAGTTCCTTGTTAAGTCATGCACAAACGACCCTGATTTAGGTAAATCATATGGGGAATTTTCTTATTTGATAAGAAGTGCGGCTGGAATGAAAATGTTTAGTGAAAAGGGCTATAGAAGTGGGGGCCTTGAAGTACTTTTTAAAACTGAAGGTCTTTCTGTTACCTGCACGAAGAGTTATAGTTCATCTTGTCATTTCTATGGTAAAAGCCATTGGTGTACAGCATCTGATATGTTTGGTCGCTACGATGGCCACGAAATGTTTAAAGAGTACACAATTCAAAGTTGGGACGGTAAAGGTATTCTTGTACAATTTTTCAACGGAAAAGAGAATTCTTACCAAATGCAATATTTGGTTTCAGATAACGGAAATGTTAAAGAAGGACAATGTTGTAATTGGGAAGATAGTAACGCTGATACCGAGAACATAAATAATATGCTGGTTACATATGGTGTCACATATGATGAAATCTTCAATAATTACATAAAGCCTAATGCTGCTCGTCTAGCGAAAGAAACAGAAGAACTGTGTAAAGACGAAGATATATACTATTACAGAAAGAAAACAGAAAGGCTGAAAAAAGTATTTGGTGCAATTGACGCAAATACTGATTGTAAAAAAGCAGACGAATTTGCAAAAACAGCGGCGTTGGAGTCAGAACAGACGAGATTTGAAGATAGTGACGGATTATATACTTGCTGGGTAACTAGGAAAGATAATACAAATGGCCGCATTCTCGTATGCTTAAGATATAACGGCTCAAGCGAGTCTGAAAAGGGCATGATACAGCAATTTTACGAAGATTATGACGATACATTTAGTGAAAGATACGGTAGAGTACCTAATAATTATATGGTTTATGCTTTTAATCCTGACGGAACGCTTTTTAACAAGTGGAGGGGAGAAGTAAGTAATACCACAGGAAAACTTATGTTCATTACCGAAGGTTATAGCGAAGAACTGATGGATGTTAATCTCGTGGCAATTGTCAATGCAGAAACATTTGAAACAATCGTTGACCATCCTTATAACTATTGTTACATAGATGATTGTGAATGGGTAATTGATAGAAATCTTGATAGTTTCTTTGAGGCTTATAGTGAAGAGCACGATGGAGAGATGATTGACGAATATGATATTGACAGAAATGCGTGGTATGTTTGTCAACCAACTGGCGAAAACTATAAAACCGATATGTATCTCGCAATAAATTACGAAACATTAGAACAAATTTATTTCCAAGCATAAAAAAACGGGGCAAATCATTGTCCCGTTATTTGTTTTAAGTAATCTCCAATAGCAACTACTTGGCCGTCCACTGTAGTAATTCGCACATCGTCGTCCCAAATGAAAAAAGTTGGTGCTTGTATTTCTCCTATTTTTTTAACACTACGACAGTCAACGATATCGGCTATTTTAGGATTTTCAGTTTGCCTGAGAAATTCATATCCACCCCTAAGACCGCCTACTGGTGCATAAATGTACGGTAATTCTTCACCATTTAGAAGGTTAATCATACAATATGAATAATCTCCGTAGTCTGCCCAATTTTTTGACATTATACGGCATATATTTCCACGACCAGACGCAGATGTGTATATATTTGGTAGTTCCCTAATCACTCTTAATCTATTATTTTCTCTAACGCAAATAAAAACTCGTTTTGATACGGTACTTACGCCTATTTCATCATCAACACTATCAAGCCAAGAGAAAGACTCAGAAATCGGTCCAACTACTACGACACAATAGTTACTATCACCATGAAGTTCGTAGATACTAAATTTCTCGTCGTCAATGTAATTAGCGTTTATATCCAAATCTTCTCCATACCCATCGTCACTAAAATCAATACCATACTCGTCCCACTCTTCAATAAATGTTTCTTCGTACTGTGAAATAACATTGCCGTGCCCAATTACCTTATCTATTTTCGCCTGAACTTGTTTTGCCATTTCGGCAGTTTTTCCCTTCCAATATTCAGTTTCTTTCTCAAAGCATTCGCCGCACTTTGTGCACAATTCTTCCCAATTGTTATCTGACAAAAGCCTTTCCATTGTTAAGCTAGAACCTGCGTTCCTTATCATTCTTTGTAGCATATAAGGGGTGATGCTTTCGTCTTCTCTATTCATTATACAGTCCTCATCAACCTCACCCCACCTGTCAACTGTAAATTGAACCATTTGTGACTTATCGTTTTTAACAACTACTTGCACTAACACACAAACAGGCTCTTCATTACCACTATAAACATATCGTTTGAACATATAGAATCCGTTGTACCTTCCACCAATGTCAGATGCAGTACACCACGAAGTCATTCCATAATATTTAGTTGAGGCAGCGTATGACAAGGTGCAAGTCACTAAAATAGCATCGTCCTCGTAAAGAGTAACCAAGCCACTGTCTGCCATTTGTTTTTTGGTAGTAGTATCAGTATTTAAAAGATTTTTAAGTGACTCAACAAATGCTGTTGCAGAAGAAGTATCTAATTCTCCTGATTTAGCCCCCCTGAGCATTAGTTGTCTCTTGCTAGCATCAGCCTGCCTCCAAGCACCAGCCCCGCATAGTGCGAGTGCTTTAGCCATATCCTGATTAGTCTCGTTAGTTGAAATAACAACATCTATCAACAACTTATGGAACGGTGTCATATTGGCAGTACCGTCCATTGCTGCGTCATAGATTTCTCTTTCTATTTCACCAACATAAAATCTGTTATAAGCGTCTTTAACAGAAATGGCTTCATTAATGGCGAATTTTTCTTTCGTCATTTCCATTAATATGTGCCTAAGCACCTGTTCGTTAACTATAACTTTTTTCATTGTCCAAAATATCTAATAGCTGACAGTAAATCCAAATAACCACGAGTGTTTGACCTCGGACTCTTTGCTATTTCATCGTTTGTCACATATATATCGCCCCAACTTATATAATAATGAGTTATGTTAGGTAAAACAATTTTCATATCTCTTAAATTGAATATTTTGTATGGGCCGTTACTAAGTCCTAGTATCATTTCTGTAGTTGTAAAGCGTTCAATATATTCGTTAGTAAAAATGTTTTCTCCTGTTTTTTCACTAATAACGGTATAAACATAACCCTTGTCATCAGACTTCGTACTATAACCGACTACATTAGTGACACCGAATGCGTTGGTATAGTAATCATCAATCTGCCTTACTATTTCAAAATCTATTTCCGCATTTTCTTGGTCATATTTTGTCATTTTGCACAAAAAGAACCTGATAGAAGATTGAGTTGCTGAATTAAATACCCTTTTGCAAGACCACATCCACGATGATGCTTCGCTACTAAGCACCTCGTCTAAATCTATTTCATATTTTAACAAAAAGTATGGAGCATTAAAATCGCCAGAAGTAAACACAACAACACTAACGCCATTGTCATAATTGTTATCACAATTGTTACGATAGAGGACACACTTACCTAACATATGTCTAATGCTTTCCTCATAATCATTAAGATTAACTTTTTGATTAATTTCTTCTGTAAGTTCTGCTATCCTTTCTTCCGTCTTTGGTATCCAATATTTACTATCTTCTTCACACTCAACTTTAGTTCTCTCTATTAGTTTATTTATTTTATCACTTGATGTTAAGTTGTCCAATATATTACTAATATTAGGTACTTTGTTTTGTAGGACACCAGTCATTTCATCATACGAGCAACCATCATCTTCAAAATTACATATTTGTCCAGGACCAAATTTTCCATACTGCATTTGATACATCCACTCTCTATCATTTTTTGGAACAATTTGAAATAGGCAACTTTCGGCTCTTACGGTATAGTTAAGAAACATACAATATCCGTTATATTGCCCGTATATATCAGATGCGGTACACCAATGGCTGTCTGCATAAAATTTATGGGAGGCTGAATATGTTGTGGTACAAGTTATCAACACTTTATCGTCCTCATATAGAGTTATAAGGCCGTTATTAGCGACTTGTGCTTTTGTTGCGGCCTTAGTCTGAGAAATCTCAATTGTTTTTTCATGAAAATCGTTAGGGTTATTTGGATTAAGTTCTTTTGTTTTAACTGCTTTTAATAGTAACTGCCTAATATTAGCGTCTGCATTTGCCCAAATCTCTCCACAGTCTTTACCCAAAAGTGTCCAATCCCAAGATTGATTTTCTTTTGCCTGTATCATACAGTCAAGCAACGCCTTGTGGAAAGGTGTCATATTTGTAGTACCTTTAACCGCTGAATTATATTCCTCTTCTGTTAACTTTGTGCTGTAAAACTTAGCATAGGCGTTTGCCACAGAAATAGCCTCATTAATTAAGGTAGTTTCTTTGGTCATTTCCATTAGTATATGTTTGAGGACTCTTTCGTTAACTATGATTTTTTTACCCATATCCTATTTTGCTTATATACAATAATAAATATCATTTATTTGCCGTTTAACGGCTATTTATTTAGTAAGTGGAGTATTAGATATATAAATGAATATAACCGAAAACGATATATACTCAATGGTAAACGAAGCCATTAGGCGACTAATCTCAGAAAACGCAATTGAAGAAAGAGGTGGGTCTGAGATTCTATACCATTTTACATCCATAGAAGCGATTAAAAGTATACTCCAAAATAACGGAGCAAATGGCGGTTACTTTTCAATGAGCCGCCCAAACACAGTTGATGATAGCATTCTTGGTAGAGAAAAAAGTGGTAAAGGCAAGTTTACGCACTATATGAGTCTTACGAGAAGCCCTAATGCGAATTGGGGCTATGTAAAGGCACTTGATAGGTCTGCTTTTGGTAGAAGCGATGATTCAATAAATGTATCTCCTAATAACCCCAAAAATGTTGGGTCAGCGAGAATCACATTTGACGGTAGAAAGTTGTCAGCAGGAAGAATTATTAAGCCAATTGACTTTTTTGGCCCATATACTGATGAGAAGGGAGAAAAATACGATAGCAACACTCAGACAACATCAGGTAAATGGGCGGGTAGCGACCCAACCAAGAAGTCAATGATTAAACAAGGCGAAGACCGTCTTTTTGGATTTACATATGAGTTTGACGGTATATTAAATTACATAACAAGAATAGACATTTTTGCTAACAGTAATGCAAGTAAAGCTCAGGCAAGTGAAGTTTTAAAACTATCAAAAGGAACACCTGCTGAAGGAAAAATCCATGTCTACGATAGTTTTAGGGCGTATAATAGGCCTGATTTTGAAAGGATTAAGTCTGCCGCCGCTAAAAGTGGTTTATCACAGTCTGAATGGAGGCCAGAAATTAACAAATCTATTGAAGACTTTACATATACAAGGAAAAATAAGAGAGTTGCCTTAATAGAAAACGCTAAACTTACAAATATCGCAGTGTTCGTTTGGGCAGTATTGTTTGTCGAAACATACGGTGGAAAAATAAGACGCAAACTTAGAGAAAATTCAAAAATTGATTCTCTAAAATTTAACGGTATTTTCTCAAATGAAGATGTTAAACGAGTTATTGGTGAAATTGTTAAGCCAGTAAGAGAGGAAAAGTATAGAGAGGAAATAAGTAATTTAGTATTCAATAGGTATAAAGAATTATCCAATTTTGACATAGCGAAATACTGTTTCTCCGCTAATCCAAAATTTGAAGAAATGAGTGGCATTGCACAAGTTTTGGTTAATGCTATATATGATATTGCTAGGAAAAAATTTAACTTCAAGTCATACAAAACACTACTTACAGCGGCAAGCAACAAAATGAAAGAAATGTGGTCGGGTGACGCAGATGTTGAGGCTGGTAAAAAGTACAAAGACGAGAAAATAAAGCGAAACCAAGAACAGCAAAAAAACAAAAAACTTGGTATTGAAAAAACTAAGCCAAGTCCTAAGTCAAGGCCTGAACCAAAGGCGGCACATAGAGGCCGCAGAGGTCGTGATGTCGTTATCCCTACATATACAGTTAAATTCCCTGAAATTGGTAAAGTTACTATAACGAATGTGACTGATACGCGCGATGCGTTGGATAAGTTTTCTAAGACAGTTCCTCCTGAGATTCTAAATAGGAAAAGGGCATCAATTCAGGTAAGGATTTCTCAACTTAAAAAAGCACTTTCTGAACCAACATTATTCAGTCAAGACGACATTGAAGAAATGGTTAATGAATGTTTAAGAAGATTGGGCGAACAATTATGAAAAAGATAATCGTTAACGAAAGTATATTGAGGCAGATAATCGCTGAAATGGCGAAAGAGCGTAAGTTGGTAACTGAGATTAAGGTTACTGACGCTTATGCTCGTTTTTACGACGGTAAAATTCCTCAGGACATATATGCTGCCCTAATGAAAGGTACTGACAAAATGACACCATTCCACAAATTATGCCTTGATTCACTAATAGACTATTATTCAAATAGAGAGTCTGAATCAGATGCTTGGACTGACCAACTTTTACCTTGGGCTAAAGAGATTGGTGATAAATGGAGTGCCGCAAATAATGACGCTAGACAATTTTTGCTAAGATATATTGAATCAAGGTCTTTTACTGATAACGCCCCGTTAAATTTTCAGCGTTTAGTGAATATAACCAATAAAATATTGTCAAAACAGGGCCACACTGAAGGAAATTATTGTGACAGGGGTTTGGTTAAACTCTATGAGAACGATAAGGTATTGGTAACTTGTACAACTTCTTATTCCGCATCAAAAAAATATTATGGCGATACTCACTGGTGCACCGCTTCTGACATTGGCGGTAACTATAATGGGTTTAAAATGTTCGGTGATTATACCTGTAACAACGAATATGAAGATAATATGATATTGGTACAATTTGTTGATAAGGAAAACAGGGAAAAAACAATACAGGTAGCGTTTGAAGATGGCCTTTGTATATACCAAGCGTGTGACTTTTTTGACCACGAACTTGACGAAGAAGATGTAAACAATTACTTAGATGAAGTTATCGGTCTTGACAACTTAGAGTATATAATACCTTGGGATGAGTTGTGCGAAAAAACTTGCCAAATGTACAACGAAGAGTATGAATATTGGGAAGAAAAAACAATTACACTTATTAAAAAGGTAAACAATGACATTAAGGAAAAGGTTAAAAATGGCGAATACGATTCAGAAATGATTGCAGGAATTACTAAAGCCATAAACAATAAATGGACTCGTTGGTTCGACAACGGTATATTAGTCAATTTTGTTAATACGCCTGAACGATATAAGGCAGAAGGAACTTATGTTTGCACTGCATATTATTACGATAAATATTACGAGGCCTTAAACAACTTCCAAGAGGATACTGATATTGAAGTAACGCCTAAACAGGCTTTGCTCATAAAAAGGGGTACAAGAGGAGATTACTATATCGCTGAGAGGGTAAATGATGTAGACGCACTTGGTTTAGCACCGCCAGCATTTGTTATACTTGAAAACGATAAATACGCAGCTGCTTGTAATTGGGATGATTTTTCGCCAATATTGACGGGTAAATGTTCTACAACATTAAGGAGTGCAACAATATTCTTTGAGGTTGATTACAATTGGGGCAATGATGAGTACCCAGCAAAAGTCATTGACCACCAAACAGGAGAAATTATTTTTGACGGTAAGATTAGGAGTGTAGACCCTTGGAACGATTCTTTCATTGATACGGAAGGCTATAGATACGCTAAAACTAAAAATGGTTGGACAAAAACACAATATTAAACAAAAAATCCCGCAGGAACTCTGCGGGATTTTCTTTTTCGTTCTCGGATATTACTTGTTGAGTTTGTTTTCGTAAACATATCCGATAATAGCAAATGCCTCTGAGATTGACAACTTACCATCATCTGCAAGTGAATTTGCGAGAAGGGTTGAGAGAGTTGTCCAAGTGGTTGCATTGAGATTTTCAGGTAGGAGGGCAATAGCCTTCTGTGCTGCGATAATCTTCTCTGCAAGTGTTGCACTTTCTGCGACCTCGGTTGCGAGGTTGAGAGCGTCAAGAATGCGAGGAAGATTCTCCTCAAGCCACTTTCTTACCATAGGGACATAAGTCTTTCCGTACTTACCGCCGATGCTTTCAAGAATCATCTGAACAACATCTGCTGAATAGGTTCCGTTAAACTCCTTGATAGAGTTAACGACGGAAATTGCGACAGGTGCGTATTTCAACATGAAGTCGTCTACCTTTGAAGAAGCGCCTTTGAGCCATGAGACCACTTTGCCCCACAACTCTTTGATTTTTTCAACTAGTTTCATAATCTAACTCCTTATTTTAATATAAATAGTTCGTGTGTATTATTTTCTTCAACATAACTCAACCAAGGTTCTTTATATTCAGGCCATTATATGCCGTTTCAAATTTTGTTAGTTTATATTAGGAAGTTGCTGTTTGAATCGTCCAACTTGTAGGGATACTATTTGCCCCATTATTTGCCCAAGAAGCAGATGCGTTCTTGACAAAGGTTCCTGTTGATGCAACACCATTTACCCAATTACCTGTAAGAGTTGTAGAAGGTGTTGTTAAGAACATCGCTTTTATGTAGTTTAGCTTTTTGCAATCGTAGAACATATAGTAGTAGCAATAGCTAACAAGCGTAGTTGCAGGGAGTTCTGGCGCTGTTGTAATATTCGTACAAGCTCGGAACATACCCCTATAACAGTTATTTGCCAATGTTGTCGCAGGGAGTTTTTCGGGGACAGTTGTGAGACTCGTGCAATTGTAGAACATAAAACCGTAGCAATTGTCCGCAAGCGTAGTCGCAGGGAGTTCTTCTGGAGCAGTTGTGAGACCCGTGCATTCTCGGAACATATTTTCGTAGCAATGAGTCGCTAATGTTGTTGCAGGAAGTTCGGGAGCAGTTGTGAGGCTTGTGCAATTGCAGAACATATAAGCGTAGCAATAAGTCGCTAATGTTGTTGCAGGAAGTTCTGGTGCTGTTGTAAGATTCGTGCAACCGTAGAACATATAAGCGTAGCAATTAGCCGTTAATGTTGTTGCAGGAAGTTCGGGGGCAGTTGTGAGACTCGTGCAACCCCAGAACATATTGGAGTAGCAATGAGGCGCTGCTGTTGTTGCAGGAAGTTCGGGGGCAGTTGTGAGACTCGTGCAATTTCGGAACATATTTTGGCAGCAATAATCCGCCAGTGTCGCTGTAGGAAGTTCGGGGGCAGTTGTGAGACTTGTACAATCTCGGAACATATAAGCGTAGCAATAAGTTGCTAATGTTGTTGCGGGAAGTTTCAAATCACTCGCTGATATTAAGTAGGTACACGCAGCAAACAACCCACGGAAAGCGCTTGCGTTGACAGTATCAGCCGTTTCAAAATCATTACCATCAGTCAGCGACATAATGTTTCCCTTTACATTGAACTGAGTGGTTGTTGAAATAGCGTTATTGTAATAGTCTGTATTTGTTCCATTGAACTGAACTTCGTCTCCTTCAACAACTGAAATAGTAGTTTCACTATCCATCGTTTCCCAAGAACCGCCGTTCTTTGAATATTGGACAGTTTTACCACTAAGCGCCCAAGTTATATTACCACTACCAAGTGCTTCAATAGTGAAAGGTATCTTTGTATAATCAGGTTTGTCATACGCTGCTATTATTGAGCCATTTACGACTTTAAGCACTTTCCCGTTATCAGATGGCGAGACCTCTGGCAGGCCTGTCGGTATTATTATCGTTAGCGATGCAACACCGTTTGAAACTGTCGCTGCGCTATCATTGACTTTAAACGATTGAACAACAGTTCCGAGATTCGCAACGCCGTTTGAGACTTTCGACGAACCGTTCATCTGAACGCCAGTTATCGTTCCAGTTTTATTGGTGTAACCGTAGCTTTCGATTTGTGTCTTTACGAGTCCAGTCGTAACGAAATCTTTCGTAGTGGATGAGTTTATGAAGCCGCTATTGTTTGTAACTTGGCTTATCTTGGTTGGAACTGTTATATTAACCGCTTTACTTGAAATTGGTTGGGCGGTTCCGTTCACCTTAATAGATTCAATTGTGTTTACCTGAGCACTTGCTGCGATAGCCGCAAGTTTGTTTTTGTCAGTTGTAGTGTAATCATTAGTTACCAGCACCTTTGAGCCACTTTTAGGCATAAGTGCTGATAATTTTCTAGTAGAACCATCATTAACGCCATCAAGTGTCGTTGATGTTGATAATGCACCAACTTCTGACGCAGTATAGGTAGGCTTGTTTGAGGTTTTGGCCCAAGATTTTACTGTTGGGTCTGTTTCTGTTACACCTGTAATATATCTTGAAATATCTGAAGCCTTTAGGAAGCCAGCGTCGTTGGTCAATTGAGATATTTTTGTGATATTCACTGCGTTTTGATAACTTATGGCGTTACCACTTACGAGGTTGATTATTGTATTATTCTCACCAAATACTCTATCGGCATAAGTTGATAGGTTAGAAAGAATCGTATCAAATTCGTTTTTAGTGTAGTAATCACCCATTCCGTTGTCAGGGAAATAATGAACATACCACGCATTCTCTACGAGGCTAACATTAGGTCTTTCAATTCCACCCGCAAGAAACTCTTGGTATTCTGATGATAAATTAAATCTTTTTAAGTTCTTCATATCTCAATATTACTTCTTATATAAATAGCTATTTATCTTTGAGATACTATACGAGAAATGAGTAAACTACTTAAAATCATATTAGATTTCCTAAAAAAGTTTTTTGTAAAGGAAGAAGAACCTGTCATTGAGCCAACGATTGACAGCGGTGATACATTTTCTGCCGTCACAGTAACAATACCTGAAGACCCTGAACCAACAGAACCTATCATCGTTGAGTTGCCTGACAGCGGTGAGACAGTTAATGAGTTTGTAAGTAAAATGAAAATCCTCATTGACAACGGTCACGGAAAGAACACCTCAGGTAAGAGAAGTCCTTGGTCTGCCAACAAAGTACCTCCTGAAATCGAATTTTATGAATATAAGTGGAATCGTGAGATAGCAAAGCCAATTGTAGAGGAACTTGTGAAAAGAGGGTACGACGCTGAATTGCTTGTAACTGAAGAAACAGATATTTCCCTAACTGAGAGGGCTAATAGGGTTAATAAAATCTGTAATGATTTAGGCACAAGTAATGTTATCCTTGTTTCAGTACATTCAAACGCAGCAGGTAACGGTAGTAAATGGCTTAACGGACAAGGTTGGGAGGCATATTCAACCGTAGGTGTGACAAAAAGTGACAAATTGGCAGAATGCCTATACGCTGAAGCCGAGAAGAACTTCAAAGACAGGAAGATAAGAAAAGACAACTCAGACGGAGACAGTGATAAGGAGGCTAATTTTACAATTATTTACAAATCTGCTTGTCCTGCTGTACTTACTGAAAACTTTTTCTATGATAATGTTGATGATGTTCAATATATTCTCTCAAACGAAGGTAGAGAGGCCGTAATAAAGACCCATGTTAATGGGATTATAAACTACATAAACTATGTCGAAGAGCAGAAACTTAAATATGGATATTATAAAGCGTGACGGCGCTGAGAGAAGAAAAGAAGATATTGAAAAACACGGTAAACCAACTGCGTTTAGGCCAACTATGACTAAGAACAAGAAGGCTTATACAAGAAAACAGAAGCACAAAGTAAGTTTGGCTGAAAGCGAGATTGTTGATATGGTCGAAGAGTGTGTTAAGAAAATAATAAAAGGAGGGCGTTAACCCTCCTTTTATCGTAAAATCTACAAGGAATTACTTCCTGGCGTTGCGAGTTATCTTGACAACATTGTCATCAACTTCCTCTTCCTCCTCAACCTCTTCGGGCTCTTCCTTCTTCTCAATGGTAATGGTCAACTTACCATCCTCAACGGTGGCATCAATGGTGTCCTCGTCGGCATCGTCGGGAAGAACTTCGGTAATGACAGACTTGCTGTTGAAATTCTTACTCTCGTACTTGTACTCAACAGTGAGTTCACGAGTGTCGTCATCAAAGTCAACTGTTACATTGCTTGCCTTAGCGTCGTCAGCGACATCAAGAACAAGTTCATAGTGGTCCTCCTTGTCTTCGAGGGAGGTAAAATAGGCTCCAAAGGTCTTCTTAAAACGCTCAAGACCCGCAGTAAGGCGATTCTGAAGATACTCAAGATTGGAATCGTCAAGCAATCTCATCAATTGATTAAGCATAATGATTTAAGTTAAAAAAAATTGTTTATAATCTTGTTACTATTCTGCCTTTTGATAAGTCGTAGGGCGGCAGTTCGACCTTTACAGAGTCACCTACGATAATCTTAATGTAGTTCTTTCTCATTTTTCCGCTTGCAACGCATAGAATGTTATACCCATTGTCAAGGTCAACCCTAAACATTGCGTTTGGTAGTGCTTCTGTTACTACCCCTTGTGCTATAATTGGTTGTGTCTTTGGCATATTAAATCATACTTGTTTTCTTAGTTTGATAATCAGTATCTTCCCAATGGAAAATGTCTGAAAGTACCATTGGCTTGTCAATGAGGGCTTCTATACCTCTCTCTTTAAGCAAGGCCTGTGCCTTTTCCTTATCCAACGGTTTGAATTCGTATTTTGAGATACATCTACCCTTTCTAAGAAGTGCGGGGTCAATGTTCTTTAGGTCCTCGTTAAAGGTGCAGATAAACTTCATATTGAGGTCGTCTGCAAGAATACCGTCAGTCATATTAAGGATTAGCGCAACAGCCTCTGCATTACTATTGGCTGAACGCCTGTCCTGAATAGCCGCTTCACAGTCTTCAAGAATGATAACATGCTCTGAAAGCGTCTCCAAGAATGAACCGAATTGTGGCTCACCGAGAAGTCTAATAAGACCAGGCGAGACGAAGACGAACTTCCTCTCAGGGTACTTGTTGATAAGGTGCTTAATGTATGAACTCTTACCTGTGCCCTTTTCTCCGTGAAGAATTACAAGCCCACTCTTCTCATTTTCCTCAATGAACTTTTTGATTTTCTCGTCTTCTGCAAGGAAAGAATCGTTGTACAACTTAGAAACATCGAAATTCTGAGGACACTTTGTATTACTCTTTTCAAGATAGTAACCACCTTGGCTGCTGCAAATTCTCCAACAGGTGTTCTCTTCTCCCACAGGAGGTACATAGAACTGAAGAATCATTTCAAGGAACTTCTCGAACTCTTCAGGATAATCATTTGAGTAAAGAATGTAAGATTCGTTGACTCGCTTTTCAAACCTTGCGTAAATCTTACTCTTGTTTAGAATGATACAGAAACCAAGCTCTGTTGTGTCGTCTTTACTACCCAAAATCTTGGTGTAATATGTGGATATTTCCACATTTTCATCCTCTGGTAGATTTTCAACGAGATATTTTGACATTTTTATGGTGTCAAAAGTGTAGTCACCATTAGTCCTTGCCTCATAATCGAACAAGAAACAACTTGGGAAAACCCCGTTTCTTGCATAGAAAAGATTTTGAAGCGAGAGACCATCAACATTACCGTAGTTTTCTGATTGGTCTACAGGTAATTTTATGTTTTGAATTCCTTTAAATTTATTTACTCCCATAGTTTAACAATACTAATATACAACAAAAAATTGAAAAACCAAAATTATATTCTATATGGCCCTCTAAAATCGAAAGCATCGTCTCTTAGCCAAAAATAATTTCCATCACGAAGTTCTAATCCCGCAGTTACATCGCTTGCGTAGTTAGAACTTTGTTCGTATCTATTAAGACTATACGGTGGTTCACCAAAGTGCATTGCGTTACCAGCCTCGCCGCCAAAACCAAATTGGTATGTTTCAGTGTCTGAATTATGCCTATTTCTACGCCTTCTCATATTTCTTCTGTTACTTCTTGCCTAATCCTCAGTAATTCTGAGTACATAGAGTTATTATCAAAAAACGCACGGTGTGGTGAGACTTCCTTTTCAGTAATGAAATTAAGACTATGTTTAGGCCTCGTACACATTACATATTGTAGGTGTTTCTCTTCCACAATCTGCCAATCAAGTGTCGAAAGTTTACTCGGAATCAATGACGGGCATATAATAAACACATTGTCCGCTTCAAGCCCTTTTGCCCTGTGAATGGTTGATAATTGGATACCCTCACTACCCTCGTTGGAAAACACATCTTTAGCGAACTTTTCAAGGTCTTTTCTTGTTACAACAGTAGGTGGTAGGTTCTCCATAGTCTTAATGGTGTCAAGTAGCGAAACAAGAACAGGCTCATTGGCCGCTTCTCTGTCAGTTATACCAAGTTCTCCAACCAAGAACAACCAAGTTGAAACAAGCCTTTTTTTCATACTGAACACAATGTCCTTGATAGTATCTCCGTTGGCACAGTCAGCGTCTTTAATAAGCGTTTTACCAAGTTCTTCCCCACGGAAATACATCTTTTTACCCATAGCAACGCCTTTTCTATATACCTCCATAAGAGGTGCGATATTTCTACAAAGAATCATATCGCCATCTTTAACATCGTAAAGGTGTGCGTCGTGTTTTATAATGCCATCCTCAGCCCCTTCTCTCGGCCTAATTTCCTTTTCGGTGTACTGTTTTGCATACTCAATAATGTTTTTTCCACACCTATAATTCGTACTAAGCGGAAATTCAACTGCGGGCCTCCTAAACTCGTCAGCGTCCTTGAGGTGTTCAAATGAATCAGTATCTGAACCACACCAAGAATTGATAGTTTGGTCATCGTCACCGAAAGCAAACAGTCTTGTTTCCCTCTTAAAACACCTCTTAATAACATCTTGCTGTGCAATAGAAGCGTCCTGAGCCTCATCAAGCATTATGATATCGGCGAGGTATTTCTTTGTAAAATAGCCAAACTGAGACGGCAACCAAAGCAAATCTTCGTAGTCAACTGTTTCCCTGTTGTTCATTCCCCAATTAAGGACATTAGCAACAAAGTGGCATTCATCAGCAACAAGAGTCATACCGTATTTCTTAATAGCCATTTTTCTGATTTCCTTTTCTGACTGTTTAAGGTTGTTTCTTGCCATATCTATTAACACGAAAGCATTGGCCTTATACATTAGTTTCTTGTTCGCACTTAAACCTTTGTACAATTCGCTACCAATGATATTCATATTAGCGTTGACATAGTTTCTATACTTATCCTCATCAATCTCAGGCGTTTCTTCAAAATGTTCAACATAAAGTCTCCAAGCAAGTCCGTGAAGGGTAAAAATCTTAACATTTTCCCTCTCACCGATTCGCTCTTTAAGCGTGTCTCTCGTTGACCTGTTATGTGCAAGAAGAAGAACCCTCTTATCAGGCTTCACCCTATTTACGCACTCAACAAGCGTAGTGGTTTTTCCTGCCCCCGCAACCGCCTGTACTATCATATTAAAAGTACCTTTGGCTGCAAACTCGAATATCTTCTCTTGTTCTTCGCTAAAAACTATCATTTGCGTCGTAATTTACATAAAATTACAAAAATATTTTCATTTTTCAAAACAGTGTTATAATTATTTGCAAAACAACCCCTGAATTGGATGGCGTAAATTAGAGAGACATAGCCACTTTCAGTCGTGTTAGTTTTTAGCGGGAGAAATCCCGCTTTTTTAGTATTTATAATATAAAAGACTATTATAATGGTTCCTACTGTTGCTTGGATGAGGCAAAAATTTGTCGAATTGAATAAAAAATATTTTGGTGGTAGAATACCTATGCCGACCTTTGATGTAGCACCTCTTAAAGGCCAGTGGGGTAAGTTTACATTTATACCACCAATAAAGTTCGATAGAAACAGGAGGCTAATTAGGCAGAAAAACAATAATGGGGTGCTATTCTTAACATCATCTTATTCAAGAAGTGAGAAATCATTAATTGCGACACTTATCCACGAAATGGGCCACGCATATGTTAGTCTTGTAATGAACCTTTGGCCTGAAAATTTACACGGAAAAGAATTTATGCAAGCAACATCCTTAGCGAGGAAAGACGGTTGGAATGTCAATTCAGAGACAATGGAAACGGAGACCGATGTTTATGGTGGTAAAAACGAGAATGTTGAAGAATGTTACCTATGTATTTTCACTAAGCCTCAAGGTAAAGACTATAGATTTTGGGCTTGTAAGGCAACAAAACAGAATGCACGAGAAATGCAAGCGGTAATTTCTAAAATACCAGGCGTTGGGAGTATAAATTTTTATACCCTACCAAACAGTGAGTTTCTTATGCATGTTAAATCAGACGCAAACACATTATTAGGATGGGGGGCAATGACACTAGAAGAATTGGTAACAACAGTTGCAAAATACATTGGTGTTAATCCTAATGTGATTTACGGGCAGATAAATAAAAAAAGTCGTAGATAAAATCTACGGCTTTATTTTTTTTCTTTCGTTAGCAGCTATTATCGTGGGGTAACCTTCAGCATCTGCTGCTTGAATAGATTCGTGCCATTCCGGTAAAAGAAGT